>Ga0207813_100812_pt1 | contig 13468 bp, 13 predicted proteins | sample A23E3SouthBayCA_2_FD_187730 | JGI IMG/M metagenome (GOLD analysis project Ga0207813, IMG submission 187730) | Aerobic enrichment media microbial communities from Eden Landing Ponds, California, USA - A23 E3 (4) (SPAdes) | ecosystem: Environmental > Aquatic > Marine > Unclassified | place... | reverse complement strand
GTACCAGTACGTGGGCTTCAGTACAGTGACGGCCGACGGCGGCGTCGTGAACGTCTACGTCCACCTACTCGGCTTCTGTCTGGGGTTCATCGTCCCCTACAGCGCGGTCGTGGCGGGCGTCGTCGACGACGGCGCCGACCGAGGGTTTTTGTCAGACTAACACAACAGTTCGGGTGACCGAATGACTCCCCGACGAGTTCTGACACTCGGCGCCGAGGTGGCGCTCGTGCTCGTGGTCGCGTCACTGTTGCTCGGCCAGGTGCTCGGCACGCCAGTGTTGCTGGGCTACGTCGAGACGGGAAGCATGGAGCCGACGCTCGAACCGGGTGACGGCTTCGTCGCGGTCCCCGCCGCTGTCGCTGGCGACGTCGACGAGGGCGACGTGATCGTGTTCCGGGCGGAGGAGCTGCAGGGTGGAGGGTTGACGACCCACCGTGTCGTCGGCCAAACTGAACGGGGGTACATCACACGGGGGGACGCCAACCCCTTCACCGATCAGGACGGCAACGAGCCACCGGTGAAGGAGGGACAGATCGTCGCGGAAGCGCTCCAGATCGGCGGCAGCGTCGTGGTGATCCCCAATCTCGGCACGCTGGTCACTGGGCTCCAGGGAGCGTTCTCGGCGGTCCAACAGCGACTTGCCGTGCTGACCGGCTCTCGGGCGCTACTGGGGACACAGGGGCTCGCGTACCTCCTGCTCGGGCTCTCGGGGTTGCTGTACCTCTACGATCTCGTCGCCAGCGACGGGCGAGAACGGGATCGCGACCGTGATCGGAGCCGGGACCAGGGGCTCTCCCCCGCGCTCGTGGTCCTCCTGCTGGCCGGGATGCTCGTCGCGGCGGCGACGGCCGCGATGGTGGTGCCAGCCGGCACCCAACAGTTCGGCGTCGTGAGCGCGGAGTTCGCGTCGGAGAACCCGACCGTGATCCAGCAGGGGGAGTCGACGACGCTCCCCTACACCGTGCCGAACGCGGGGTTGGTGCCAGTCGTGGCGTACGTCGAGCCCGGGAGCGACGGCGTCGCGATCGAGCCTGAGCGTGTTCGCGTGGGCGGGCGGAGCGAGGCCACAGTCGAGATGACGCTGTCGGCGCCGCCGGAGACCGGCTACTACCGCCGGTTCGTGACCGAACACCGCTATCTCGCGGTCCTCCCGATGCCGGTGATCGACACGCTGTACGACGTCCACCCGTGGCTCCCGATCGTGGCCATCGATGCCGGCCTGGCCGGCGTCGTCGCGTTGCTGGGGCTCGTTCTGCTCGGGGGCCGCCGCGTGCGGGTTCGAAACCGGAGCTCTCGTCACAATCGGTCGATATGGGGTCGGCTCCGCCGGTATCTCACGCGGTGAACCGTCTTGTCGACTGACCAATAGTCCTATGTAACGTCATCCCACAATCAAATCCATGGCTCAGGGGAGGAGCAAACTTCGGGGGCGGGCGATCCTGGGGTCGTGGTTCGCGGTGCTCGCAGCGGTACTGGTCGCCCTCGTGCTCGTGGGGGGTGCCGCAGCGTACACTGCCCACGTGGCTCCGGGAGAAACGACCGAGCAGGTCGAAAGGACGCATTGGACGGCCGACGGCAGCTTCTACCACACTGCCGACGTGACTCGCGAGAACCCCGTCTTCCCGGTCGGGTCGACCCTCTCGAACCGCTCGACGTACTACACCGGGGTGTCGCCGGAACTCGACAGCGAGTACGTCCTGACGTACACGGGTCAGGACGCGACATCGGCGACGGTGGGTCTGAATGCGTCGCTGGTGGTCCAATCGAGCGGGGAGGACACGGTTTACTGGTCTGACCGCACGGCGCTCGACTCGACGCAGGTGGACTCGCTCGCGGCCGGCGAGTCGGCGGCCGTCGACTTCACACTGAACGCCACCGAGGTGGCCGAACGGCAGTCGGAGATTCAGACGGCGCTGGGAGGCACCCAGGGTGAGATATCGACGTTCGTGGCGGTCGACGTGACGGTCGCGAGCGCCGTCGACGGGGGGTCGGCGGATCTCTCGTTCACGCATCGACTCCCGGTGAGCGTCGGTGGCGGTTCGTACACGGTCGGCCCCGAAGCGGCGGGGAGCCAACCGATGACGACGACGGCGACCGTTAGTAGCACCCGCGAGTACGGCCCGTTCTGGTCGCTCGGCGGCCCGCTGCTGTTCCTGGTGGGCACCGCGGGCCTCGCGGGACTCGTTGTCGGTCGGCGACAGGAGGCGTTCAGCCTCTCCGAGGCGGAGCGCGACCTGCTGGCGTTCCAGGACGACCGCGCGGAGTTCGACGAGTGGGTCGTCCGTGCCCGGCTCTCACCGACGTTCGAGGGACGGACACGTGCGGAGGCGGCGTCGCTCGAGGACGTGGTCGACTTCGCCATCGACGCCGGAACCGGGGTCATCGAGGATCCGGGGTCGGGTCGGTTCTACGCGCTCAGCGAGGAGGTGGCGCTCGTGTACGAGCCGCCGCGGCTCGCACGCGAGGCGGTCAGCGACGATGCGGACGAGTCCGAGGAGGGCGGCGTGTTGGCCGACGTGGCGGGCGTCTCCATCCCGGCCGACGAGAACGGTACGTCGACGGATGACGACTCGGGTGCGAACGAGGCGGCCGGCGACGCCGGTGCTGACGACGGCCGCGTCGACGACACCGACGCCCAGAACGGGGGGGACGAGGCGCCAGTGCAGCCCGACCTCACCGACGAGTCGTCGGCCGACAACCCAAGGGAGTGAGCCTCACTCTGTGGTGAAGCGCGTCTCTTCCGACATGTACAGCACTTCGCCGGCTTCCTGGTCGGAGAACGCCTCGGCGTCGGCCAGCAGCGCCTCGCCGGCCTCGGACTCGAAGGCGGCGCCCAGCGTCTCCATGTCCTCGAAGTACACCTCGGCGACGCCGTCGTAGGCGCTCTTTGCGGGGTCGGTCGGGTGGGAGGTGACGTAGCGCTCGACGCCCGGGAGTGCTTCGACCAGCGGTACGTGTTCCTCCTCCCAGTAGGTCAGGAACTCCTCGTAGCTGAGTGACTCCTTCCGCACCAGCAGCACGACCATCTTGACCATGCCGCAAGCTGTGGTAGGGCCCGATCTTCCGTCTGTCGATCCGGCTGCCATCGGTCGATCGTCGCCGGAGGCGGTTGTTTCAAGTAGCTACACGGTAGTTGTTCACATAGTAGATGCCTGCTTCGTACAGTTTCGCGCCGCGGATCGAGGGAGAGATTGCGGCCTGCAGCGGCGCGTTTGGCTGTCTGGAAGCACTCGCGGGCTCGCTCGTGGCGCTCGTGCTGTGGGCAGGACTCGCGACGGGGCTGTTGTTCGCCCCGCGAACGAACGTGCGGGCGGCGATCGAGGCGCTCCGAGTGGAGTACGAGGCGATCACCGCCGAGCAGGACGCCCTGAAAGCCTTCGTCGCCCGGGTCGAACAACTCTCGCCGTCCGGCCTCAACTCGACGGTCGAGGGGGGCGGCGTCGGTGTCGTCGGCGCGACGACAGGCCAGCCTGGCGGGATGGAGGAAGTGCGGACTGCCTACCGCGAGACCGTGATGGACGTGCCCCACTACGAGCGCGACTACGACGAGTCGTTGCCCGTCAACATCGCCAACGAGTTCGGTGACGGCGTGGGCGGCGCGGTGCTGGCCAACGACACGCTCTCACCGCAAGTCAAACGGGCTGTGATCGCGAGCGCACAGGAGGGGCGGACCAGCCGGGACCGGTATCTCGATACGCTCGACAGAGAGCGTGACCGGCTCGAAACAGCAGGCAGCGCCCTCGACGACGCCGCCACTCGCTGTGAGGCCGTCGACGGCCAACGGCTCCGCCGGCGCTCGTTCGGGGACCTGCAACAGCGCTACACCCGACTGGAAGCGGCCCGCGACTCGCTGACGGGGACGCTCGCCCGCCGGCAGGAGCAGATCCAGGACGGCGTCGCGTTCGGCTGGCAGCGACGGGACAGCGAGTCGGTTTACCGGTACCTGTACCAGGACATCGACGCCACCTACCCCGTTCTCGCCGACGGGACGCGCCTGCTGAAGCGGATGGATGCCGTCGAACACCGACTCACCACTGCGCTGACCGCGCAGGCGTAGTCAGTCAAGCGCCGCCGACACCGCGGCGTCGAAGCGTTCCCCAACCGTGTCGATCTCTGCCCCCGAAATTACCAGCGGCGGTAGGAACCTGACCGTCGCGCCCTCGCGGCCGCCGCGTTCGACGACCAGCCCGCGGTCGAAGCAGGCCCGCTGGATCGCCTCGGCCAGTTCCGCGTCAGGCGGCTGCGCACCCGTCGGCGTCGGTGCCGCCGTCGGGTCGACCACCTCGACGCCGAGCAGGAGCCCGCGGCCGCGAACGTCAGCGAGTTCGGGCCGACCCGACGCCGTCGCGTCGAGATGGTCGATGAGTCGCGCACCCATCTCGGCGGCGTGGCCGGGCAGATCGTTCTCGACGACGTAGTCGAGCGCGGCACAGCCGGCGGCCATCCCGAGTTGGTGGCCACGGAACGTCCCGACGTGGTCACCCGACTCCCACTCGTCGTAGCGCTCGTGATACACCAGCACCGACAGCGGCACCCCGCCGCCGACCGCTTTCGAGAGCAGCACGGCGTCGGGGACGATGTCGGCGTGCTCGAAGGCGTACATCTCCCCAGTGCGGCCGACGCCGGCCTGGATCTCGTCGAGGATCAGCGGGACGCCCTGCTCGCGGGTGATGCGCCGGATCTCCTGCAACCAGCCGTCCGGCGCGGGCAGCGAGCCGCCTTCGCCCTGGACGGGTTCAACGATGACCGCCGCGGGGTCCCCGACGCCGGACTCGGGGTCGGTCAGCAGCGTCTCGAACTCGGTCGCGAGCGCCTCGTGCTCGGCCGCGCCGCCGATGCCCAGCGGTGGCCGGTAGTCGTAGGGGAACGGCTCGTGGTGGACGTTCCCCGGCACCTCGACGCCGTCGCGGGGATCCGTGTCGCCCATCAGCGCCATCGATCCCGCAGTCATCCCGTGGTAGGCACCTCGGAACGCGATCACGTCGCGGTTGCCGGTGGCTTTCTGCATCAGTTTGAGCGACGCCTCCACGGCGTCGGTGCCGGCGGGACTGCAGAACTGGACGCGGGCGTGCTCCCGGAGTTCGTCGGGGAGCGTTGGCAGCAGCGAGTCGAGGAACGCCTCGCGTTGCGGCGTGGTGATGTCGAGAGTGTGCGTCGGCGCCGCGTCGTCGAGCACGCCCTCGATGGCGTCGACGATGGCGGGGTGGTTGTGGCCCAGCGGGATGGAGCCGGCGCCGGCGAGGCAGTCGATGTAGTGCTCGCCCTCGACGTCGATCAGCTCCACGCCTTCGGCGCGCTCGACAGCCATCGGCAGGTAATGGGGGTAGGTTCGCGCGCTCGATTCCCGCGCGGCCTGTCGATCCAAGAACGCTTCGTTGGTGGCGTCGGGGTCAGGTGTCACTGGTGGTAGTAGGTGGTGATGGCGTATCAAACCCGACGGGAGCGGCAAAACAGCGCCGATAGGCCCAAGTGGTCGTACCCGGAACGGCCGCTATGGTCTCTCGCCGTCAGTCCCTCCAGTTCGCCGGGACCGCGGTCCTGGCCGCCCTCGCCGGCTGTTCGTCCGGCCTCGTGGGCACCGAGTCGTCCCCCGAACACGAGCTCCACGTGGACCGAATCACACAGGACCCCGTCGCGTTCGCGCTGTACGACCCGCCGGACGGCGACCTGTTCGGCGAGCCGGCCCGTGCCGCCCTCGACGCGATCCTCCCGGACGGACAGTACACCACGCACGGCTACGAGGCACTCCAGGACGGGAACTACGTCGAACACGACGGTCGGTACTACCGGACCGTGACGTTCGTCACCGGCCGGGCCGAACTGTCGCGACCCGTGGTCCGGGTGAGTGAGGTCGACCGGGAGGCGGTGCCCGACGACGCGGTGCTGATCGACTCGCTCGACCAGCCAAGTGCCCGGCCGCTGAAGATCCTCCACTCACACGCCATCACCGGCGGCGACTCCGCCGCGTCAGACTTGCTCCGCGGCGACGCCTACGTGATGGCACGGCCGACTGAACGCGACAGCCGTCTCGCGACTGAACTCGACGGAGAGGTGGTGACGATGACCGACGACGGGGCGTTCGCTCAGCGCGTCGAGGTTCGCCGCGAGCAACTCACCCTGACCGAACACACCGTGCAGGCCGTCGAAGTCGCCGACTCGCGCGAGGTGTTCCGCGACGTGGTGCTGGCGTCGGTCGTCGACGCCGACCTCGCCACGGTCAGCCTCTCGACCGACGCCCGCGACCTGCTGGACGAGGCAATCAGCCGCGGCGCCTACACCGAGACAGGAGAACTATCCTCGGCGTTCGAAGCGCTGCTGGCGGGGCTGGGGTTCGACCCCGACGAGTCGGCGACGGGCCGAATCGTGTGGTACGGCGGGAGCCTCTTCCGGGCCAGTTTCTACGCCCCGGCGGCCAACTGACAGGCCCCCGGTGACGGGACCCTGGAGTCGGGTTGGTGACCGGCGTCGCCGCCGGTTCCCACGGGCGAAACGCTCAATAAAGGCGGAGCTCAGCCGGGCGAAACCCTCAAGTAGCCGACGGCACCCGCATCCGGTGAAACCCGGTGGCGCCACGTTTCGGCCGATTCGCTCGTTTCAGCGGTTCTACCGGCTTCTTCTCCAGAACTGGCTACGGGAAATCAGCCAGTAGAGTTAAAACCCTTGGCGCATTACCCGGAAGTGAGACGACTGCAGTCCAGACGCATCTGTCTCTCCCCCCACATCCAATGAGCGACAAAGTACAAGCGTACACCAGTGAGCGTGCCGAGGCCGCACAGAGCGAGGAAGAGACCGAGGAGGAGTCCGTCGACGAGCTCCAGTGTCCGGAGTGTGGCGGCAGCCTCGCGACTGACACCGAACACGGCGAGACGGTGTGTCAGGACTGCGGTCTCGTGGTCGACGAGGACAGCATCGACCACGGTCCCGAGTGGCGCGCGTTCGACTCCCGCGAGAAAGACGAGAAGTCCCGCGTCGGTGCGCCGACGACGAACATGATGCACGACAAGGGGCTGTCGACGAACATCGGCTGGCAGGACAAGGACGCCTACGGCAACCAGCTGTCGGCCAGCCAGCGACAGAAGATGCAGCGCCTGCGGACCTGGAACGAGCGGTTCCGGACCCGTGACTCGAAGGAACGGAACCTCAAGCAGGCACTCGGCGAGATCGACCGGATGGCCTCCGCGCTCGGCCTCCCGGAGAACGTCCGCGAGACCGCCTCCGTGATCTACCGCCGCGCACTTTCTGAGGATCTCCTCCCCGGACGCTCCATCGAGGGCGTCTCCACGGCGAGTCTGTACGCCGCCGCCCGAAAGGCCGGCACGCCGCGCAGCCTCGACGAGATCTCCGCGGTCTCCCGGGTCGAGAAGGACGAGATCGCCCGGACCTACCGCTACGTCGTCCGCGAACTCAAGCTCGAGATCCAGCCCGCCGACCCCGAGCAGTACGTCCCGCGCTTCGCCAGCGACCTCGGGCTCTCCGACGAGGCCGAGCGCCGTGCGCGACAGCTCCTCCAGACCGCGAAGGAACAGGAGGTCCACTCGGGCAAGTCGCCGGTCGGCCTCGCGGCCGCCGCCGTCTACGCCGCCTCGCTGCTGACCAACGAGAAGGTGACCCAGTCCGAGGTCAGCGAGGTCGCCAACATCAGCGAAGTCACCATCCGCAACCGCTACCACGAGCTGCTGGAGGCCGAGGAGAGCATCCACATGCCCTGAGACGGGTGGGGAGACACCGCACTCGTTGATCCACTTTTCGGGTCGTTCGACACTCACCAGCTGCGGCTGCGTCGCTCGTCGCCGGGCCGGCGGCGGCCGTGGACCGGCGGGGTTTTTGCTTGCTTCGCCCAAAGGCCCGTGCATGAGCGAGCAGGGTCTGCTGGATGTCGTCGACAGCGAGGAACACCGGATGATCCGCAACACCGTCCGGGAGTTCTGCGAAGCGGAGATCGAACCCATCGCACAGGACGTCGAGAACGAACACCGGTTCCCCGAGGAGATCTTCGAGCAGCTCGGTGAACTGGACATGATGGGCGTCCCCGTCTCGATGGAGTACGGCGGCCTCGGCGGCGACCAGCTCATGTACGCGCTGGTCACCGAGGAGCTCGGCCGCGTTTCCGGCGGGATCGGGCTCTCCTACGCCGCGCACGTCTCGCTCGGCTCCAAGCCGATCGAGATGTTCGGCACCGAGGCCCAGAAGGAGGAGTGGCTCCAGCCGCTCGCCTCGGGCGAGGGCATGGGCGCGTGGGCGCTCACCGAACCTGGCAGCGGCTCCGACGCCTCCGATATGGACACGATGGCCGTGAAAGACGGCGACGAGTACGTGCTCAACGGCACGAAGCAGTTCATCACCAACGCCAACGTCGCCAACAGCGTGCTCGTGAAGGCCGTCACCGACCCCGACGCGGGCTACGACGGCATCTCGACGTTCATTGTCGACCCCGAGAACGACGACGGGTTCGAGATCTCGACGGTCTGGGAGAAGATGGGGCTGAACTGCTCGCCCACCTGTGAGATCCAGTTGGACGACGTACGCATCCCGGCGGATCGCCTGCTCGGCGAGGAGGGCGAAGGCTGGGAGCAGACGAAGAAAACCCTCGACGGCGGCCGGATTAGCATCGCCGCACTGTCGACGGGGCTCGCACAGGGCGCCTACGAGGCCGCGCGCGACTACTCCACCGAGCGCGAGCAGTTCGGCCAGCCGATCTCGGAGTTCGACGCGGTCCGGGACAAGGTCGTGGACATGCACCGGAAGATCGAGCGCGCCCGTCTGCTCACCCACAAGGCGGCGTGGGCGTACGATCAGGGCGAGTCGGTCGGTCGAGAATCCGCACTCGCGAAGCTCGACGCCAGCGAGGCGGCCCGCGAGGTCGCCGAGGAGTCGGTCCAGACCCTCGGCGGCTACGGCTACACCGAGGACTTCGCCCCCCAGCGGTTCTACCGCGACGCCAAGCTGATGGAGATCGGCGAGGGGACGAGCGAGATCCAGCATCTCGTGATCGGCCGCGAGATCGGGCTCTAAGGCGGCGAGACCGTCTCTCCTCACTGACGCAACGATCGACGCCACGGACGGTGCCGCCGTCGGCGTCGACTCCTGGCCCGCGGCGGACGAACGCAGGCGGGCAGCCGGCTCGCGCCTCACCGAAACTCTTACTCCCAGTCCCGAGCGACCGTGAGGTATGAGCGACGGAGACGAGCCGGCGGTCACCGGCGAGGAGGTCCGGAACGTCGCGGACCTCGCGCGGGTGGATCTGAACGACGAAGAGGTCGAGACGTTCGCCGAGCAGTTCGAGGCGGTGCTCGCGGACTTCGAGACGCTCGACGAGGTGCCCGAGATCGAGAGCGAGCCGGATCTCGTGAACGTGATGCGCGCCGACGAGGTCGAGGCGGGCCTCACGCAGGAGGAAGCCCTCAGCAACGCGAGCGAGACCGAGGACGGCTACTTCAAAGGGCCCCGGGTGTCGTAGATGGCCGAGTTCAACGCCTACATCACGAAAGCGCGTATCGACGGGGACGACGACGGCCCGCTCGCGGGCAAAACCGTCGCGGTCAAGGACAACATCTCCACTGAGGGCGTCGAGACTACCTGCGGGTCGAAGATGCTCGAAGGCTACGTCCCGCCGTACGACGCGACCGTCGTCGAGCGCCTCAAAGCGGCCGGCGCGACGATCAACGGGAAGGCGAACATGGACGAGTTCGGGATGGGGACGACGACCGAGACCTCTCACTTCGGTGCAACCCTGAACCCGGCCGACACCGACCGCGTCCCGGGCGGCTCCTCAGGGGGCTCCGCGGCAGCCGTCGCGGCCGGCGAGGCCGACCTCGCGCTGGGCAGCGACACCGGCGGCTCGGTCCGCGCACCCGCCGCGTTCTGTGGCGTCGTCGGCATCAAGCCCACCTATGGGCTCGTGAGCCGCTACGGGCTCGTCGCCTACGCGAACTCGCTGGAGCAGATCGGCCCGATCGCCCCCACCGTCGAAGAGGCGGCAGGCCTGCTCGACGTGATCGCCGGCTCCGACCCCCGCGACGCGACGACGGTCGAAGCAGGCGACGACTCGAACTACGCGGCCGCGGCGGACGGCGACGTGGAGGGAATGACGATCGGAGTTCCGGAGGAGCTGCTCGACGGCGCCGACGAGGGCGTCGTCGAGACGTTCTGGGACGCCATCGAGGACCTGGAGGCTCAGGGCGCCGAGTACGTCGAGGTGTCGATGCCCTCCGTGGAGAAAGCGGTCGCGGCGTACTACGTGATCGCGATGTCGGAGGCCTCCTCGAACCTCGCGCGCTTCGATGGCACGCGCTACGGCCTCAACGCCGTCGAGGCCGGCGACTACGACGACCTCTCGGAGGCGGGCAACTGGAACGAGGCGTTCGCGACCGCCCGCGAGGAGGGGTTCGGCCCCGAGGTCAAACGTCGGATCCTGCTCGGCACGTTCGCGCTCTCGGCGGGCTACCACGATCGCTACTACGGGAAAGCCCAGGACGCTCGGGCGTGGATCAAGCAGGACTTCGACGAGTCCCTGCAAGCGGCCGACGTGCTCGCGTCGCCGACGATGCCCGTCCCGCCGTTCGAACTCGGCGAGGGGCTCGAGGACCCGCGGACGATGTATCTCGCCGACGCCAACACGGTGCCCGTGAACCTCGCGGACCTGCCCGCGATCTCGGTGCCCGCCGGCGAGGCCGACGGCCTGCCGGTGGGGCTGCAGTTCATCGGCCCGAAGTACGGCGAGGAGACCATCGTCCGCGCCGCGAGCGCGCTGGAGTAGGGGAAAGCACTTACCGGCCGCACCGCCCGAGGCACCCGTGCAGTCCGAACCCCTCTCTGCGGCCGACGACGCTCTCCTCGAGCACGCGACGGAGTTGAACGGCGAGACGTTCAATCCGGAGTTCTTCGACGGCGCCCACATCGTCGCCGCGAGCGTCCGCGCCGCCGACGGCGCGGTGTACGACGGCGTGAGCCTCCCGGCGAGCATCGGGCGGGCGTCGGCCTGTGCCGAACCGGGCGCGATGAGCGCGGCGATCGCGGACGGTCACAGCCACGACGACATCGAGGCCTGCGTCGCGGTGGCGTACCCGATGCCGGAGCACGACGCCGACGGCGCCCGACCGATACCGCCCTGTGGCGTCTGTCGAGAACTCCTCGCGGACTACAACCCCGAGATGCGCGTGGTCGTCCCCGTCGACGGGAGCCACGAGCTCTCGACTGCCACCGAGCCGTCCGACGCTGGTGACGGCGACGGCGCGCTCCGAACCGTTCGAGCCGAGGAGCTTCTCCCCGTCCGGCCGTGGTGAGCCGTTAGCCGGCTCGCGTCGCCCGGAGCACGCGGGAGACGTACACCTGTTTCCAGACCAGCCACGCGCCCGCGGCGACGGCGCCGAATCCGAGCAGCGTCACCCCGACTGCGAGCCAGTTCGTCGTTCCGAGCGCGCAGGCGAGCGTCTCCTGTGCACACGAGCCGAACAGCTCTCGGTCGAACGCGCCGGCGTCGACGAGCGCGACGCCGACGACGACGCTCGCCAGTCCGCCCGCGGCCCGCAGCAATCGCTCAGGTCGACTCGGTGCCCCAGCGAGGATCTCCTCCCGGGCGCCAGCGCCTGGGGCAGCCACCTGTGCGGCGACGGCGGCGCCGAGGAGCAACAACGTTACCGGGGCGAGAAACAGGCCGATCGACAGCATCCCCGCCACCGAGAGCACAGCCGACAGCAGTGCGGCGACCCACACCACCGGCGACCGGTTCGACCACGCGCCGACGGCGCCGACGGCGGCGAACAGCGGGCTCAGGAGCACGATCCCCGCGAAGAACGCATCGGCGAGGGGATCGGGGGTCAACAGGACGACCGAAGCGAGGACGGCAGCCGCCACGGCGAGTGCGGCGAGGACGCGACTCGTGGTTCGGGGATCGGGGACCATACCCAACACAGTGGCCCGCCTCGCCCTTAGCAGTACGCCCGGGGGTGTCGGCTCGGTTGACAGGGTGGGAGACGCCAGTAAAACCGCCGGGAAGCGGAGTTCTTTACGCCGGGAACACGACGCACCTGCTACAGCTATGAGTCTCGACCTTCCCGACATCGGGTTCGGCACGTCCGGCGCGAAAGGCCACGACTGCGCCGACGCGACGCGGACCGCCCTCGACGCCGGCTACCGCTTCGTCGACACCGCACAGATGTACGACAACGAGCCCGCAGTTGGCGCGGGACTCCGCCTCTCGGACGTGGACAGCGAGGGACGTAGTCCCTCTGGCAGCCGGACGCAGTCCGGTGACCGCGAGGACGTGGTGCTCGCGAGCAAGATCCTGCCGGACAACCTCGGCTACGAGGACGCCAAACGCACCAGCTACGAGAGCCTCGACCGCCTCGGCGTCGACGCGGTGGATCTGCTGTACGTCCACTGGCCGACCGGTGCCTACGACCCCGAGGAGAGCCTGCGCGCGCTGCAGGAGCTCCACGACGAGGGTGTCGCCCGCAACGTCGGGGTGTCGAACTTCACGCCGGAGCTGCTCGACGAGGCCCGCGAGATCCTCGACGCCGACATCGCCGCCCACCAGGTGGAGTGTCACCCCCTGTTCCCGCAGGACGAACTCCGGGCGTACGCCGCCGAACACGGCCACACCGTCGTCGGCTACTGCCCGCTCGGCCAGGGCGAGATCTTCGACACCCCCGAGATTCAGGAAGTCGCCGAGCGCCACGACACCACGCCCGCCGCGGTCTGCATCGCGTGGGCCGTCGAGAAGGAGGCGCTGGTGCCGATCCCGCAGTCGACCGATCCCGAGCACATCCGGGCGAACGTGGAGGCCACCGAACTCGACCTGACCGAGGAAGACGTCGCCACTATCGACGGGATCGACGAGGAGCGCCGCCTGATCGACCCGGACGGCGCCGCGTGGAACCAGTAACGCGGCGTCGACCCGGCCGGCGTACGGAGTGAGATACAGTTTTGCCCCCGCCGCGCGCCACACCAACCATGACTCTCGCCGCGTCCGTTATCGACCGACTCGTCGCCAACGGCATCGACACCGTGTTCGGGATCCCGGGCAAGCAGACGCTGCCGCTGAACGAAGCCATCGACGGCCGCGACGACGTACGGTTCGTGATGGCCCGCCACGAGACCGCGGTCTCCCAGCAAGCCTGGGGGTACGCCGAGACCTCCGGCCGACCCGCCGCGACCGTCGTCGTCCCCGGGCCGGGCGACATGAACGCGATGAACGGGCTGAAAAACGCCTACAACGACAACACCCCGCTGGTCCACATCGCCGTCGAGACCGACCCCGAGGTTCGGGGCCGCGACGGCATCCACGAGACGCCGCCGGAGACGTACGACACCGTCACCAAAGCCAACCGGGTGGTCAAGAACCCCGAGGGCGTCCTCGCGGCGGTCGAACGCGCGGTGGAGACGGCGACGACCGCGCCGAAGGGGCCGGTCCGGCTCGGCATCCCGAAGTCCTACCTCCCGGCGGCGACGCCGAACGGGGGCGTCGGCG
>Ga0207813_100811_pt1 | contig 13482 bp, 10 predicted proteins | sample A23E3SouthBayCA_2_FD_187730 | JGI IMG/M metagenome (GOLD analysis project Ga0207813, IMG submission 187730) | Aerobic enrichment media microbial communities from Eden Landing Ponds, California, USA - A23 E3 (4) (SPAdes) | ecosystem: Environmental > Aquatic > Marine > Unclassified | place... | reverse complement strand
TCCGGATCGCCTGGATCCGTCCCGGGAAGAGGTCGAACGCGACCGCGTGAGCGGCCGCGATGGCGAGGACGTGTCCGCCGAGCACGCCGAAAATGCCGATCAGCCCGAACCAGTCCGGGAGGACGATCACCTCCGGGTTCACGGTCTCGAACGGCGCGGTGACCGACAGCGAGAGCGCGGGGATCAGCCGGACGAAGTAACCGAGGAAGTGCGCGACGTGGTAGCCGGCGGCGATGGCCAGCAGCGAGGGCGCGAAGCGCCGGGCCAGCGTCGGCGCCGCGACGAACGTGTCGGCGGTCTCGCGCGCCGCGTGCGCGGCGAGGAGGTAGATGCCGAAGAAGAGTCCGAAACCCGCGACGAGCGCCGCGGGATAGAGGATCTCGGGCGGGAGGCCCCAGCCGACGACCGTCGTGGCGACCGCCTCCCAGGCGGGCGTCGCGACGAGGCCGTCGAAGGTCGTCACCCACAGCAAGGCGACGACGAACGCCACCTCGTCGACGCCCCCCAGGATGTCGTCGGTCAGGCCGGCGCCCGGGACGCGGAGCGCGAGCGAGCCGTCGTCGTCGATCCCGGCCGGTGCGACGGCGCCGTAGTAGCGGAAGACCCTGGCCACGGGGTCGACCGAGCGGAACCACGCGTCGGTCTCGTAGACGACACAGCCCGCGAGCGTCACGACCGAGTAGGCCAGCACTGTGGTCGCGAGGGTGCGGGGTTCGTCGGCCAGCGGGCTGACCACCTCGAGCCAGACCAGCGCGAGCAGGCCGGCGACGCTGGCCCACGCGCCGCCGCGCCAGATATAGGTTCGGCCGACCGACGGAACCGCGGCCGCGAGCGTCCGCCACGGGTTGAGGACAGGCCAGGCGTTCCCGACCAGATACGTCGTCATGGAGAAGCCGGCCCACCAGCCGGCCCAGACGACGAGAACGGCGGTGTTCGAGAGCGCGTCCGTCGGACCGGTGAAGCCGACGACCAGGACGGCCGCGAGCGCCGTGAGGCCGACCGCGCGGGCTATCCAGACCAGCACCGTTCGAGCGGGGACCGGTATCTCCCGCCGACCGGCGTGGATCGACGCGACGAACTCGCGGTCGGTCGCGAAACTCGCGAGGAGGAACGAGGCGCCGACGACGCCGCCGCCGGTCGCGACCAGCAGCCACGTCGGGACGGTCGCCGTCTCGCGAGCGGCGCCCCCGAGCGTGCCGCCGTGTGCCGCGACTGGCCGCGCGAGCGCGGCGACGACCGCGACGGCGGTCCCGACGGTCACGGCCTGTCCGACCGCGTTCGGCGCACGGGAGCGACCCATCTACCGGGGGTAGTGACCCCCAGAGCCTCAAAGTGTCGAAGCGCCGCTCCGGACCGCCCCGGAGTTCGGACGATGTCCCGGGACCCTGACGCTGCCGAACACGTTCATCACCCCTGACACCCCCGAACACGTTCGTCACACACCCCGTACACGGGCCCGCGGAAACCACGCGAGAAGGCAGCGGAAACCGCGTGCGGGGACGGGACGAACCCGCACGAACGATCGGGAGAATACGGTGCGGCCGGGACGCATTGAGAGCCTTTTTGGTCTTGCTGGCGTAACTCCGAGATATGAGTTTCGCGGACGATACGAACGAGGGCCACGGGGACGATGGCGGACACCATCTCCCAGCGGTGGAAGACTGGCCGCGCGGGTTCGGCGAGGCGAGCTGGTGGCCGTTCGTCACCGCCATCGGCGCGACGGGCATCTACGCCGCCGCGGCGCTGTGGGTGCTCGGGCAGGCCGAGGACCCCATCGTCGGATCTAGCATCGGACCGATCGCCTTCATCGGCGGCGTGGGCGTGTTCCTCGCCGGACTCTACGGCTGGCTGTATCACGCCTTCGTCGTCAACTTCTGGGAGCGGGGCACGGACGAACACGGCGGCGGCACGCTCCGTCTCGCGATGATACTGTTCCTCGGCTCCGAGATCGCCACCTTCGGCGCCGGGTTCATCTACTACTTCTTCATCCGCGCCGGCGCGTGGTCGACAGAGGGCTTTCCCCACCTCGTCGGCAGCCTCGTCATCGCCAACACCGCCATCCTGGTGCTCTCCAGCATCACGCTTCACCTCGGTCACATCGCGCTCCGGAAGGACAACCGCACTCGCTTCCTTCAGTGGCTCGGCGTGACGCTCGTGCTCGGCGTCGTCTTCATCGGCGGCCAGGTCTACGAGTACTACGAGTTCATCGTCCACGAGAACTTCACGCTCACCGAGGGCGCGTTCGGCTCGGCGTTCTACGGCCTGACCGGCCTCCACGGCCTCCACGTCACCCTCGGCGCCGTCCTGCTCGGCATCGTCTTCGTGCGCGGCCTGCGCGGGCAGTACTCCGCCGAGCGACACACCTCCGTCAGCACCGCCTCGATGTACTGGCACTTCGTCGACGTCGTCTGGATCTTCCTCGTCGTCGTCCTCTACGTCGGCGCCGAGATCTGACGACGGTCCCGTTTTCCCGCGGTGTTCGACCAACATCGACCCCCGGTTTGAATAGCGGATCGACCCAGATCACGGTATGGAACCGCTGGAGGTCGACGGGCACTTCGACTACCACGACTACCGCCACGGGCTCAAACTCCTGAAAGAGGACCGCGAGACGACTCACCTCGCCAACCGGAACGACTTCGCCTGCCCCGCCTGCGGGGAGGTCTTCGAGAAACTGTTCGTCTCGGAGCGCCGCGAGAACACCTTCGGCGACCCCGGGAGTCCCTTTTGCATCGTCCGCACTGACGAGCAGGTCCTCCTCCTGACGCACTGACGGTCAGTCGCCGTCGGCGCGTTCTGTTCCGTCCGCGTCCCAGACGCCGGTCAGCACCAACGCGAGCAGCGCGAAGTACGTCGCCAGTCCCCAGCAGGCCGCGGCGAGGATCCACGTCCCTGTCACCCACGCGAGCGCCGCGCACCCGCCCAACAGCGCCGCCGCGCTCGCAACGCGGACCCGGCGACGCTCCCAGAGCGAGGCCGCGGGTGTGTCGGCGACGAACAGGCCCTCGACCGCGAGGGCCGCGGCGACGCCCGCGACCGCCGCTGTCGGGTCAGAGAGGGATCCGATGGAGTCGCTCGCGGCGAGCGTCGCGAGCAGCACGCTCCCGCTCGCGGCCGCCAGGACGGCGTCGCGCAGGTGGTCCACGGTCGCCGCTCAGGTCGTGAACCCGGACTCGGCGTCGTACTCACCGAGCACCCACTCCAGTTCCTCGATGGCGCGGAGGATCGCCACTTCGGCCTCGTCTTCTAACTGGGAGGTCGGCGGGTCGTGTCTGTCGTATTTCGCTTCGAGTTCGGCGATCCGCTCGCGGATCTCGTCCTCGCTTCGCATGCCTGAATCGTCCGGCGGCAGTCGCTTCAGGCTACCGGTCACCAGATAGCTGCGAGCACTGCGAACAGACCGTCGAGGACGCAGTGGAGGGAGTCCCCCGGCGTCCGGGACGCAGAGGCCGACCGAGACGCCGAACGGGTGACCACCAACGGCGATACCGACACCGAGGCACTCGTCGCTGCCCTAGCGGACGCGGGTACGACGCGACGGTCTGATGCGGGATGGCCTGACACCGTAGCGACATCCGTCCGTCGTCGAACTGAGGTCGCCGCGACGTCCCCAGTCGCTCACGGATTCGATTGCGGATTTTTGTTCGATAACACTTCAGAAGAGAGTGTTCTCTCCGCGATTGAGATTTGATTCGTAACCGAAATCGACGTGAAGGAGTCGGTCGTATATGCCAACATGCACCAAACACTCGGACAGCGGAGCGGGGGGCGGTACCTCGCAACGGTGGCACTGCTCGTGATACTCGTGCTCGCTGTCAGCGGCCCTGCCGTCGCCCACAGCGGTGACGACGGCTTCCACCACCACGACGGCTGGATGGGGTCTCACGGTGGAGCCCTCGGATACCTGTGGATGACGCTGTGGATGGTCGTCCTGCTCGGCGTCCCGCTCGGTCTCGGGTACCTGTTTTTCACCCGGCGCGACGCCGGCGGGGGAACGACCGACGACGCACTCACTGTTCTGCGGCGTCGCTACGCCGAGGGCGAAATCGACGAGGAAGAGTTCAACGGCCGCCGTCGGAAACTGCGAGGCGGTGAGTAACTCGTGGACGATTCCCGGTCTTCGAGCGGTTCCGACCACGGAGAACACGGTCGCGGCGACCGTAGCGGCAGTCACGACGAGCACGCCCGTCACGACAGCAGTCACGACGAGCACGAGGGCGACAGCCACGGCGATCACGGCGGGATGCACGCGGGTCACGAGCAGATGTTCCGGAGGCGGTTTTTCGTCTCGACACTCCTCTCGATCCCGGTTCTCCTCTACAGCGAGACTCTCCAGTCGTGGCTCGGTTACTCGGTCCCGGCGTTCCCCGGCAGCGAGTGGGTAAATCCCGTCTTCGCCGTCGTCGTCTTCGCCTACGGTGGCGTGCCGTTCCTCCGGATGGCCGTCCCGGAGCTACGCGACAGAGCGCCGGGGATGATGACGCTCATCTCGATGGCGATCAGCGTCGCGTTCGTCTACAGTCTGGCGAGCGTCGTCGTTCCCACCTCGTCGGCGTTCTTCTGGGAACTGGTGACGCTCATCGACATCATGCTGCTGGGCCACTGGATAGAGATGCGGTCGGTCAGGCGGGCCTCGAGCGCACTCGACGAACTGGCGAAGCTCATGCCCGACACCGCCGAGCGAATCACCGACGACGGCACCGAGGAAGTCCCGGTCAGCGACCTCTCGGAAGACGACCTCGTTCTCGTGCGACCGGGTGCGAGCGTCCCCGCGGACGGCGTCGTCGAGGAGGGTGAGTCGGACGTGAACGAGGCGATGATTACGGGCGAGTCGAAACCGGTCTCGAAAGAGCCGGGCGACGGAGTCATCGGTGGCACGGTCAACGGCGACGGGAGTCTTCGCGTTCGCATCGACGCGACTGGCGACGACACGACGCTCGCGGGCATCATGCGACTGGTCGAGGCGGCCCAGTCGAGCAAGTCGAGGACGCAAGTACTGGCCGACCGGGCGGCGGGGTGGCTGTTCTACGTCGCCGTCGGCGCGGCGATCGTGACCGCCATCGCGTGGACGGTGGCGACCGCCTTCGACGCCGCGGTCATCGAGCGGGTGGTCACGGTGCTGGTCATCGCCTGCCCGCACGCGCTCGGGCTCGCCATCCCGCTCGTGGTCGCCATCAACACGTCGCTGGCTGCCCGCAACGGGATACTCGTCCGAGACCGCATCGCCATGGAGCAGGCCCGCAAACTGGACACCATCGTCTTCGACAAGACCGGGACGCTCACCGAGGGCGAACACGGCGTCGTGGGGACGGAGACAGTCGCGGGCGTCGGGGAAGACGACGCGCTCGCGCTCGCGGCGGCCGTCGAGAGCGATTCCGAACACATGATCGCCCGCGCCATCCGCGAGGCGGCCACCGAGCGCGGCGTGACCGTCCCCGACGCGAGCGGATTCGAGGCGATGAAAGGCCGCGGTGTCAGGGCGACCGTCGACGGACAAGAGATCCACGTCGGGGGGCCGAATCTGCTGACCGATCTCGATAGCGAGGTGCCCGGTTCCCTCGCCGCGTTTGCCGACGAGGCCGGCGAGAACGCCCGGACGGTGGTGTACCTGGTTCGAAACGGTGAGTTGATCGGGGCCTTCGCCATGGCCGACGTGATCAGAGACGAGAGCTACCACGTCGTCGACGCGCTCCACGACCTCGGCATCGAGGTGGCGATGCTCACGGGCGACAGCGAGGACGTGGCCACCGCAGTCGCCGAGGAACTCGGCATCGCCACCGTCTTCGCGGAGGTGTTGCCCGAGGACAAGGACACGAAGGTCCAGGAACTGCAAGAGGAGGGCAAACTCGTTGCGATGGTCGGCGACGGTGTCAACGACGCGCCCGCCCTGACGAGAGCGGACGTCGGCATCGCTATCGGCAGCGGAACCGACGTCGCCGTCCAGTCTGCGGACATCATCCTCGTCCAGAACGATCCGATGGACGTGGTCCGACTGGTGAAGCTCAGCAAGGCCAGCTACCGGAAGATGCAGGAGAACATCGTCTGGGCGGCTGGCTACAACGTCTTCGCCATCCCTCTGGCCGCCGGTGTGCTCGCACCTGTCGGTATCCTGTTGTCGCCAGCTGTGGGAGCGCTTCTGATGTCGCTGAGTACGGTCATCGTCGCCATCAACGCGCAACTGCTCCGGCGGGTCGACCTCTCTGTACCGAGTTTACCAAGAATGTCAGGGACTGGTGACGCACGACCGGCGGACTGACGAGTACAAGCTTAGGCCGTTCCGAGAAGGGAAGCCGGTGGAGAGGATTGTGAACCACTGTCGGAGCGAAGCTCCTCCCTGGTTCAAATCCCTCGATGACTTTCGCTGCTCGCGTGTTGCTCGCAGCAGAAAGCCGGTGGAGGGATTTGAACCCTCGGCCTAATCCTTACGAAGGATTCGCTCTAGCCAGTCTGAGCTACACCGGCGCTGTGTCCACTTCATCGTTCGGCCGATAACCGCAATAAGGATTGCGAATCGGGGCGCCCCTGCCACGCAGTCACGCCCGCGAGAGGCGCACGTCCAGGCAGACGTTCACCTCGTGTGGCGCGTACGACCGCACCGTGTGACGCGTCTCGACCGCCACTTCGTACTCGGGTTCGGCAGCCTCGCGGATCGCCCGCTCGCCCGCCCCGTAGGGGTCGTCCTCGTGCTGGATGTCGTAGTAGTGGACCAGGCACTCGTCGCCGGCCAGCAGGACAGCAGTGTCGAGGAACTCGTCGGCGCTATGGGGCAGGTTCATCACGATCCTGTCGGCCCAGCCCTCGTAGTCGGGCGCGATCTCGCGCACGTCACCAGCGACGGCGGTCACGCGCTCCTCGACACCGTTGCGCCGCGCGTTCTCGCGGAGGTACTCGATCGCGGTCTCGTTGATGTCGACGCCGACGACGGTCGCGCCGCGTTTCGCGAACGGGATCACGAACGGCCCGACGCCGGCGAACATGTCGAACGCCTGCTCGCCCGCCTCGACCTGTTCCACGACCCGGTGGCGCTCGGTCGCGAGTCGCGGCGAGAAGTACACCTCGGCGAGGTCGAGCGCGAACTCGCAGCCGTACTCGCGGTGGACCGCTTCGGTGCTCTCGCCGACCAGCACCTCCCAGTCGCGGACGCGTTCGACGCCTTTGACCTTCGAGGCGCGGTTCAGCACTGTCTTCACCGGGAGCGCGGACTCGACGATGGCGTCGGCGAGTTCGCGAGCGCGCTCGGGGTCGTCCTCGTCGATGATCACGACTTCACCGAGTCGCTCGTAGCTCGGTGTGAACTCCACGAGGTCGGCCGGCATCACCTGCGTCTCGCGGCTCTCGACGGGGTGCGTGACGACCTCGAACTCGCCGGGGACGGCGTCCGGATCCGTGACCGGGAGGTAGAGCCACCCGTCTTCGACGGTGATCTCGTGTTCCCCGTCGACGAGGCCGGCCGCCGCCAGCTCGCGGCGCGTTTCCTCGCCGTCCTCGCGCGCGACGCGGACGCAGGGGACCTCCATACCCCGATTCGACGCTGTCCAGCGGTAAAGCTGGCGTTTCTCGATCGAACCGCCCGATTTCGGACGGACGACACGAGCGGGCGCCTTCGCGAGGCTTAATCCGCTCGGCCGTCGAGCGGTGGTATGCTCACCTTCGTCGGACTCGGGCTCTACGACGAGCGGTCGATAACAGTGGCCGGCCGCGAGGCCGTCGCCGCCGCCGACCGCGTCGTCGCCGAGTTCTACACCAGCAAACTCGCCGGCGCAACCGTCGCCGACCTCGAAGCCTACCACGACACGGAGATCGAAGTCCGCGACCGCGCCGGTGTCGAGCAGTCACCGGACGACGTGCTCGACGCCGCCGCCGAGCGGGACGTGGTCTTTCTCACCGCCGGCGACACGATGATCTCGACGACCCACGTCGACCTCCGACTGCGGGCCCACGAGCGCGGTATCGACACCCGCGTCGTCCACGGGACGACCGCCCAGTCCGCCGCGAGTTCGCTCACCGGCCTCCAGAACTACCGGTTCGGGAAGGCGACCACGCTACCGTTCGAGCGGTCACACGGCGGTGACGGCGTCCCCGACAGCGTCGTCGACACCATCGACGCCAACCGCGAGCGCGGCCTCCACACGCTCGTCTTCCTCGACATCGATGCCGCGAACGACGACTACATGCGCGCCGACCACGCCGCTGCGTTGCTCGTCGACGCTGCCGACGACCGCCTCGATGCGGACAGCCTCGGCGTCGTCGTCGCCCGCGCGGGCAGCCCCGACCCGGTCGTTCGGGCTGACCGCCTCTCGACGCTCGCGACCGAGTCGTTCGGCGACCCGCTCCACCTGCTCGTCGTTCCCGGGTCACTCCACTACGTCGAACGCGACGCGCTCGCGGCTCTCGGGGGCGCACCGGACGCGCTGCTCGACGAACTGGTCGAATAGTCGTCGAACTCCGAGCGACTGCCCCGCTACGTCTCGCCGCCGCCATCGGCGCGGACCGCGCCGACCTCCATCGCGCTCCGGAGGTCGTACTCCGAGCCGGTGACGAGAAACAACAAGTCCTCGACAATATCGAGAATCTCGGGGAGTTCCCTGACCACGAGATAGGTGATCCCGACCAGTGCGACGACCGAGAGGCTCTGGGCCAGGATCCGGTCGGCGACGTAGTAGGACACTTTCGGCGCGTTCTCGCTCCCGAACAGCGTCAACACCAGGTCGGGAAAGACGTGGAGGTACTGCTTGCCGAAGGTGACCCCGATGAAGACGTTCCGGACGAGGTTCAACACGTAAATGACCGGGAGCGAGACGGCGAGCGCACGGAGCTTCCGGCCCAGCGGCGCCTCCGTCGCCGCGATCAGCCCGGCGAAAATCGACATGCTCCCGATCCCCGTGCAGGCGGTCAGTATCGTGTACGTGATCTTGTGCTGCTCGCCGTCGTCCCACCCCGGTTCGGTGAAGAAGACGAAGGTGTTCCGGTACGGGTCGGCGTCCATCGTCGTCACCTGTGCCCCGTTGACCACCTCGGGATGGTGCCCCGTCATCCCCATCAGGAACTCCGTCTGTCGCGTGACGGTCTCGACGAGGAATCGCCGCAGGATCGGGATCGATTCGACCGGGAAGAAGACCAGCCCCATGATCGGGATCGCCCGCGAGAGCACGAACAGCGAGTCCCGGCCCTCCCAGAGCAGATAGCCCACGTAGAACGACAGCGGGACGGCGACGACGCTCCCGATCCCCTCGATGATGCTCTTCTGGACGACCGCGAAGTGGTAGATGAGCGAAAACCAGAAGACCCCGAACAGCGCCCAGCCAGCCACGGCCGCGACGCGGGCGCGCTCGCGCTCGCCGGTCCACTCGAGGACGGCACCGGCGAGGAAGGTCCCGATCACGAGCCACGCGAGAGGGCCCGACAGCGCGGTCGCCCGTTCCAGCACTCCCAGCAGCCCGTCGATCATTGGTCTGTCTCCCCCTTATTCGATCGCGGATATAGGTTTTGTCGTTACGTGTCCGTCGCTCACACGACCGCGAGGACGGCGGCTACCGATGAATAGTGCGCTGCGGTGTGCAGTCGCTCGCGGGGTAGCGCGCGAAAAAATGGAGTGTGCGTCAGGGCCGGAGGTTACTCCGGTGGTTCGTCGTTAGTCGCGGCGGCGCACAGCAACGAGCGCGGCCGCGAGCAGCGCGATGACAGCGAGAGCGACACCGAAGCCGGGGCCACCGTCGCCGGTGGTCGTCGGCTCCTCAGTCGGGGTGTCGGTCGCGGTCGCCGTGTCCGTCGGCGTCGACGGCTCGTCCGTCGGCGTCGACGGCTCGTCCGTCGGCGTCGACGGCTCGTCCGTCGGCGTCGGCGAATCGGTCGGAGTCGGCGACGGCGTCGGCGTGGCCGTCGGCGGCTCCTCGACGGCGAGCGCGGCGGTCGCGCTGTCGTTGGCGCTGAAGACACCGTGCGTGTAGGCACCGGGGCTCAGCGACGACGTGTCGATGTTCTCGAAGGTGACGGTCGTCGACTCGCCAGCGCCCAGCGTGACGTCCTGGCTCGCGACGGCGCTGCCACCAACGCGGAACTCGACAGTCTGCGTGCCTTCGGTTTCACCAGTGTTCTCGACCGTAGCCTGGACCTGACCGATGACGTCACCCTGCGTGACGGTCACGTCGGTCGGGGACAGACCCGAGACCTGGAAGTTCGCGGGCTCGACAGCGTCGACCGTCAGGACGGCCGTGGCGCTGTCGTCCGCGCTGAAGACACCGTGCGTGTACGAGCCGGGCGACACGGACGACGTGTCGATGTCCTCGAAGGTGACGGTCGTCGACTCGCCAGCGCCCAGCGTGACGTCCTGGCTCGCGACGGCGCTGCCACCAACGCGGAACTCGACAGTCTGCGTGCCTTCCTGCTCACCGGTGTTCTCGACGGTCGCCTCGACGGCGCTGATGACATCGCCCTGCTGGACGGTGACGTCAGTCGGCGAGAGACCGGAGACCTGGAAGTTCGCCGGGGCACGCTCGACGGTCACGGTCGCGCTGTCGGTGACCGGGGTGCCGTCGGACGTGTACGGACCGTCCGGCGAGTCGTCGTCGGACGCGTTGAACTCGTACAGGTTGTTGGCGTTCGTGTCCAGGTGCGGCATCGCGACGAGCGTCGTCCCGCTAGAGACGTTCTCGTCGAGCGTGACGCGCACGTTGGACTGCTGACCGGCGCTGAGGTACTTGCTGGTGCCGATGACCGGACCACCAGCGCCACCCTCGTGGATGGCCACGAAGCCACCCTCGGTCATGAGGACCGAGGCGACCGTGACTTCCTGGTTCTGCTCGGCGACGGTCTGGTCGTTGAAGGTGACCGAGGCCTGCGGCAGGCCGCGGATCTCACCTTCGTAGCTGGCTTCCGAACTCAGCTGCGTGCCACCGCGGCGCAGCACCGCGGTGAAGTTGATGCCTGCGGCCTTGTCAGCGAGGTCCGTCTCGAACGTGAACGTCCGGTCGGACTGGACGGTCGCGTCGAGCGTGCGGACGAACGGACTCTGGTCCGCGTCACGGGCGTCGATGACAAGCGACAGGTCGGTGCCGGGCGCGACCGTCACGCCGGAACCGCTCCGGATGACCTGGTCGGCCTGGTTACGCAGGATGATCTCGTTGTTGTTGTTCGTCGCGACCGGTGCGCGGGCGTCACGGTACGTCCAGTCGGACGAAACCGTACCGGCACCGCTGCCACCGAGCAGCTGGCCGATCGCCGGGTGCTCGTTGACCGAGAAGGTCGCGTTCCACAGTTCGCCGTCCTCGAGGTTCGGGTCGTTGTACCCGATCTGGTCGAGGTCCAGCGCGACGTAGAACGTGTTCTCGTCGAAGTTCGCGAAGATGTCGCTGTTAGCAGAGCTGACCGGAACCGACGGTCGCACGTCGTTCGGTTCCTGGTCGACCTGCGAGAACGTTGCCGTCCACAGCTGGTTCGCGCCGGTCAGGCTGATGAACGCCTCTTCGAGCGAGTCGTCATCACTCTGCATCTCGTACTGGATCGCGCCCTCGAAGCCGGACGCGACGATCTCGTGGACGACGACCTCGCCGTTGGCAGCCATCTCGGACTGCGTCAGCGACGAACCCGCGTTGTCCTGGATGTAGCTCAGGTCCACGTCACCGTTGTCGCCTGCGGGGGCAACCCAAACCTGGCTACTCTCGGTCGTCCGCGAACCGAGCGAGAGCGTCCCAACGTCGTCGACCTCGGAGCCCGGAATACCGTTCGCGCCCTGGTCGTTGAAGTTGGAGATGACCGGCTGGCCGCTACCGTGTGCAGCGACCTGCATCTGGTAGTTCTCCGCGACCAGCGTCGCTGCCGCAACGCGCTGGTCGGTGGTAGCTCCACCGCCGACCAGGTTCGTGATCTCCTGGATGAACTGGCCGCGTTCGCCGCGCCAGCTCGTGACAGAGCCGCTCTCTGCCGAGAAGACCGCGCCCTGACTCTGAGAGCCAGCCGCGTACGTGTTGAACAGGAGCGTGACCTCACCGTTGCCGTCGTCGTCGGCCACGGTCACGTTGGTCACGTAGTTCGTCTCGCCGAGGCTCCCGATGGACACCGTCGCGAGCGCGCCGGTGTCGTCGGTGTCGAGTTCGATCGGGATGCGGGCGACGTCACCACGGGTGTCCTCGACGACGCTCTCGCCGAACGAGGCGGAGTCAGCGACCGGGAAGTCCTCGACGCTGAAGGAGCCAGCGTCGATCGTGACGCCGGTCTGGATGTCGATGACGGACACCGAGTAGTCGCCGGCGGAGAGGATGCCCTTGTCGAAGGATCCACTGAACTCACCGCGACCGTTGTAGTCGAGGGTGTCGTAGAAGTTCGACGGGCCGGTGACCTGCACTTCGACCGAGCGAGTGGTGCCCGACTGGCTGCCACGGATGGCGTCACCGGAGATGTCGTAGGTGACGGCGTCCTGGTAGCCGAAGGTCGTGCCGTCCTCGCTGAACGAGGCCGACAGTCGCAGGTCCGTGACGTTGAAGTACTTCTTGGTCGGCGAGCCGTCCTCGTCGAACGTCAGCTGATAGGTGTCACCAGACTGGAGGTTCTCGGAGTCGAAGACGATCTCCTGACTGTTGGCGCCCGTCGCACCGTCAAGGACGATCTGGCCTTCGTCGATGTTCTCCAGCAGGATGTCCGTGTTGTCGCCGGTCGAGTCGGACTCGAAGGCGACCTGCTCGCCAACGTAGACTCGCTCGGCGGTCGAACGGGAGTTGAAGCTGTTCGTACTCTCCTGAATCTTCAGCGAGGAAACGTCGACCGTGACGTTCCCGGGCTGGACGTCGTTGTCGTCAGTGGTCCGGCTGTTCGGCCGGATACCGTTGACGAACACCTTGACGTCCGCGGCCGGCGAGAGGTCACCGAGTCCGTGTGCGCCGCTCCCGATGAGCGCGCTCTCACTGTTGTCGGTGATGTCGCCAGCAGCGACGGAGTACTTGGTGAAGTCGGCTTCACCAGGCTGACGGATGTACAGCTCGAACTGACCGGCCGTGTCGAGGCCGGAGCCCGTCGTGTTCTTCACGTGGTCGTCGAATACGATACTGATTTCACCATTATCCTCGGTCGCGTCGAGGACCGATGGATCCTGGTTGACCGCAGCGGCTGTCCCTGAGAACGCGATAGTCGCTCCGAAGACGGAGACGACCATCAGCAGCGCCAGGAACAAACTGCGAAGTTTGTCGTTGGTCCCTGTCATAGTTAGTTGGGTTGTCTGTCAGCGGCCACAGCAACTTTCCGACCGGCCGGACACGCGACCGACCATCGGCCGCGCCGAACCGAAACCGGTGTACTCGATACTGCAGCCATGGGTAGGGGTACGTTCGAACGGTACGTCGGATGTTATAAATGCTTTGTGGTCACGCTCGAGGAAAGAGACCCGAGCGGGGGCAATAGATCACCGCAGAGAACGCGTGTGAGACTGTTTCATGGACCCCGTTCGACGTGTCAGACTCGTGCCCGACGGTCGCGAAAACAGGGGTTATAATG
>Ga0207813_100810_pt1 | contig 13487 bp, 12 predicted proteins | sample A23E3SouthBayCA_2_FD_187730 | JGI IMG/M metagenome (GOLD analysis project Ga0207813, IMG submission 187730) | Aerobic enrichment media microbial communities from Eden Landing Ponds, California, USA - A23 E3 (4) (SPAdes) | ecosystem: Environmental > Aquatic > Marine > Unclassified | place... | reverse complement strand
CCGCCTCTTCTTCGACGACACCGAGGGCCCGCAACTGGGGACGTTCCTGGGGAAACTCGACCGGGAGTTCGTCGTCGAGCGCCTCCGTCGCGAGGGGTGACATCGCGGATCCCCCCGCCGAAACGTTGTCCTCCGTGGCGCCACAACGGCCGGTATGGGGTTCACCAAACACCTCGTGAACGGACTCGTCTCGCTCGTGATCAGCGTCGGCGTCACGGTCGCGATGGCCGACGACGGCGACGGCCCGTGGGATCTGACGGATATGGCGCTGGCGGTGGCGGTGTCGTCGTTCCTGTCGGGCTTTTTCACCAGTTACTTCGCGAAGTAGTCACGGCGTCGACGCGTTGTCTGTCGCTGGCCAGGTCGGCGTCCCCCTGGGCGGGACCGGCGTCTGGGTGGTCGGCGTCGCCGTCGGGTCGCGGAGGCGCGCGACCCAGTCGGGTTCCGCGACGGTGGTCGCGCCGACGGCCTCGTAGGTCGCGCGGACGCTGACACGGCGCGTCCGACCGGCGGCGGTGCGCGTCTCGAAACTGGCGGTCACCGACTCGACGAGCCCCGAGTGGGTGACGTACGCGGTCAGCGTGACGTTCCGGACGCCGTTGGGGTCCTGCGGGTCGTCGACGAGTTCCGGCGGCGGCGACCCCGGCGAGAGATAGAGGCGGACGTACCGCCGGTCGTTTCCGCTGACCAGACGGGCGTCGGGGGCCCGACCGCTCAGGAACGTCTCCAGGAGGGCTGGCGTCGAGTCGTACGAGCGGGCGTCCCGCGGCGACTCGACGGTCGCGAACTCCAGCCGATCGCTGATGACCGTTCGGAGATACCCCCGGCCGTCCGCGAAGTATCGGAGAATGTGCGTCGAGATCGAGGCGTGTCTGATCTCGACCAGCGCCGCGTCCGCGCCGATTTCGACGCGGCGTGTGACGTTCGCTACCCGTTCGCCCGTCCGCCGGGCCGTCTGGGTCTGGCTGTACTCCCAGGTGTACGACCGGTCGACCAGCGCCGCCTCGTGAGCAGCCAGGAGGGCGGCGACGTCGACGTCGCCGTCGTCGATCCAGATCGGCGCCGCGTCGTCGCCGATGTCGTCTCCGCCCCCGTCGTCCGGGACAGGGACCGGTGTCAGCGTCCCGACCGACCGCGACTCCGGCGAATCGGGCCCGGCCGGGAGCGCGCTACACCCGGCAGTCACCGCCAGGGCGGCCACGAGCGCGACGGCCGGACGGTCCATCGCTTCCACCAGGGTCGCGAGCGACAATACCGTTTCGACGGGGCGGATCACCAGCGGGGGGCCGGTCGGGTCAACCGCGGGCGGCGGGCGGTCTGTGCCGGAACCAAACCCTCTTGACCGGAAGGCCCCTGGATCCCGGTAATGGTACGCACGCTCACGTGGGTCCTCGTCGGCATCGTCGCCTACACCGTGGTGGCGATGGCGCTGAAGGCCCGGGGGCGCCTGCCGGAGTCGGTCCGCGTGTCCGGACCGATCACGACCCTCCACACCAAGCGCGGGCGAGCCTTTCTGAACTGGCTGGCGACGCCCAAGCGGTTCTGGCGAGCCTGGGGGAACTTCGGGCTGGGCGTGACCCTCGTCGTGATGGTGGGGTCGTTCGCGCTGGTCATCGTCTCGGGCTTGCAGGCGCTGGATCAACCCGAGCAGACGCCGATCCGGAACCCGCAGAACGTCCTCGTCATCCCCGGAGTCAACGATTTCCTCCCGCTGGCGGCCGCACCCGAGATCGTCTTCGGCCTGCTGGTCGGCCTGGTCGTCCACGAGGGGGGCCACGGCCTGCTCTGTCGCGTCGAGGACATCGAGATCGACTCGATGGGGCTCGCGCTGTTCGCGATCATCCCCATCGGCGCGTTCGTCCAACCCGACGAGCAGAGCCGGATAGAAGCGAGTCGCGGCAGTCAGAGCCGGATGTTCGCCGCTGGCGTCACGAACAACTTCCTGATCACCGCGGTGGCGTTCGCACTGCTGTTCGGCCCCGTCGCGGGGTCGGTCGCCGTCGCCAGCGGTGCGCCGATCGGGAGCGTCGCGAACGGATCCAGCGCCGACGGGGCCGGGATCGGGTACGGCGACGTGATCACGAGCGTCGACGGACAGGCGGTGACCGACGGCGCCCAACTGCGACAGCGACTCGACGCCGCCCGGGGCGAGACCGTCGAGATCGGACTCAAGAACGGATCGACAAGGACCGTCGACCGGGTGCCGCTGTTGAGCGTGACCTCGCCGGTCGTCGAGAACCTCTCGCTGGACCCCTCGGATCCGCCGGTGATCCGGTCGGTCAACGGGACCGCGGTCCACACCGAGCGCGACGTGGCCGCCGCCTTCACCGAGCGAACGGTCGTCAGCCTGGAGACCGACCAGGGGACGGCTACCTTCCCGGTGGGGGCCTACGCGGTGCGGATCGACGACGGCGGACCCCTCGCCGACGCGGGCGCACCGACCGACGGGCCGCTGATCGTCACTCACGTCGGCGGCCAGCGCGTGGCCAATACGAGCGCGCTGGATCGCGTGACCGACGGTTTCGAGCCCGGGCAGACGGTCACGGTCGTCGCCTACGACGACGGAGTCCGGGACGAGTACAACGTGACCCTCGCGGCCGCGGAGAGCGGTGACGGGACGGTCATCGGTGTCCGCGTCATCCCGGGCTACAGCGCCCTCGAGATCGACGACTTCGGCACCGATATCTACCCGGCCGGGCAGTTCCTCGGGCTGCTCGGCGGCGGGGACAACCCCATCGGGAACCCGATCCAGCAGATCGTCAGCGTGCTCTTCATGCCGTTTTTCAGCACGGTTCCGGGGATCGCGTACAACTTCGCCGGGTTCCTGCCGACGGTGACGAACTTCTACACGGTCACCGGACCGCTCGCAGCTCTCGGGAACGGGGTGTTCCTGCTGGCGAACGTCCTGTTCTGGACGGCGTGGGTGAACCTCAACCTCGGCTTCTTCAACTGTATCCCGACGTTCCCGCTGGACGGCGGGCACATCCTCCGGGCCAGCACCGAGTCGCTGGTCGCTCGCCTGCCGGTCGGCGACGGCCGCAGGCTGACCACGGCCCTGACGGTGTCGGTCAGCCTCGTGATGATCGGCGGCCTCGTGTTGATGGTCTTCGGCCCGCAACTGGTCGGCTGAACGGGCAGGACACCGCGATCGGTCCACGACAGCGGGCTGGTGACCGTCGGCGCGCGGGTCCGAGAGCACTGACGGCCGTCGATCGGGAGCGGCGAACGACAACTTTCCTGTAGGAGCGCTACCGAACCCCGGTATGGTCACACGCGAGCCACCACAGACCGAAGAAGGGTGGTACGCACTCCACGATCTGCGGACGATCGACTGGGACGCCTGGCACGACGCGCCGGGGCGGGTCCGCGAGCGCGCACTCGACGACGGAGAGAGCTTTCTCGACGAGGCGACGGCTGTCACCGACGCCGAGACGGGTCAGTCGGCGGTGTTCACCGTCCTCGGACACAAGGCCGACCTCATGGTCGTCCACCTCCGGCCGACGATGGCCGACCTCGACACCCTGGAGCGGCGCTTCGAAGCCACCGAGTTCGCTCGCTTCACCGAACAGACCACGTCCTACGTCTCGGTGACGGAGGCGTCGGGCTACACCGAGCGCGCCCGGGAGTACTTCGACGGCGAGGTCGACGACGACTCGGGGCTGGCCCAGTACATCCAGTCGCGGCTCCATCCGGAGATCCCCGACAGCGAGCACGTCTGTTTCTACCCGATGGAGAAGCGCCGGGACCCCGACTACAACTGGTACGACCTCCCCTTCGAAGAGCGGGCCGAGCACATGGCCAGCCACGGCGACATCGGGCGGGGGTACGCCGGGAAGGTCCAGCAGATGATCACCGGGTCGGTCGGCATGGACGACTGGGAGTGGGGCGTCACGCTGTGGGCCGACGACATGACCGATATCAAGGACCTCCTCTACGAGATGCGCTTCGACCCCTCCTCCTCGAAGTACGCCGAGTTCGGCCCCTTCTACGTCGGCCGACGGATCGCGCCCGCGGATCTCGAGCCGCTGCTCGCGGGCGAACGAGTGCCCGCCGACGGCGAAGCGGTCGAGAGCGGCGCCAGCAGTGAGGGGGGCGACGGCGACACCAGCGAGCACGCGATCGGCGAGTCCGGCGGCGACAGCGGGACCGACGAAAGGGCGGACAGTGCGGGCGGCGACGACGGGTCCGAAGGTGACGACGGGTCCGAAGGTGACGACGGGTCCGAAGGTGACGACGGGTCCAGCGACGAGAGCGCTGGCGACGACGGGGAAGCCAGTGGTTCGGGCGGCCGCCCACCGATGGCGGGCGACGGCGACGAGGCCGAGGTCGTCGAGGACATCGCCCAGCGCCTGGCGACGTTCGGCGTCTACCCCGACGACTACGGCGACGCGTACGGGCTGGTCTTCTACGCCGACGGCGACGCCGAGGACATCGTCGACGACGTCGAGGGACTCCGGGAGAACTTCGACCACTACGACACGCACGTCCTGACGAGCGTCCGGGCCGACCAGGGGCAGGCCGCTATCGTCAGCGTCTGGGACAACGAGCGCGCCGCGACGACCGCCGCTGGCTTCCTCTCCGACGTCGACGGCGTGACCGAAGGGGTCCGCGGCCCGCTCTCGGGCGAGGGCGGCGACGGCGCGGGTGGCGACAGCGGTACGGACGGCGACGGAGCGACCAGCCACGACGGTGTGGACGCGGACGGCGACGACGGGACCGAAGCGACCGCCCACGGCGACGGCGACGAGACGGCCGTGAGTATCCGCGAGGAACTGGCCGAACAGGGCATCTACGCCGGACAGCCCCACGGCGAGGACGTCTACGCGCTGGTGCTGTACTCGACGGCCGACCCGGAGGCGCTACGTGACGAGGTGGTGGACCTCCGGGAGGGGTTCGGCCGCTACGACACCCACGTCAAGACGGCGGTCTACCAGGACGTCGACGGCGACACGACGGCCGTCGCCAGCCTCTGGGAGACCGAGGACGCCGCGGACACCGCCGCGGGCTACCTCTCGGAGTTGCCCGACATCGTCGGCCGCCCGCAGGACCGCGAGGGCTTCGGGACGATGGGGATGTTCTACACCGTCGAACCGGACTACCGCGAGGAGTTCGTCGACACGTTCGACGACGTGGGCGACGTGCTCGCGGGGATGGACGGTCACCGCGAGACGGCCCTGCTGGCCAACGTCGCGGACGGCGACGACATGTTCATCACCAGCCGCTGGGACAGCCGCGAGGACGCCATGGCCTTCTTCCGCTCCGAGGACTTCCGCGACACCGTCGCCTGGGGCCGGGAGGTCCTCGCGGACACGCCCCGGCACGTCTTCCTCGCCTGAACTGGCCAGCGGACGGTCGGTCACGTGCCGGTGGTCGCCGGTCCGCCGGACCGCTCACGCCCCAGCGCCCCCCTCTGCGCTGGACCGGTCCCTGACGTCGGCGTAGAGATCCGCAACGACGTGGACGTACAGCGTCGCGGCCGTCGCGAGCGCCCAGTACGGGGCGACGGTCCACAGTGCCGCGACGAGTGCGCCGCCGACGATGTGGTGGCTCAGGAGTCGCTGGTCGCGCCGCAGATCTTCCGGCTCGAAGATGGCGTGCTGGTCGAAGAAGACGATGGTCGGGTCGGCGAGACATCGCCGGAGCGGGCGCCACGTCCCGCGATTGAGCCGCGCGATCAGGAAGTGGTCGAAGTCGATTCCGACGCCGAGCGCGAGCGCGTAGAACCACAGCAGCGGCGCCGACGCCCCGTCGGGCGCCGCGAACGCGACGGGGACCCCCACGGCCGCCGACAGCAGGGCGTGGTTTCGGGAGTACATTCGGACGGCCGTTGGCCGGGCGGGCCGATGAAACTGGCTACTCGTCGGACCTGCGAGGGTGTCGACGCGACGCCGGGGTACCCGGCGGCGATCGGCGGCGGCACTTACAAGCCGCCGAGCGCCGAACGGGGGGTCATGACCGAGACCGGACGCGTGGCCGGACGGACGGCCGTCGTCACCGGCGGCGGCGCGGGTATCGGCGCGGCGACCTGTCTGCGACTGGCCGAGGAAGGCGCCGACGTGGCCGTCGTCGACCGGGACGCCGACGCCGCCCGAGAGACCGCCCAGCGCGTCGAGGCCGAAACCGACGGCACCACGGCCGCCGTCGAGACGGACGTGAGCGACGAGGCCGCCGTCGCCGCGATGGCCGAGACGGTCGCGGACCGCTTCGGCGGCGCGGAGATCCTGGTGAACAACGCCGCCGTCCGCGTCGACCCGCGGCCGGTGACCGAGGCCGACGAGACCAGCTGGGACCGCGCGATCGCAGTCAACCAGAAGGGCGCAGCCTTCTGCGCGAAACACGTCGTCCCGCTGATAGCGGGCGACGGAGACGAAGCGGGAGACAAAGACGGGGACGGGGACGAGGACGGCGGGGCCGTCGTGAACGTCACCTCCGTCGGCGCGTCGATGGGGCGAGCCGACTGGGCCCAATACGACAGCACCAAAGGCGCCCTCACGGCGATGACGAAGGACATGGCCTGCGACCACGCCCCCGACGGCGTCCGGGTCAACGCCGTCGCGCCGGGGTGGGTCATCACCGACTACCACCTCCCCGACGACGCGGCGGAGGCCGACCGGTTCTTCGACGAGAAGACGACGCCTCACCCCGGCGGCCCGGGCGTCCTCAAGCGGGCGGCCGAACCCCGCGAGATAGCGAACGCGATCCTCTTTCTGGCCTCCGAGGAGGCGTCGTTCGTCACGGCGACGACGCTGGCGGTCGACGGCGGGCACGCGGCCGTCGGGCAGGGCCTGGAGTGGGAGTCCCTGTGACCGGGTCGCGACCGGCGCGACAGCGGCGCGTCCCAGTCCGTGGGGGAGTCAGTCGGTCGTCGGGAGTTCGACGACGAACACCGCGCCCGTGTGGTCGTCGGGGTCTTCCGGATCGTCCGTCGAGAGCGGGTCAGTCCTGTCTTCGACCCGGACCTCGCCGCCGTAGCGCTCGACGAGCGTCGAGACGAGGTAGAGACCGAGCCCGGTCCCGCCGCTGTCGAGGGCCGCCTCGCCCTTGCGGAACACCGTCCCCTTCTGCTCGTCGGGGATGCCCGGTCCGTTGTCCGCGATTCTGACGACCGCGGTATCGCCCCGTTCGACAGCGGTGACGGCGACTTCGGGGACCTCGCTGTCGTTGTGCTGGATCGCGTTTTTCAGGAGATTTCGGAAGACAGATTCGAGCAGATCGTCGGCCCGGATCGACACCCCGTCGACGGCGAGCGAGTCGGTGACGACGGCGTCGGGAGCCGTCGCGCGGATCTCGTCGAGCGCGCTGGCGAGCACGGTCTCCAGACGGACCGGACGGTACTCCCCCTCCGTCGAGAGCATGAGCGCGGCCGTCTCGCGGGCAGTCGTAGTGAAGTCGACCGCTTCGGCGGCGTTTTCGCGTATCGCCTCGACGTGTTCTGCCGCCTCGTCGTCGACGTGATCGGCCAGTAGCTCGGCGTGCGCGAGGATCATCTGGAGATCGTTGCGGATGTCGTGGCGCATCACCTCGTTGAGCGTCGAGAGGTTGTCCCGCTGTTCTTCGAGGCGGCGCTCGTAGCGGACGGTCTCCGTGATGTCCGTGTAGTGTTCGATCCGGCCACCCGCGTACAGGCCCCGCTCGATGGGCGCGCTCCAGTGGAGCAACCACCGCTCCTCGCGACCCCCTGCGGGGAGGACGTGGCAGCGAAACGACTCGACGTAGCTGTTGTCCTCGTAACTGGCGATGACGGTATCGGCGAACCGATCGGGGTCTTCGAAGATATGCCTGATCTCCGTCCGGATCATGTCGGCCTTGTCCTCGCCGAGCAGGTCCGCCCGGGAGATACCGAAAAACTCCTCGACGGCCTCGTTGATCCAGACCACGTCGAAGTCGCTGTCGAGGACGAACGTCCCCACGGTAGAGGTGTCCAGGGCGTTGGTCATCGACCGGTACCGGGCCTCGCTCTCCCGGAGCGACTCCTCGTACTCCTTGCGCTCGGTGACGTCGTGACAGATCCCCAGAAACCGGTCGTCGCCGACGGCGACGGCGTCGAAGACGACGTCGATCATATGCCCGTCGCGGTGTTCGAACCGCCGCTCGCTTCGCAGTTCGCCGTTCTCCCGGAGATCCGCGATCACGCTCACCGTTGCCCCCGCGTCGACGTCGCCGAGAGACATCGTGAGGAGTTCATCGCGAGTGTACCCCAGTAGTTCGCAGGCGGCGGGGTTGGCGTCGACGTAGGTGCCGGTCTCGTCTACGACGAACGCGCCGACGGGCGACCGCTCGAAATACGACCGAGAAACGTCTTCGTCGCCCGTCCCGTTCATATCTCTCCTACTCGAGTCCCGCTATATATGTTACCGGGCTACTACTGAATTTTGCTCTTCACGCACCGTCATCGCTCGAGCGCCCACAGGAACGCCGCCAGCGCGGTGGCGCCGACCAGCGCCGCCCCGAGCAGGCCGAACGCGGGCCGAAACCCCACCGTCTCCGAGAGTGTCCCGACGACGGCCGGAGCGACGGCGCCAGCGCCCATCAGGAGCGTGCGGACGACGCCGAGGCTCCCGCCAGCGACCGAAGCGGGCAGCACGGACATGAGATACGACCCGCGGACGGGGCGGTAGCCGTGGGCACCGAGGCCGAGACAGACCACGGCGGCGCCCAGCGCGACCGGTCCGCCGACGCCGGTCAGTGCCAGCAGCGCGAACAGCGCCGCCGTCGCCAGCCCGAGGACGGCCGCGATGACCGGGAGCGGACCGACCCGGTCGCTGACCTCGCCGGTCACCGGCTGGACGAGGCTGGCGACGAACAGCGCGCTGTAGATGTAGTTCGCCGTCGACGAGGTGAGCCCGGCTTCCTCGGTGAGATACAGCGGCAGGAAAGCCACGGCGCCATTGTACGCGAACGAGAAGAGGATCGTCACCGCGACGAACGTGCTGAACCGCCACTCCCGGAACAGCGCGACGTACTCCCCGAGTGCGACGGCACCGCCCGCGTCGGTAGCGTCACCGTCGGTCGGTTCGTCCGGGGACGCCGCCGTGTCCGCCGAATCCGCCTTCGCTCCCGAATCCGCCGAATCAGCCGTCGCTGCTGAATCCGCCGTCGCTCCCGAGTCCGTCGTGTCGGCGGTGCCGGAGAGACGCTTCGGGACTCGCGCAGCGAAGAGCGCAGTGACGCCGACGCCAGCGAGTCCGGCGGTGAGAAAGAGCGTCCGCCACGGCGCACCGAAGACGCCGGGCAGGGCGGCGACGGCGACGACGGCCGCCGGGGCGGCGACGCCGCCGAACGTCCCGAAGGTGTCGAACACGCCCAGCGCCCGGCCGGTGCGAGCGGGGTAGACCCGCGAGAGCAGGCGCACGGCGACGGTCTTGTGCGCCCCCGTCCCGGCGCCCATCAGCAACATCGCACCCGCGAGAACGAGAAACGACGAGTCGACGACGAGGACGAACGCGCCCGCCGCCGCCAGCAGCGACCCCGCGGCGATCACCCGGACCGATCCCAGCCGGTCGGCCAGCATCCCGGAGGGGAACTGTAGCGCGGCGTAGACGAGCATGAAGCCAGTGAACGCCGTCCCCAGCACCGCCCGCGAGACGCCGTAGGTCCGCCCGAGGGACTCGAACAGCGGCGGGAAGGCGTACCGCAGGAACTTCCCGAGAAACCACAGCAGCGAAGTCAACACGAGCGCGTCGAACCGACCCAGGCCGCGCAGGCGAGCGCCGAGGCTCATCGGTCCACCTCGTCCGGTCGGTGTCCGTCGCGCGTCGCTCCCATCGCGTCGGTTGGTCAGCGTGCGCTCCGGGCTAAATATGATCCGGTTCGCGAGCGGTCCGTGAGATATAATCCAGTTCCGGCGCAGTCCGCCGGCTCGGCGGTGAACGCGACCGCGCCGGGCGGTCAACAGAGCCAAGACGGACCGACCGAAAGGGTCCGCCATGGACGGCGACGACAGCGACCAGAAGCGGGCCACGCCGGTCGGCGACGTCGACGACACGCCGACGGTGTCGTGTGCCCGATGTGACCGCGAGTGGGACCTCGGGTACGAACTCGACGACCTGCAACTGGGGAATCAGGCCTTCGAGCAGTTCGCGCTCGACCACCGGCGCCACACCGGTCACTTCCCGGACGGCGTCTCGACGTGGCAAGCCGAGTGCCGCCAGTGCCCCGAGAGCGTCGAACGACTCGCCGAGCAGGCGGCCACGCGGTGGGCCGAGACCCACGCCCGCCACACGCGCCACGAGGTGGCGGTGACCCACGCCACCAGGGACGACCCGCTACTCGTCGGCGATCCGGGCCAGTAACGGCGAAAAGGCGAGAGCCGACGGCGGCGACTGTCATACGGATTATTGTAGATCAGTTCCGGATAGCGCCAACCCCGGGGTTGGCGCGTACCGGTAAATCGCTACAATAAACCGTATCAGTCCTCTGTGGTCGTCTTGTCGACGTCGAGTTCCTCGAAGTAGATGTCGGCCCCGTCCTGAGCCACCTTCTCGGCGAGGACGGCGCACTTGATCCGCATCGGGGAGATGTCGACGCCGAGCATGTCGACGACGTCGTCGCGGTTCAACTCCTCCAGTTCGTCGACGGACATACCCGACAGCTTCTCGGAGAGCATCGAGGCCGAAGCCTGCGAGATGGCACAGCCATCGCCCCGGAAGGCCACCTTCTCGATGGTTTCCTCCTCGTCGTCGAGGACGACGTCCATCTCGATGGTATCGCCACACATCGGGTTCTCGCCGACGTGTGTGAACGTGGGGTCCTCGATCTCGCCGTAGTTACGCGGGTTCTTGTAGTGATCGAGGATCTGCTGTCGGTACATGTCGGAGCCGCCCATACCCATTGTTACCCCGTGGTAGCGGCTAGCGGGGGAAAAGGATTCCGAGGGAGGTGTTCGCACGCGCGCCGGTCGCCGGTGAGACAGCCCTCGCGTCCGACGAGCCCGCCTACATGTAGTCGAACGGTCCCTCCTTGGACTCGGCGAGGCGCTCGAACTGCTCGTCGGTCAGTTCCACCTCGGCGGCACCGAGGTTCTCCTCTAGCTGGTCGACGGTGCGGGCGCCCACCAGCGGCGCCGCGACCTGGTCGTGGTGCATGAGCCACGCCAGCGACACCTGCGCGGGCGAGGCGTCGACCTCCTCGGCGATCTCTTGGACCACGTCGAGCACCTGGAAGTTCTCCTCGACGAGCGTCCCCTCGCGCCAGTGATCGCGGTCCGCGACCGCCGAGTCGTCGGGGAGGTCGCCGTCGCGCTCGTACTTGCCCGTCAGGAAGCCCTGGCCGAGCGGACTCCACGGCGCGATGCCGATGCCGTAGTGGTCGCACATCTCGACGTAGTTGCCCTCGATCTCGCGGTCGATGAGGTTGTACCGGGGCTGGGAGACGGTGAACGGCTCGTACCCCCGCTGTTCTGCGATCTCGTTGGCGCGGGCGACCTTCCAGGCGTTGGGGACGTACGTCGACGCCCCGAGGTAGTGGACCTTGCCGTCCTCGACGAGGCCGTTCAGGGTGCGCATGAACTCCTCGGCGGGCGTGTCGTCGTCCCAGCGGTGGGTGTAGAGCACGTCGACGTAGTCGGTGCCCAGGCGGTCGAGGATCTCGTCGATCTGGCGGCGGATGTGCTTGCGGTTGAGTCCCTGTCCGTTGGGGTCGTCCTCGCGGGTGGGGAAATAGACCTTCGAGGCGATGACGTACTCCTCGCGGTCGCGTTCGGCCAGCCAGTTGCCGATCCAGCGCTCGCTCTGGCCGCCGCCGTAGATGTCGGCGGTGTCGATGAAACGGCCGCCGTGGTCCTCGTAGGCATCGAGCAGTTCGTAGGCTCGAGCCTCCGTCGTCTCCAGCGACCCGTCCTCGGCCTCGCGGCCGAACCGCCAGGTGCCGAGTGCGACCTCACTGACCTGCAGTCCTGTCTCGCCGAGCGGAACGTGATCCAGCGACATACACCGCCGTAGGCCCCGATCCCGTATCAAGCCACCTCTTCGGCTGTCGCTGTCCTCGCTTACCGACACCGTAAATTATTATTACTGAAGATAAGATGTTGGCAGATGGACACACGGGTATGTTCGACAGAGTAAACGATCTGTCTTCGAGTCTGACCAGCGGGGGTGGGTCACTCGACGATATCGACACGGAACGGGCCACCGAGTTACTCCACGACGAGGAGACGGTAGTACAGGGGCTGGCGAACGGGGGGAGCGTCGAACATACCACAGACGGCCGCTCGACGACCGTCGAGGCGGCGGGCGACTACGACGCGTACCTGCTCGTGACCGACCGGCGCGTGCTCGTGATCCTGGGGGACCAACCCGACGAGATCGAGATCGCCGTTGAGATGACCGACGTGGCCGGCGTCCACGTCCGGAGCGGACTGTTGAGTAACGAACTCGTCGTCTCGACCGACGACGAGAGCGTCGCGTTCGACCCCGACGAGGGCGATCTGGAGGAGACGGCTGACTACGTCGAGCGCGTCGGCGGCGCCTGGTCGGAGATGGACGACGCCCTCTCGAAGGCCCGACGGACGATGGCGTCGTTCCAGTCGGAACTGGAAGACGAGACCGGCGACCCGCGGGACCAGTGGCTCCAGATCAACTCCCAGCTCTCGCAGGCCCGCCACTGTGCGACCCGCGAGGACGACGCTCCCCGGGAGTCGATGCTCGCCCGTGTCACCGAGACGCGCGAGGAACTCGAGCGCGAGCGCGTCTCGCTGTGGCTCGACCACGCGGCCGCGGCGGTCGAGGCCGCGCCGGACCCGGACGACGCCGACCTGGCCGACGAGACGCTCTCGGCGCTCGTCGACGCCCAGGATCGACTCGACGACAGTCGGGCCGTCGTCGACGACGTCGGGGCCTGTCCGGACGACGCGGCGGAGCGACTCGCGGCGTTGACAGAGCACGTCGACGACAGCGCCGCGGCGGTGTTGGCGGCGGTCGAAGCCGACATCGAAACTGCCCAGGGGGCCGACGACCCCGACGCGGCCGCCGACCGCTGGGCGACCGTCGCCGAGCGCTACCGCACCCTCCAGGACGCGGGCTGGGACGGCCTCGCTGGCGTCTCGGCGGACGCCATCGAGTACCAACTGGCCTGGGTGGACGCCAAGCACCTCGACGCGCTGACGAGCCGCGCGGCCGAACTCGAAGCCGCGGGCGACGACACCAGCGACGACGAGACCGCACGCGACCGCTACGGCGACGCCGCCGACCTCTTCGAGCGAGCACACACCATCGCCACGAACGGCAGTCGCGTCGCCGCCGCTGGCTACGACGAGGCCGCCGAGCGCGTCACCGAGAAGTCCGAGCGGACGAAGTGGGAGTGGGGCGACGCCTGAAAGGACGGGAGCGATCTGGCCGACGAAAGCGTAGCCGAACGGCGGTCACGCGCTCGCCGGTCGCGTGGTCGCGCCGGAGACGATCAGGCGGATCCCCTCCGTGTACTCGCGGTCGATGTCGACCGACCAGCCGTGGGTCCGGGCGATCATCTGGAAGTTCGGAAGCGTCATCCCG
>Ga0207813_100807_pt1 | contig 13586 bp, 18 predicted proteins | sample A23E3SouthBayCA_2_FD_187730 | JGI IMG/M metagenome (GOLD analysis project Ga0207813, IMG submission 187730) | Aerobic enrichment media microbial communities from Eden Landing Ponds, California, USA - A23 E3 (4) (SPAdes) | ecosystem: Environmental > Aquatic > Marine > Unclassified | place... | reverse complement strand
TGGAGGTATCACTCATTGGTCTGTCTCCGTGCGATGAGGAGCGCGCTTGCGAGGACGGCAATCAGGCCGACCAGCGCCGTGAAGCCGGGACCTTCTCCGGCCGCAGTCTGCTGTGGTTCGTCCATCCCTCGTTCTTCGGGGCGGTCCTGCTCGAAGTCACTGGACTGGAAGCCGACTTCCTGCCGGGTTTCGTTCTCCTGCAGGCGCTCCGTCGGATGGAGGTTCGCCGGGGAACTTTCGGTCCCGACGATGACGCCGTCGGAGAGCAGCATACCGTCGAGCCAGTAGTTGTAGTCGTCAGGCACCGTTAGCTGGGTTCTGACGATCTCCGTTCGGCCGGGGCGAATCTGGCCGACCCGCACGGTCGACTCGTCGGCGATGACGTTCGAGTCAGCCTGCCGCGCCCGGAGGCGAAGCGAGAGGTCATCGGACGGGGTGTTGCCGGCATTTGTGACGTACACCGAGACGTTCAGCGTCGTCTGGTTGTCCGCGACGCCGTCAATCCGGTAGGTGATGGAGTCCAGCGGCACGCCAGCGTTCTCGAAGCGCTGGAACGTCACGGTACTGCGGGCGTACGCCGGTGTGAGCGCGTCGACGTTCTGGACCGACTGCTGGCCGGTTTCGACCCGATTCCCGTCCTCGTAGACGATCGTGTCTATCCGATAGCCGCCCGCCCGCTCGACTGTGATGTTTGACCGCACCGATACCTCTCGTTCCCCTTCGACTGTGCCGACCGACTGTCGCGTCGTCGTTGCGACGAGGCCGGTGTCCGCGTCGATAGCTCGCGTCTCGACGGTGACGTTCTCGGCGGGACCACCGCGGTGAGAGAGTCGGGCGTCGATGGCGAGCGTCACTGTCTGGCCGTCGACGGCGGCCGGTTCGATGGTCGTCTCGCGGAGGTCGAGATAGCTCTCACGAACGTTGTCCTCGGGTTCGGAGAGTGCGCCGGGGACCGCTGTTGCACCGATGAGCATGGTCAGGACGACCACGACCACGCCACCGGTCAGGAGGGTTTCACGTCGCACACGAGGAAGGGCAACAGCCGCGTTTAAATGTCTTCTGCACTGTCAAGTGTGGATTACAGCGACGCCAGTCTCCAGTGTTACCCGAACGCACCGAGGCTCGACTGGAGGTCGCGGTCGGTCCCGCCGTCGGTAAGTTCGTAGCCGACGAGCTGTCGGAGGTCGACAGCATAGACACTGCCGTTGTTCTCAAGCACGGCGACTCGTCCCTTCGTCCCCCGGACGGTCCCCGTCGCCAGGGTTTCGGCCATCGGACGGTCCGAGAGGGGCAGGTCGTACTCGAAGTCGTAGGTCGCCAGCGGGTCATAGCGCTCACAGAGCGACGCCCACCAGTCCGTGTCGACGGACTGGTCGAATCCCGATATCTTCGTGGGAACTCTGACCCGGTCGCCCAACTCAACGGCGATGTCGGCCTCGACCTGCCGGGCGATACGGCCGTCGGCGACGGTCCGGAGGTGGGCGGCCCTGTCAGCCCCCTGCTCACGGAGCCGTGTTTCCAGCCGCCAGGAGCGGGTGACGCCGACCTTGATGACATCCGGCGCGAACGCCGCCAGATACACCGCGTGTTCCTCGTCGCAGGTGTCGAGGGGCTTGTTGCAGTCACCGGTACAGCGGGCACACGGCCAGATGTCGGTGTGTTCCGGGCAGTACGGCGCAGAGTCATTGTCGCAGTGAAAATGTCGGTCGCCGTCGACCGCGCCGGCGCAGTGGCGCTCACCGAGCGTGTAGGAAAGGTCCGTGTTCGGGTCCAGTCGCTCAGTAGTCACGCTCCCGTCCTCGGCCAACAGGAGCGCGGCGTGTTCGTCGACCCGCGCGCGGTAGCCCACGACCTGCACGTCCGGCGGTTCGGCGCGGAGCCGCAAATGGCTGCCGGGACGACGTTTTTGTGTTTGTCTGTCATATCTCCCGACATGGCAGACCTACAGCTCCGAAGTCCGGCCTTCGACGACGGGGACCGTATCCCCGAGGAACACGGCTACTCGGCGGCAAACACGAACCCACCGCTAGAAATCGAAAACGTTCCGTCGGACGCGTCGTCGCTCCTCCTCATCGTCGACGACCCGGACGCCGAGGAGCCGGCCGGAAAGGTGTGGGACCACTGGCTCGTCTGGAACATCCCGCCGGAGATTGGTCGGATACCGGCGGGGTGGGAGCCCGATGAGGCCACAGAAGGACAGAACGACTTCGGTGAGGTTGGCTGGGGCGGTCCGAATCCGCCGGACCGGGAGCACACGTATCGGTTCCTCCTGTACGCTCTAGATACGACGCTTGACCGCTCCCCGGCAGCCGATAAAGACGACGTGTACGACGCGGCCAGCGGCCACGTCGTGGAAAAAGCACAACTGAACGGTACGTACCCGGCCTGAATCCGCGCTCAGAGTTCTTCGAGCAGTTCGCGGGTCGACTGTCGCACCGCGTCGTCGCTCGACTGTTCGGGCTCCCAGCCCAGTGCCGAGAGCTTGTCGACGGAGAGGCGCATTCGCGGCACGTCACCCGTCCAGCCGCGGTCACCGCCGGTGTACTCGTACTCGGGGTCGATATCCATCTCGTCAGCGACGATAGTGGCGATGCGGTCGACCGATGTGGTCGTCCGCGTCCCGAGATTGAACACGTTGTGGTCCTTGTCGGCGTGTTCGACGGCGAACAGCATCGCGTCGATGCACTCGGAGATGTGCATATAGGACTTCTCTTGACGGCCGTCACCGAGAATCGTCAGCGTCGACGAGTCTTCGGTGAGTTTCTCGATGAAATCAGGAATGACCGCACCGCGCAAGCGCGGGCCGACAATATTCGCAAACCGGAACACCCACGACTGGATGTCGTGGCTGTGGGCGTACGTCGAGACGAGCGACTCTTCGGCGAGTTTCGTCGCGCCGTAGACACTGATTGGCTCAAGCGGCGCGTAATCCTCTGGAGTCGGTCGCGGCGCTTCGCCGTATACTGTAGATGACGACGTAAACACGAGGTTTTCGACGCCGGCTTCCTGCATCTGTTCGAGAATGTTGTACGTGATGTCGCTGTTGTCCTCGAACTGGCGGCGAGGGGTGTCCGTGTCGACCAGCTTCGACGCCGCGAGGTGGACGACGAGGTCGACATCGCTCGTGATAGCCTCAGCGACGACATCGGGGTCGGTGAGATCACCATCCAGATAGGTTGCGCCCTCATGGACCCACTCGGATTGCCCGTTCGCTTCGTTGTCGACGACGACGACGTCGTTGTCCGGAACGAGGCGCTCGACCAGATGCGACCCAATAAAGCCTGCCCCGCCGGTAACGACTATTCGCTTCTCTGATACGTCCATAGGTGCGATGCTTCCTAGGCGAGAAAAAACGTTGTGGTCGCGGCCGATTCCGGTGGAGTCGGTAGGCACGTAACAGATGACAACGTCGTTTTATAGCTTCCCCTGTGAGGGTCGGTTATGACCCGATTCACTCGCCGGAGCGTTCTCTCGGCGACGACCGTTACCCTCGGCGCGCTAGCCGGATGTGCCGGCGGCGGTTCTGAGTCGGCCGAAACGGAGACGGCGACGCCGACGCCCGCACCGGGCCAGCCGCTCTCGACGCCCGTTGCGGGCGACCCAGAGGCCGACGTTACGGTTGCGGTGTACGAAGACTACGCCTGTCCACACTGTGCAACCTACTCGGAATCCGTCTACCCGCAGGTTCGGGAGGACTACCTCGCTGATGGAACCATCCGCTATGAGTTCCACGACTTCCCGATTCCGGTCGACGAGGCAGTGTCGTGGCAGGCCGCAAGCGCTGCGCGTGCCGTACAGGACAACGCCGGCGACGAGGCCTTTTTCACCTACTCCGAGCGCCTGTTCGCGAACCAGAATCAGTTGGGGCCGGACACCTACGCCGACCTGACGGAGGGCATCGACATCGACGGCGAGACTGTTCGAGCGGCCGCGACGGGAGAACTGTACCGCCCGACAGTTTCCGGTGACCGCGAAGCCGGCATTGACCGTGGCGTTCAGGGAACGCCAGCCGTGTACGTCAACGACGAGCGGGTCGAATGGAGCGAGGTCTCCTACGAACCGGTCCGGGCCGCCATTGAAGCTGCACGGAGCGACGGATGAAGGATTCCCCACAGGTGACGGTGCTCCGACTGGGCCACCGGCCCGGCCGGGACGAGCGGATGACGACCCACGTTGGGCTGACCGCACGCGCGCTCGGGGCCGACAAGGTCGTGCTGGCCAACGCCGCGCGCAACCAGGCCGACACCGTCATCGATATCACCGACCGGTTCGGTGGCCCCTTCGACGTGGCTTCGACGGAGGAGCCAAAGCGGCTCATCCGCGATTTCGAGGGGCGCGTCGTCCACCTGACGATGTACGGCGAGCCAGTCCAGGAGGTCGAGGCCGACGTTCGAGAGGCCCACACAGCGGAACCGCTGCTGGTCGTCGTCGGCGCGGAGAAAGTCCCCTTCGAGGTGTACGAACACGCCGACTGGAACGTCGGCGTCACCAACCAGCCACACTCCGAGGTCGCTTCACTGGCCGTCTTCCTCGACCGCCTGTTCGAGGGCCGGGAACTGGACCGCGAGTGGGAGAACCCCGACCGGGTGGTCGTCCCGCAGGAAACCGGCAAGCGAGTCGTCGACCCCGACGAGGAGTGATACCCACGCAGTTGTGCCGCGGGCCTTTTATCGCTCGACGCTAACTCACGCTCAGATGTCGCGTCACAACGTGTTGCTCGTCGTCGCTGACAGTCTCCGCGCCCGGAGCACCTCCGTACTGGGCTATCGCCGGGAGACGACGCCCTTTCTTGACGCCTTTGCCGAGGAGGCGACGGTGTACACGCAGGCTCGCAGCCCGAGCAACTGGACCGTCCCCAGCCACGTCAGCATGTTCACGGGCCACGAGACCCACGAACACGGCGTCGACCACACCGCTAGACTCGACGCCGGCCACACAATCTTCGAAGAACTGGCTGAAGCGGGCTATGACACGGGGTTGTTCTCCGACAATCCGTTCCTGACCGACCACGAATCGGGGCTCGACGACGTGTTCCAGACGGCGGTCGGCTCGCCCGAGCAGTATGACTCGGCCTACGAGACGAACGGCTCGCTGGGCGACTGGCCCAACGGCTTCTGGTACGCCGACCGAACGCTAGAGTGGGTCGACGACCGGGAGAGCGAGTGGGCCGCCTGCATCAACCTGATGGACACCCACCGCCCGTACGAACCGCTCGCCGAGTACGACGAATGGAGCGACGAGCGCTCCCGCGAACTCCAGGAGTCGATGGGGTTCAAGTGGCACTGGGAGTTCCTCTCGGGGAACCTCTCGCTTGGCTTTGCCAGCATTCTCGAACAGATATACGATGGTGCAGTCCGGCAGGCCGACGCCATCTTCGAGACGCTGATCCGGGGGCTGGACGAGCAGGGCGTGCTTGAGGACACGCTGGTCGTCTTCGTCGGCGACCACGGCGAGGGCTTCGGCGAACCGACAGCGATTCCCGAGGAACCACCAGCCGTCAGCCACCGTATCGGAACCCACGACAGTATGTATCACGTCCCGCTCGTCGTCCGTGCTCCCGGCCAGCGGGAGGGACACCGCGTCACCGACCTGGCGACACTCAGCCGGTTCCCCGACGCCGTCCGCGCGATGGCGCTCGGCGACGGCAACGCGGACGGCCCGGCGTTTGCCTCGCCGAACGGGACTGTCGTCGCGTCACAGGCCCCCATCGGCCCGGCAATGCGCGAGGAGGCCGAACGGGTCTGTGGCGACGCTGTCCCGTTCGCAAAACATGCTCGCCTGGTCTACCACGACCGGCCCGGCGACGAGGTCCGAAAACGGGCGGCGTGGGGCGACAGTGCCCACGAATCCGTCATCAAAGGCTGTGGCGGCACGGTCGAGGACCGCGATATCGACGCCACTGTCGTCCGGAACCACTTCGACAGCGACCGGTACGCCGACGTGGCTATCGCGACGCCGCTCGACGGCTACACCGAGTTCGAGGATGCGTCTGACACGCAGTTTGCCGGAGACCTTGACGACCGACTGGAGGCGCTTGGATACAAATGACGATGATACCCGACACCGAACTGGTACTCGTGGTCGCAGCCGACGAAAACAACGTCATCGGCCTAGATGGCGGCGTTCCCTGGCACTACCCAGAGGACGTGCGCCAGTACAAGAACCGCATCGCCGGCCACCCAATCATCCTCGGGCGGCGAACGTTCGAATCGATGAAGCCCATCCCGGACTGCTACACCGTCGTCCTGACGAGCGACGACAGCCGGAGCGCCGATTCGGAGACAGTTGAGTACGCCACAACGCCGCAGATCGCTGTCGAAGCAGCCGCTCGCGCCGGCGCGAGCGGGGCGTTCGCTGGCGACAGCGCTGGCGCAGAACGCTCACCACCAGTCACCTACGTCATCGGCGGCGAGGCGGTGTACGACCTGTTCCTCCCGTTCGCCGGCCGGGTTTTCCTCAGCCGTATCCACGAACACAACGAGGGCGACCGGTATTTCCCAGATCTGGGCGCGGAGTGGACAGAACTGTCCCGGGAGCCCCACGACGGGTTCGATGTCATCGAATACGAACAGGCATCGCCGCGACCGCTCGACGACCTCTGACTGTTCGCCAGTCAACAAAGTCGCCTGAAACTGTCGGTGGCCTGAAAACCACAGCTGTTAAAGTAATTCAAATGACTACTATCCTGCAGCAACTCGTGATGCTAGACAAAATCAAAAAATCCGTCTCGGATGTACTCTCGGGTGGGAAGGGGCAGTCAGACAACGGACCAGAGGCCGGTGCAGTGACGAACAACCGTGTTCAGGCTAGCTCCGCCGGCGGTGACGGCGCGGCCGACGAACCTGAGTCGAATCTCTACGAGTGTCCGTCCTGTGACTCCGTCTTCGTCGCTATCGACAAAGAGACCTGCTCCTCCTGTCGGACTCCAGTCGAGCAAATCGAATAGCGGGGGTCGTGGCGACGGATTACGGTGACGGTGGCGCCCGAAAAAGGACTGCTGTCCGTCGCTGTTGCTGGCTGCCTGCGGGCACAACGAGTGCTTCCCACCAGCAGCATGGTCCCGGCCTCTGTGTCAGCGTTCAAGAGAGGACGACCCGATGGTTTTAACCACATGACTCCCGGATGTGCGGGTAATGGCTTTTGAGGAACTCTTGGAGGACCCCGTCATACAGAAATACCTCCACGAGCTGGTCGGACCGAAAGGGATGCCGGTCGCCGCCGCGCCGCCGGACGGCGAAGTGACCGACGAAGAACTGGCCGAGGAGCTCGGACTCGAACTGAACGACGTTCGCCGAGCGCTGTTTATTCTCTACGAGAACGACCTCGCGACCTATCGTCGGCTCCGCGACGAGGACTCCGGGTGGCTCACGTACCTCTGGACGTTCCAGTACGAGAAGATCCCCGAACAACTGCAAGAGGAGATGCACCGCCTGCTCGACGGCCTCGAAGAGCGCCGCGAGTACGAGCGGGAAAACGAGTTCTACCTCTGTGAGCACTGCGGTATCCGCTTCGAGTTCGGCGAGGCAATGGAGTTCGGCTTCGAGTGCCCCGAATGTGGCAATCAAGTCGAAACGATGGAGAACACCCGTCTCGTCACCGCGATGGAGAATCGCCTCGAGGAGCTTAGAGACGAACTGAACGCTGACGTGGACGTGGAAGCCTGATGGTCGTTCTCGGTACAAAAGTGTACGTCGCCGGCGACGCCCGGGACCGTACGCTCGACGGCCTGCGCTCGATGGTCGGCAACGAACTCGGCGACCTCGACGTGGCGTACGACATCGGCCTCCGTGACGACGACTTCCCGACGGTGACCCTCGACGGCCCGGACGAGACCGTCGCGAAGAACCTCCTCCGGGAGGAGTTCGGCGAGCTGGTCGCCGACCACGAAGACGGCGAGACGTACGTCGGGACACTCGATAGCTGGGACGAGGACGGCTTCGTCCTCGATGTCGGCTTCGGCCAGACGGTCCGGATTCCGGCCGATGAGCTCGGTCTCGGGCAGGGGACGCCGTCACAGATCCGGAAACGGTTCGGACTGGTCCAGCACCTTCCGCTCCGGTTCGTCGCCGGCGACCCTGCAAGCCTTGCAGAGGTTGAGCAGGACCGCCTGTACGAGTGGAGCCGTGGCAACAACGGTCGCATCAACGCGAACAGCGTGACACGCTCGGAAGCGCGTGCGACGGTCAACCGCGCCGGCCACGCACAGGATATCGTCACTGTCGAACGTATCGGCCTGTTAGAACAGAGCATCATCTGCAACCCGGACACCGACCCGCCGGGGCTGCTCGCCGACATCGGGCAGTATATGCCGTCGGAGCTGCTGGCAATCGTGCCCTGATTTCGAGCTATGAAACGCCGCCACCTCCTGTTGGTTGCCGTTCTCGCACTGGTCGCCCTTTCGGGCTGTACCGGCTTCTTCGGCTCCGAAGAGGTCGACCCGGAGCGGCTGAACGAGAACGCGAGCTACGACTGGAACACCTCAGCTGACGGGACCATCGTCATTGAGGAGTCCAAATACACCGCCGTCTACGCCGTCGAAAACGAGACGACGTTCGATGTGTACACCGTCGACGGCCTCGGGCGCGAGCGGAGTGTCCCTATCAGTGCGCTTCGGTTCCGGTACGAGAACGGGACTGTCGTTAGCGCTGCCAACTCCTCGCTGAGCGCTTCAGAGAGCCGCCAGCGAACGACTGTCAATCTCTCCGGGAACGTCTCCGGAAAGGTGGGCTACTCGGTCGCGCGAACCGGCAAGCGCTTCGCCTCCCCGACACTCGTCGAAGACGGCTCGTACACGGTCGTACTCCCGCCCAACACCGGAGCCGGGATTCCGTTCCTCTCGCGAATCAGCCCGGGAGGCTACGAGTCGGAGACCGTCGACGGCCAGCAGGTCATCCGCTGGGACGAGGTGACCTCCGACCAGATTGTCGTCCGGTACTACCTTGACCGCGACCTGTGGCTGTTCGGCGGCCTGTCGGCCATCGCCATCGCTATCGGCGTTGTGGGGACGCTGTACTACTACCGACAGCTACAGGCGGTGATTCGCCGACGCCAGGAAGCCGGTATCGACCTCGAAGAGGACGACGGTGACGACGACCCGCGGGACCGCGGGCCACCGCCGGGAATGCGCTGAGGTCGGACCGAAAGCGCAATTGGACGCCTTTCGCAGACGCTAACCGGGTCACTTTTTCGCATCGGGCGTGCACACACGGCTATGAGCAACGGGTGGTTCGCCGGGCTGGACCCGGACGACGACGCGGCCGCTGTCGAACAGATAGAGGCCGGGCGAGCCGATACGCCGGAGGACTGGCCACAGCAGGCCGTCAAGGCAGGGTTCGCCGACGACGAGGCGGCCTACTACGACCGTCTGCACGAGGTGACGATGGCGGCCACCAGCGCGGCGGTCGCCGAACAGGAGGGCGCTGACGACCAGCAACTCGTCCACGCAGTGCGGGCGATGGCCGACTGCGAGCGGACGGCGAACGAACTCGCCGAACGGGTCGCTGAATGGGGCGGGAGCCGACACGGTGACAGCGGGAGCGGCGTCGAGTATGCCCGCTCGCTGGCCGACCGAGAAGATGAGGACGAAGGGGACCGCGCGCTCCGGTCGCTCGCCGAGCAGACGGCCGCGCTGGCCGACGAGGCGGACTCACTCCGGGCGTACATCGAGCGGACCGCGCCCGCCGTCGCGCCGAATCTCTCGATGCTGGCCGGACCCGTGCTTGCAGCCCGACTTATTTCACTGGCCGGCGGGCTCGAAGCGCTGGCGAAGAAACCGAGCGGGACAGTGCAGGTTCTCGGTGCGGAAGACGCGCTCTTTGCCCACCTCAAAGGGTCGGCCCCGTCACCGAAACACGGCGTCATCTTCACCCACGAGTACGTGCGCGGGACCCGCCGGGAGGACCGCGGGTCGGCTGCGCGGGCATTTGCGGGGAAGCTCTCGATTGCCGCCCGCATCGACCACTACAGCGGCGACCGCCGGCCAGACCTGCAGGTGGAACTTGACGAGCGCATCGAACGGATTCAGGCACGAGCCGAGGAGGGGGACGACGAATGACCCTTCCATCCGGCGTTGAGCGCCACGACTTCGGCGGTGAGACGAGTCTCGCCACACAGGGACAGCCGGTGTACGGCGAGCGGACGGACGGTGACTGGCGGCGGTGGGACCCCCACCGCTCGAAGCTCGGCGCGATGCTTGCGCACGGAATGGACACCGGCCTCGACGGCGGCGAGACAGTGCTGTACCTCGGCGCGGCGGCCGGGACGACCGTGAGTCACGTCGCTGATTTCGGCGGCCCGACCTACGCCGTCGAGTTCGCGCCCCGACCGGTGCGGGAACTGCTGGACGCCGCGGAGAGCCGGCGAAACCTCTTTCCGCTGCTCAAGGACGCACGCAAGCCTGAGAGCTACGCCCACGTCGTCGAACCGGTCGACGTGGTTGTACAGGACGTGGCAACCAGAGGGCAGGCCCGGGTGGCGACACTCAACAAACAGTTCCTGACCGACGACGGTCGGCTGCTCGCGGCTATCAAAGCCCGGAGTGAGGACGTGACTGCCGACCCCGACGCCGTGTTCGACAGCGTGCGTGCGGAACTCAGCGCCGAGTACGAACTGCTGGAGACGGCGCGACTGGACCCGTATCACGAGGACCATCTCGGTATCGTCGCTCGGCCCCGCAAGGACTGACGCGGGACCTCTTGTTCACGCGAGTCACGTCAGGATGGAATCCAGTTGTGCGGGCTGAGCGGGCGGGGACGGAAGGCTTTAGCGGGTCGATTCCGATGTGCTGATTAATGGACGCGACGGGTTCTGCCGAGCATTTTACCCGGATGGGGACGCTCGGCATCGAAGAAGAGTTCTACGTCGTCGACGAGTTCGGTCGCCCAACGTCTGGCACGGACGAACTCGTCTACGAGACGGAGCCACCAGCGGTTCTTGACGGGCGGCTCGACCACGAACTGTTCAAGTGCGTTATCGAGACGCAGACGCCGCGTATCGACGACCCGGCGGACGCCGGTGACCACCTCCGGTCAGTCCGGGACGCGCTGGTCGACCACGCCGAAGCGAACGGGTTCGGTATCGCCGCAGCGGGCCTGCACCCGCTGGCGAAGTGGCGCGAACTCGAACACGCCGAGAAACCGCGCTACAAGTCACAGCTGGACCGTATTCAGTACCCACAGCACCGCAACACGACCGCGGGGCTGCACGTCCACGTCGGCGTTGACGACGCAGACAAGGCCGTCTGGGTGGCAAACGAGCTTCGCTGGCATCTCCCACTGATGCTCGCGTTGTCGGCCAACTCCCCGTACTGGAACGGCTTCGACACCGGGCTGCAGTCCGCCCGCGGGAAGATATTCGAGGCCCTGCCCAACACCGGAATGCCGACAACCTTCGACGATTACGACGCCTTCGAGACCTACGAACAGCGGATGCTCGAAACCGGGAGCATCGACGACCGCGGCGAGCTCTGGTTCGACGTGCGGCCCCACTCCGGCCACGGCACTGTCGAGGTACGGGCCCCGGACGGGCAGGCCGACCCGGACCGGGTACTGGCCTTCGTTGAGTACGTCCACGAACTCGTTGTCGACCTCGCTGAGCGCTACGAGGATGGTGAGTCCGGTCGACGGCTCCGCCGGGAGTTCCTCGACGAGAACAAGTGGCGCGCGATTCGCCACGGCCAGTCCGCGGAGCTGCTGTCGCGTGACCTCTCAACGACGCGCTCGGTGGAGGAACTGGTCGAAATCGAGAGCGACCGTCTGGGGGTCGATGGGCTGTGGGAGCTGTACGACCGCGAAAGCGGCGCCGAGCGACAGCGCCGGCTTCGGTCGGAAGAGGGGGTCATGGCGCTTGCAGACTCACTGCGACTGTCCTGACGAAGGGTGTCGTCTGGGGCCGGAACGGATTGGTCGTTTCTAGACAGGGACTGGAGAGCCGGGGCAAGGGTTTTTATCCAGCTGTAGCTTTTGTCCTCACAGAGACAACGCATGTCTGCAGACGACAACGACCACGACGAGCTTGAGGACACAGACGATGTCCGGGACCGAATCGAGCAGGAGGCAGACCGCGCGGTCGAGCAGTTCGACGAAGGAATTGTCGACCTGCTGGCGTGGGTCCTCGACACGGAGACGCGGGCGCGGATCTACGTCCACCTGCGACAGCAGCCCGAAAGCACCAGCGAGGAGATAGCCGAAGGGACCGGCCTGTATCCGAGCACTGTCCGCGAGGCCCTGGCCGCGCTCACCGAGGAGGAGATCGTGACCCGCCAGAAGCGTGAGAGCGACGGCGCAGGCAACAATCCCTACGAGTACAGCGCCATTTCGCCGAGCGACCTCGTCAACACTATCGTCGGTGACATCCAGTCGGAACTGAACACGGTGTTCAACCTTGACGACCACATCGGCGGCGAGACGACACTGGAACCCGACAACGAGCCAGTGACGATTTCCGTCGAAGATGCGAACGATGACGCGACCGACGCCGACGCGAGCGAGGCCACTGATGACGACGGAGACGAGTCCGAAGACGGCAACGACGACGCCGACATGTAATCAAACTCGGCTCCAACAGGCTGTTTCACAAGTCGATATTACTAAACCTACCCGTGCCGTTGCCCGGGATATGAATGTCGCGCTGGGGGGAACGTTCGACCCGATTCACGACGGACACCGCGCGCTGTTCGAACGCGCATTCGAACTCGGGGACGTGACAGTTGGCCTCACCAGCGACGACCTCGCGCCGAAGACACGCCACGACCAGCGCCACGTTCGCCCGTTCAGCGAACGGCAATCCGCACTCGCCGACGAACTCGCGGCGCTCGCCACCGATCTGGAGCGCGAATGGGAGGTCCGGGAGCTCACCGAGCCGACCGGTATCGCCACGGAGCCGCAGTTCGACACGCTCGTCGTCTCGCCAGAGACGGAAACCGGCGGCCGCCGCATCAACGAAATCCGCGAGGAGCGAGGCCACGACCCGCTCGAAATCGAAGTCGTTCCGCACGTCCGCGCCGCGGACGGCGACATCATCTCTTCGACCCGGATCGTTGAGGGCGAAATCGACGAACACGGGAATCTCACGCCGAACCGCACCGGCCGCCAGAACATTTCGTAGTTACCAGCCCGGCGCTTCCAGCCCGGCTGTCTCCAGCAGGTCCTTCCAGCGCTGTTGAATCGTTAACCGAGAGACGTCTGTCGCCTCCGCGACGGCCGACTGTGACCGCTCTTCACCGGCGACCAGCGCACCAACGTACACACTGGCCGCCATTGTCGCCTGTTTGGACCGGTCCTCCTCCGGTACTGTCGAGAGGAACAGGTCAACTGCGTGGGACCGCGCCGCCGTCCCGAGGTCGAGCCTGTCCGACGCCGCTTCGATGTCGGAGAGCCACTCATCGTGCTCGATTCGGTCGCTGGCGCGGTACATACCAGCCCGTTGGTCTCCATCCTATCTAAACCTTCGTCGCCCGCAAGCGAAGGGTTCTTTATTCCAACACGGATAGCGACTGATGCGCGCGGGTTGCCGAGCCAGGCCAAAGGCGTAGCGCTTAGGACGCTATCCCGTAGGGGTCCGCCGGTTCGAATCCGGTCCCGCGCACT
>Ga0207813_100804_pt1 | contig 13652 bp, 6 predicted proteins | sample A23E3SouthBayCA_2_FD_187730 | JGI IMG/M metagenome (GOLD analysis project Ga0207813, IMG submission 187730) | Aerobic enrichment media microbial communities from Eden Landing Ponds, California, USA - A23 E3 (4) (SPAdes) | ecosystem: Environmental > Aquatic > Marine > Unclassified | place... | reverse complement strand
TGAGGAATCGACGTCCGTCATTCGGATCATCCACAGGTCCATCGGCCCGATTCTGCTGGCGCTCCTCCCGCTGATCCTGTTCGTGGGGACGGCGGCCGCCCAGTCGGATCCAGGGAGCGCATTCTGCGACTCGAACATGGCCGACACCATCCAGAACATCTTCACCATCATCCAGTTCGGCGGGCCGCTCATCGGCGGCGTCCTCGCGCTCGGCGCGACGGTGGCAATCCCGTTCACCCGTCGTTCGGACTGGAAGAAGGAGATGAAGTCCGTCCGGAATCAGGGCCTGCTCTGGGGCGTGATCGTTGCGCCGCTCGGGACGGAGATCGTCCAGTTCATTCTGAACAACATCGTGGTCGGTGGCACGAGTTGTGGATTCTAACCACGCACAAGGATTCGCACTCGTCATGACCGCCGTCCTCGTCGCATCGACAGCTGTCGTGCCAGTGGGCGCACACCCCCCGAACAGTACGGACCACGGCGTCCCGGAGGAGACCTTTCACAAACTGTGGTCGGGGGATCAGGACGGCGCGACCGACGGTGCGAATCTGAGTAACGAGTCGGCGGTCGAGCAGCTGGGCGAAGGGACCGATGTCCCATTTGACTCACCGCCACAGGCCGTCGAGCAATGGAACCGGGGCGATCACCAAGAGTTCCCCGCGACCAACAGCTCGGTGTCGATCCACCCGCCCGATGCGGACCTTTCCAGCGGACGATTCATCAAGGAGGCCTACGGTGAGGTGTTCGCCGCCCAACCCTCCACGCGAGCACGCCTCTCGTCGTCTAGGCAGCCGCTCTACGTCGCTCCAAACGGGACGCTCCGCGGAACTGTTGACTACCGAGTGACAGCACCGCGAGACGACACCTCTGGCGATCGTCGCGTTTACTGGAGTCTCGAGAGCCACCAAGTCGAGGAGACGAAACTACTCGTCGACGGTGATGAGGAGACAACGGCTGGCGGCTCTCACACGCCGGCGCTGTCGTACTCGTTGGACGGCTACGCTGGCGAGGACCACCAACTCACGCTCCAGGCAAACATCTCGGTCCGGCTCCGGAAGGAGGTCGAAGTCTGTACCGCCCACAACGACGAGGGCGACTGCACCAACTGGGAGAGTTCCGTTTCATACCCCACCGAGAACGTCTCGGTAACCGATTCCATCGAGGTTACGAAGTACGATCTCGCTGTTTCCGGGTTCATCGCCGAGTATCCCAATGGCGATCTCGGCCTTGTCGTCTACAAGAACCAACCCTGGCTCGGTTACCAGTTGCCCAACGGTGACGTCCGGGGTGTCTGGCGGTTCTACTCGGCCCGGGACAAAGATTGGGATACGCTGGTCTACAGCTCGGACGATGGAGAGCGAACCGCCCACTCGCCGCTTCATCCGCTGCAGGTGAACGCCTACCCTATCGAGACAGGCCCGACCCCGTCGCCCCGGAGGAACGTGACGATACTGGACGTGTACGGCACGTCGACGTCGCCGCCGACTCTCCCGTCGGACGTTCACTTGGACATCCTTACGGAACCGTACACGGCCAGCTACGGCATCGCAACACGCGCCACGACCGACGAGCAACCCGAAACCGTCCGCGCGTGGGGACTCGTTAGAGGAGTCGAGGCAAAACGGCCAGCAGATGAGTTCGCTCGGATCCAGATCTACGAGAGCAATCTCACTCTGGAAGTAGTGAATCAGACCGAAGACAGCGTCACCGTCCGGGTCACCCTCCAGAACGCGGATACTGGCGCCCCAATCAACACCGACGAACGGGACGGATATGTCGTCGTCGACGGACAACGGTTGAACACGACCGACAACGGAACCGTCACGACGACGCTTGAACGCCCTCCTGGCGGGGTGTCGGCGCGATATGAACCCGGCCACTGGTGGCTCAATCCACCCGGCTATACCGGCGATTCGGATACTGTCCTGCTGCAGGGGACGGTACTCCAAATCCTATCGACGCTGTTCCGAATCGGCGTCCCTGTCTCGCTGTTCCTCTTAGCGGTCTTCTTTGTCGACCGCATCACCGGCTGGCGGATTTGGCCCCCATGGAGGTCACTATAATGTCCAGAAACAATCCTACACCCCACGACCGAGAGCCGGACCGATCCATTAGCCGACGCCGTCTCATAGCGTGGTCTACTACAGCTCTCTTATCCGGCGTCGCCGGGTGTTCAGGGACAAACAACCCCAGCAATGGGACGGAATCGTCCACAGGTTCACCGTCACCACCAGCTGATTCCGTGTTCCAGGGGGTCGAATTCTCGGGTCCCCACCTTGTCGTGAGCCTAGCTGAGGATCACGATGTCGACCGTCTCAATTTGATTGCCCCGGACGAAAGCACATTTGAACAGGCTACCGTTGCGGAAGGGGCGAGTCAGGTTGAGATGCAAATCGTTTCCAAGACAGGTGGAACGTACTCAGCCGGCGAGTATGACTTAGTTGCCGTCATCGGCGAATCCTCTGAGTCGATGACTGTTGAGCTACAACCTGAACTTCAGGTCGTTGAGGTGGAACCTGAGGTTGACGAGGACGACGGTTACAGCAGTGGTCGACTGTTTGTGACCGTCGAAAACGTTGGAACAGGGCCAACATGGGTGTACAATATTGGATTCCGGAACGCACCATACCGCAATGCCCCGGATGTTATCGAGGGAGACGACGTTGCCGATACAACGTTTGAACAGCCCGAAGATCCCGACAAGGAATTCCTGAGCCCTGAGACAGAACGGACCTTCCTGAAACGACGTGGTGTTCTGGTTATAGATGATAACGACGATGTCTCATGTGAGGGAGATACTGCAGAACTGACCGTCGTCGTCCAAACGCCACACGGAGATATCGAGCAGCCCATCCGAGCACAGCTCTCGGGTGGGTATCACATCGACGATCAGGGTGCGATTCAACATCCCTGTAGGGAGGTCCAGATCGAACTAGTAGACGGAGGTGAGCAGAATGCGTAGTAATTTGAGACGAGGTCTTCGGGCTGTAGTGGCCCTTTCAGGCATTCTGCTCACAGGAACTTCCCCAGCGTTAGCACAAAGTGACGATAGTGGCGACGGCGGGGCTCTCGGCGATATAATCATTGATGCCATCCAAGAGTTGCTTGAAATCCTCTTCAGCCCTATCGAGTCTGTCATAGAAAGCCACGGAGACGCTGTCCTGCGAGCTGTCGTTGGAACCCCTCACCCGGATGCTGTATTCAGTCAACCGACCAACGGTGCATGGCCAGGGATTTACGAATACTACTGGCAGATGATCCTCCCGCTTACGCTCTCACTATATGGGCTCTCAATCGGTCTAGTCATCTTCCTCGAGTCCACCAGCCACCTGTTCAACGGCTACCATCGGTCGAAGCTGAAAAAGCGGGCTTTCTCCGGTCTTCTTGGCATCCTATCCTGGTGGTGGATTGCCGCGTTATCGATGCAGTTTATGGACGCTCTGGCAGGTTTCCTCGTTCCATCAGTTTCGGAGATCTCCCTGTTCCAGACGCTGTCGTTCACCGGAATGGGCGTCCTCGGTACGGTCGTTGCTCTATCGACGAACTTCATCTTGTTCGTCCTGATCGGACTCATCTACCTCACAAGGCAGCTCGCTCTCTACCTGTTTGTGTTTCTCATGCCGTTGCTTATCGTCTTCTGGATTCCCGGTGTGGGGCCGTTTTCGTTGGTTTCGAAATTCATGAAGAAGCTAGCGGGTTTCTACGTCCCCTTCCTGTTTATGACGGTCCCGGTCGCACTACTGTTCCGACTCGGTGATATCCTGGGTACGAGCTTCGGCCTCTCTGCCGGCGAGTTCGGAGCGTGGCTGACAGCGCTCATCATCCCGCTGGTTGCCGTGGCGTCGCCATTCATCCTCTTCTGGCAGGCAGGGGCCCTGTTCTTCATCGCCGATCGGGCGGCTCGGCACGTCTCGGCACAGAAGGCTCGTGGACGGCTGTCGAGAGGTCGGGAACGGGTACAGTCGGCAACGCAGGGTGGGAAGAACTTCGTCCGGGGAGTGCGCGACGAACCGGCCGTTAAGAGCGGCGGGCAGTACGTACTGGACTCCGGTGACTCCAGAGCGCATGCTACCGGCCAACGCCTCAACACGACCGGCTCCCGGCTTCGCGACGCGATTACAGACGGCGGCGAAGACGGCGGCCGAGGCGGCTCTGGTGGTGGCGGTAGTGGGTCCACCGCCAGTGCCGGCTCTGGTGAGGACGGCGGCAAGGACGAGAGCAGAGAGTTCGAACGAGACGACGCTTTCCGTGATCCGCAGCGCCAGAGTCGGGATCGAGAATCGAGAGACGATCCTCCGCGATACATTCACTAACCCATGAGCTCCGCAACTGACCCCGCGAAACGAATTCCGAAGTCGCTTGGTACCGACACCCAGTTCCTCGGGAAGTACTCGCTGACGGATCTCGCGGTCGCAGGGCTTCCCGGCGTCCTGGTGGTCCTAGTGACGCAGGTCGTCATCCCACCGTCACTCACCGTTCGCGGCATCCCGGTATCCGCACTGACCATCCCGGTCGCAGCGATTGCGATCGCCTTCGGCGGCCTGTTCGTCTACCTCACGCCTGGGTATACCAACAGCCTCGACTGGCTCGGAACGTTCGTGGGGTTCCATCGCAGCGACACGGAGATTGCCCACGAGGACGCGAAGGAGTACACCCACGTCGAACGAGTGTATCCGCGACACGACGCCGTCGAGCGGACCGACCGGGCTCTTGTGGGCGCAGTACAGGTGTCACCGCCGACGATGGCGCTGGCGACCGACGAGGAATGGGAACAGAAGACGGAGGCCTTCCAAGACTTCGTCAATACGACCGTCGAGTTCCCGATTCAGATCTATTCCACAACGCAGTCGTTCCCTGCCGACGAGTACGTTGGGCGGTACGAGGACCGATTGAGCGACCCGGACGTCAAATCCAACGAGAAACTGCAGGCGCTCATCGAGCACTACGTCGACTGGTACGACCGGGAGCTGGCACAGCGCCAGATGACCATCCGTGACCACTACGTCCTCATCCCGGTCCGACCTGAGGAGGTCCGGTACGAGCGGGCCAGCCTGCTCGAAAAGCTCGCTGGAATCCCCGTGCTGGGCATCCTTATCCAGATCGTCACGGCGCCGCCGGAGGAGGAAGAGCGCGCCGCGATGCTCGAGGAATTGGACGAGCGTCGCCGGCGGGTCGAGCGCGGCCTCCGTGGCATCGAAGGGTGTGATACTCGCCCCGTCGATGCGGCCGAGCTCACCCGTCTTATCGCGGAGTATTGGACCGGCACGGAGATCGAGTACGGCAACCCTGAACAGGTGCTTCGCACCTCCCCCGTCATCACCAACCCATGATTCGTAACCTGCTCCCCTTCACCGGCTCGAACAGTTCGGAAGCCAACGACGACGATGAGACAACTGAAGACGAGACGTCTGCCGAGCAGGACGCAGACGGTGGCGAGTCACAGCTCACCGTCACCTACGAGCGAGACGGTGAGGCAGTCGACGGCATTCCCGAAATCCACCAGACCGTCGTCTCACCATCCAGCATCGAACGGACGCCCAGCTCCCTCCGGACGGACAATCAGTGGGCGCAGAGCCTGTGGGTTGGCGAGTATCCGGATGCACCGATGGACGGCTTCCTTGAGAAGCTGTACGCCGCTGCCGAGACCCAGAAGACGGACATCAGCATCCATATCGACCCCCGCGACACGCGGGAGACGCTGGATTCGCTGGAGAACAAGATCGAGGATCTTGAAGCCGATTACGAGTACCTGACCGAGAAGCATCGTGCGAGCGCCCGCGGCGTCGAGAAAGACTTAGAGGACCACCAGGAGATGTACGACGTCCTCAGGAACACGACGATGCAGGCGTTCGACGTCTCGACGTATCTCACAGTCAGAGGCGACGAGCGCGATAACGTCGACACTGAGTCGGTGTCAACGACTGCCCGGCAGGCCCCCGCGAATCTGACGCCGGTGACGCCGCGGTGGTCCCAGCTGAAGACGTTCACCTCAGCCAGTCCAATCGCCCTCGATCAATTCAACGAGACGCTCGACAGCAAGACGCCGATGCTTGGCGGTGCTGTCGGTGCGATGTTCCCCTTCGTTTCCGGTGCGTTTGCTGAACCCGGCATCGAGTACGGGACGTACGCGCTGAATTCGAGCCCGCTCATCCTCGACCGGTTCAAGCGACAAACCGGCTACTGTATGATGGTTATCGGCCGCCTCGGTGCGGGCAAGTCCTTCGCAACGAAGCTCCGGCTGGTGCGGCGGGCGATGTTCGACGAGGATACGGTCATCATTATGCTCGACCCGATGCGGGGGTTCGCCGGCGTCAACGAGGCGCTCGATGGTGAACGGGTGACGGTCGGTGGTCGGCGTGGATTGAACCCGCTGGAGATCAAGCCGACACCCGACCACGTCCTACAGGAGGTCGACGACATCGACCCGTGGGGCGAGCAGATCAACTGGGTGATGACCTTCTTTGCGACGTTCTTCGAGCACGTCGCAGACCATCCCCTCGGCGAGCGTAACCAGACGCTCCGGCGGGCCGTCCAGGAAGCCTACGAGAAGCGCGGAATTACCCGCGATCCAGAGACACACACCCGGGACTCACCGACAATCCACGACGTCATCGAAGTCCTCGAGGAGATGGTCGAGGATCCAGAGGAGTACGGCTACGTCACCGATGGCGAGCAGGAAGCCGTCCAGTCCGATGCGCAGTCGCTGCTCAAGGACCTCCGGCCGTCGTTCCGCGAAGGCGGTGAACTCGAGAATCTGGCTCGGCCCTCCGAATTCGACCTTGATTCGAAGGTCATCTACCTCGATCTCCATCAGGAAGAGGGCACCCGTGGCCGGGCGGAGACCAGCCTCATGATGCAGGTGCTGTTCAACAGCGTCTACGAGCGGGTCAAGCAGACCGACAAGCGGGTCGTCTTCTGTATCGACGAGGCGCACTATCTGATGAACGATGCCGTCTCGCTGGACTTCTTGGAGACGGCCGTCCGACACAGCCGCCACTTCGACCTGAGTCTCGAATTCATCACGCAAACGGGGGGTGAGTTCGCGCTGACGCCAGAGGCGAGAACCATCGCGAACCTCTGTTCGCTGACCGTCCTTCACCGCGTCAACGAGGAGAAAGAGAAGATCGCCAAGTGGTTCGACCTCAGCGAACGGCAGGTGAACTGGGTCACCTCCGCGAAGGCCGGTGAGGACGAAGACGGGTACTCAGAAGCGCTCGTGGGAATCGACCAAGAGGGATGGTTCCCGCTCCGGATTCGGGCGAGTGATTACGAGGCCCATGTCATCGACGGCGGTGCGGCGGACGTGGCCGAACTCGAGACCGAATCCAGCGCAAATGTGACGAGCCCCGACAGCCGACCGGCCGGCGCTCGTGCCGACGGTGGGGGTCCAACCAGCACTGCTCAACAGGAGGATGACTGAGAACCATCCATCAGACCCCACGGAGGCAGATCGCGGCGTCGAGTACATCCGGATCACTCCCTCTCGGAGTGACCTCGCGCCGGAGACCGTCGTCCGCCAACTGGCTGGCCTCCACGGGCTGGACGCCGGCAACGACGGGCTTCTCGACAGTATCGGTCCCTTCGGCAATCCACCACCAGTGTTCGAATTCCTCGCAGTAAGCGAAGGGAAAGACGAGCCGGTCGAGTTCTATTACGGCGCGGATAGACGGATCGATGCTCTCGAAGAACGCCTTCGGACGCTGTATCCGCCGACCGTCACGTTTGAGCGGGTAACACTCGACCTTGAGACGAAGCTGCTTCCATCACCAGCAGAGCAAGCTCACGACAGTAGTGCCAGGGGCGACGACCGGCACGAGACGACTACCAGAACGGCTGATAAGACCGGCGATACCTCCCAGCCAGATTCGGAACCCGCGACGCCGCTGGACACGACGAGCCAGGAGCCAGTTGGTGACGGCGGAAGTGTGGTCTCAGAGAGCACCACGTCGCAGGACGACGCCGAAGTACTGTTCGGAACCGAATCGAGTGATGAACCTACAACGAGTGATTCGTCCGACTCTGAGCCCGAAGTTGACCACCAGCCGGAGCAGTCACAGCTGAGTGTCGACGACACGACGCCGCTCGGAATCACCTGGCATGGGCGGGCTACCCGTCGCGAGGACTGGATGACGACACTACCGCAGTTCACGAACACGGAAGACGAGGACGACGACCACGCACGGGCTCCGCTCGCATCACTCATCGATCAGCTAACCCGGGCCGAACACCCAATCGCGTTTCAGGTACTCTTCCAGCGGAAGCCTGACTGGACTCACGAAGCACGGGAGCGCCAGCGGAAACTTCGCGAGGGTGAGGATCGGATTGTCGACTGGTTCTTCGGGGAACTCCTCGGGAACACGGAGAATGAACCCCAAAGCCCCTCGAACACCGGTCGGCAGCGCCGATATCTCGACATCGGTGGCCGGGAACGAGTCGATTCCATCGACGAGAAAGAGCCACAGCATACGTTTACGGTGAATATGCGGGCGCTTTCCCTCGTGACCACGGACCAGCAGCGGGAGCGCGTCGACCACCGCCTCGACGATATCGGGTCGGTGTTTGACCACCTGAACGGGTCACACTATCGCCTTCGCCCCAAGCGGGCGCGTCGTGGACTCCGGAAAGGACGGCGAGCTAGGAAGCACGCCGACCGAGTGTTCAACGCCGAAATGGCAGCAAAAAGCGACTGGCGGAAGACCCGTCCTGATCTGGTCCTCGGACCGGCGGAGTTAGCGAACTTCGTCGTCGTTCCGCCAGCGACTGATCTCACGACCGAAGGCGGCCGTGGTTCCGATGCCGAACCAGAGAGTCGAACACCACTCCCGCTCCCGTCACAAGACCATATGGAGGCGTTCACGGACCGAGGCATGGCAATCGGCCGTGGTCTCGGTGAAGACGGCACGCCGACACGAGAGCCAATGCGGATTCCCCCACATCTGCTCCCGTTCCATGTCGGCCGGTTCGCCAAGAGCGGCGCCGGCAAGTCTGTCGCACTTGAAAACGACGCCCTCTCGCTGTACGACCAGACGAACGGGCCGGTGTTCATCATCGACTCCAAGGGCGGGAATTTCCCCGAGAACTATATGCGGGCTCACGCGAAGCGATTCGGCACCGACGACCTCGAGGAGAACGTCCTCCACTTCTCGGTCCCCGATATCCTGCCCGGCTTCGCGTTCTTCGACATCACGCCGGCCTTGGAGGACGGCGTCCGACGCGTCGACGCGGTTCAGGACAAGGCCGACCACTACGAGGAGCTCATCAAGCTCGTGATGGGGCCGGAGCGGTACGAGGATGCCATCGCCTCGCCCACGCTCATCAAGTACCTCATCAAGGCGATGTACGACGAGGAGTACGGTCTCGAAAACGGGCACTTCCGGCAGGATACGAACTACTTCACCCACGATCAACTCGAACACGCGGTCACCCAGTTCCACGCCGCTGGCCCGCCGGATCCGACCCCCGAGGATGCACCGCGAGCCAGCGACCCGCAGGTCGCGGAGAAACTAGAGCGACACCTGCGCTCGAATCCGGCGACGTTCTCGAACGTCGTGAGCGGCATCAGCAACCGGATGGACTACATCACGCAAGACGCCCATCTCCGGCGAATCTTCAACAACACCCAGTCGCAGTTCGATTTCCGCGACCTCCTCGACGAGGACAAGGTGATCATCTTCGACTTGGGCGACCTTCGTGACGAGGCTGCCCGCGTGATGACGGGCGTCATTCTCACGCAGCTGTACGACGCCGTCAAGCGTCACGACGGCGACGAGTTAGCCCGTAAGCCGGATGACTACGTGGCGAATCTGCTCATCGACGAGGCGTCGTCTGTCGTCGTCTCTGATACGCTGACAACGTTGCTCGAAAAGGGGCGGGAGTTCCGCCTCTCGATCGAACTCGTGACGCAGTTCCCCGAGCAGATGAAGGAAGCGGGGAACCGCGAGGTCTACCTGAACGTCCTGAACAACATCGGCAGCCCCCTCGTCGGGAAGATCGCCGTCGACGCCGACATCGCCGAAGCACTCTCACACGAGGCGATGGACCCGGTCGAGTTCAAGAACCGTATCAGTTCACTCCCGCGGGGCGAGTGGATCGCGCAACTCCCGAGCCCACAATTCGGCGAAACGGGTCCTGACCCGTTCAGCATCGAGCCGCTCCCGATTCCGCCCGGTCATCCCGACAGCGACCGGCCGCTGACCCCCGGAGAAGAGGAACGGTTCCAAGACGCGCTGGAGACGGTCCACAAGCATACTCGTGAGGAGTATGGTGTCGCCGGCGGGACGACTGTCGAGAGTCGTGACGCGGCGACTGACGTCGCCTTAGAGAACGCTGACGAACTGCCGCTCGAAGTGGCGATGGCCCGGGCGATCCGTACCGTCCAGCTGTCCAACGAGGTTCGCGAGACGAACGGCTGGGTATCGGTCGAGGCTGTCGACGAGGAACTGCTCTCGCGCATCGAGGAAGGCACCATCGAAGCGCAGGGCTACGAGACGCTTCCGGAGGTGCGGGAAGCGTCCTCGCTCATCGAGATCGATCTCCCGGACGGGGCATCGTCGGTTCAGTGTCGGCTCACAAACGAAGGTGAGCAGGCATCCCAGGCCGAGACATCAACATCACCGACCGGCGGGGGCGAACACCACGACACAGTCCTCGAAACGGTCGAGCAGTCGCTCGCAGCGGCGGGGTTCTCTGTAGAGGTGCTCGATCAGAACGGGGAGTCCCGCCCCGACGCCATCGCGACGCATTCGGACCTCGACTGGGAGCTCCAGGTCGAAGTCGAAACCACCACCCACGCCCGGCCGGCGAAGGTCCTCACAAACCTTCGGAAAGCCCAGGAACAGGAGCGAATCCCGCTGTTCGTCGTCACAGACCACGACGAGCAACCAGCCGCTGAAATCGCGGATCGGCTCGTGAATATCCTCCGTGAACCGCGAAATCAGCTCTCATCCGGGGAGACACGGCTGTATACAACGAATCACAACGTTACATTCAACGGCGGTGCGCGAGCCTCAGATGGGGTGACGGCCGTGCGGCCGGCCACTGGTGGCAGTCGCCACACCCGCTGGTTCGAGCGGGATGGTGCGTTCGTCCTCGAGGATAGTACCGAGGGGCAGCACGCCCGCATCGACTCTTTCGATACCGTGTCGAAAGACCAGTTCCCGGCGACGTACAGCTACGACGCCGAGGGGGAGACATACACCGTTCTCAGGCCGGGGGAACTGCCCGAGTCCTACGAGTCACGTGAGGCGTTCGAAGCAGACTGGGTGCCTGTCAAGCGCCCGTTCGTGCCCAGTACCGACCTACCCGTTCCGGAGTACACGGATGACTCGTATGCGATAGGAGTCATCGGGGACGAACAGAATCTCGAGCTCTACACCCCAGACTCTGACGCGACCAAAGACCTTGCTGCGCTCACAGAGGCGATCGAAAACAATGAACTCCATCTGGCAGGTGTGGAGCCAGACGAACCTGCCGACGAGCAATCCATGAATCAGGAAGACCACGAGAACGATCCGTTCGGCATTCAAGCATTCGTCTGCGAGAGTATCGTTGAATCCGACGACGGAGTCGTCGCGGTCGCTGATGTCTACGATGCGTACGAGCAGTTTGCGGCGGCCAGAGAATACGAGGTGAAGCCGAAAAACCGGTTCACACGGACGCTTCGCGACCACGTTGCGTTCGAGCGTGACAAAAAATGGCTGGACGGCCAGACACGGCGCTGTTACGTCGGGATCGAGCTGGCCGACGCCGGCGACCAGGAGGAATCGAGCGATGCCAGTGCGTAATCATTTCGCTCCCACTCAGGAGGTGCAGGAGATCACGAGATGACGCTCTCCGAGTCAGCCATCCGCGAGCACTACCGTCGCGCCAAACCCGTCTACGAGGCGCTGGCGACCGTCAGCGACTATCCGACCATCGGCCTGAACGACTTCGTTGGGTGGTACATCAAGCGCGACCACGACGACATCGAGGCCATCAAGGCGGGGTATCCGCAACGCGGGCGGGTCGCCGGTCTCGATCGCGACTACGACGAGATTCACGACCGCCTGGAGCGTACGCTCTACGCCGTCACCACCTACAAGACACCGACTGCCTTCCAGCGGTGGGAGCCCTGTCGGTACAACGAGTCCGAGGGGAGGACTGTCTGGCAAGATGAGCCCCCGACTCCCGGCTATATCGATCTCCGTGCGGTGCCGGCATGGGGGGATATCGACCTCACCGACGATATCAAGCCCCAGCGTGGCGATCTTGATGCCCAGACCCGAGAGCTCGTCGAGCGAACACTCGACGCCTACATCGACGAGTATGCGACGCTCTACGGCACCCGTGACGCGGTGTATGCGCTGGATTCCGTCGGAGGCGCGTACGTCTTCGGAGCACCGGAGGCGACGCTCCCGATTGCGGATCACTTCAGCGACGATCCGGACGCGCTGAAGCGGGTGTTCGACGAGTTTCTCGACCGCTCGAACGCGTGGCTCCAAGAGGCAGAGACACGAGTGAACGAGCGCGTCGACGGCGCCGGCGACGTCATCCAGCCCGATTGGGTGAACAACAAGAACCGTCAGTACAAGCCGCCGCTCTCGATCCACGCCGACCACGATGCCGTCGTCACCCCGATCGCGACCGACGACGTCCGCTACGAACTCCGTCCCTTCGAGACCGTCGACGACGCACTCATCGAGCAGGCGGTCAGCTGGGCCGATGACCTCACCCGGGTCGACCACACGGACTGTGTCGACTCGCTGGTCGCGACACTCTGGCCGGATTTCTACGAGGAGCACGACGGGTGGCAGGACACGTTGGAGGCGTGGGTCGATGCGGAGCGTACACGGGAACAGGAGCGGCAGCAGCGCCGCGAGGCTGCTCTCCAGCGACGCCAGGAGCGATTGGAGGAACTCGATGATACGCTCGAAGGTCGGCCCATTACCCCGTTCAAAGAAGATGTCTACGAGGCCGTGGAGAACGTCGACATCACCGAGATCGCCCGCCACTACGCGAGCGATGCCTACGATACGGATCCGAACCAGCCGCGTCCGCAGTTCGACCCGTGCTGGCGGCACAGCGAGAGCGGTCAGTCCTGCTTCGTCGACGAACAGGCCAACACCTTCGGTGACTCGAAAGTCAACTCCGGCGGCGGGCCGGCGAAACTGATGGCCCTCGCGACAGGGATCGTCACCGATGCTGATGCAGACCTTGATGGGGAGGACTACTGGGCTGCCGTCGACGAACTGCGGAGCGCCGGCTACGACATTCCGGTGTGGATTCCAGAGGCTGGCTCGGAGCGTGTCGACGATAGGACTTACGACCAGATGCCCTTCTGGGCCGTTCGGAAGGCGGCTGTCGCGCTCGAGGTTTGTCCCGAGGATGCGTTCGTCGACCGTGAAAGAGAGGATGGTACCTACGAAGGATTTCCCGATCACGAAACCTACAACGAGACGTTGGAAACCATCGAAGCGGCGGGGCTGAAGCACGGCCGGGAGCGAGTCACGCCCGAAGAGGAAGGAGGGAGTAAGGAAAAGTCATCCGCTGCTGTCTCTGCGAGTGATGAACCAGCGGACAACCTAGACCGGGTTCACTTACGCGAAAAGAACCGGCTGTTGGCAGCGAAGGTTGATCGTCTCGAATCCGAGCTGGAGGAAAAATCGAACCGAATC
>Ga0207813_100802_pt1 | contig 13661 bp, 15 predicted proteins | sample A23E3SouthBayCA_2_FD_187730 | JGI IMG/M metagenome (GOLD analysis project Ga0207813, IMG submission 187730) | Aerobic enrichment media microbial communities from Eden Landing Ponds, California, USA - A23 E3 (4) (SPAdes) | ecosystem: Environmental > Aquatic > Marine > Unclassified | place... | reverse complement strand
CCGACGCCCCGAGAGCGAGCGCGACCGCGAGCGCCGCGACCGTCGCCGCGCGAGCGGAGAGCGACTCGCGTCGCGAGCGGGACGCGCTCATCGGTCCCACCCCGCGCTGTCGCGCGTCACGGCCGCCTGTAGCGACTCGTCGAGCGACCAGTCGATCACGCGAACGTCCGGGTCGCTCCGGAGGGAGCGGACGCGCTCGGCGCGCTCGATGCGCTCGACCGTCGTCCCCGCCGTCGCGGCGTCGGTCACGTTCGGACTCAACACCGTCGTCGCGTGGCCGCGGGCGGCCAGCCGCTCGACCCGATAGGTCGCGCGGCCGTCGAGCAGCGGCGAGACGTAGACGACCTGCGCGTCACCGGGGAACCGCTCGCGGAAGCGGTCGATCCGCCCGGCCATCGGCGTCGACGACTGCGGGCGGTCCCCGCCCGAATCGGTCTCCCTGGCGCCGGCCAGGTCGTCGACGCTCACGTCGGCCACCCGTTCGAGCAGTCTCCGGATCCGAAGCGACTGCTCCGCGCCGGAGTCGGGCGGCAGGTACCAGCCGGTGGCGCTGTCCGGGTTGCCCGCGCTGTCGGCGACGGCGATGCCGACGTCGTTGGCCGCCTCGAGCAGGGCGTCGGCCACCCTGACGGTGGCGTAGCCACAGAGGGCGACGGCCGACGGTTCGTCCGGGCGGCGCCGCAGGTCGTGGCGCGCGTCGACGACGAGCACGACCGTCGCCGCGCGCGTCTCGCGGTAGACCACCGTCGAGAGCTCGCCCGTCGCGGCGTAGCGGTTCCAGTCGATTCGGCTGACCGGGTCGCTGGGGTCGTACCGCCGCGTCGCGTAGAACTCCACCCCCTCGCCGCCGGTGTCGGTCTCGACGCGACCGGTTCCCGGTCCCGCCTGTTCGGCCAGCTCCAGCGCTTCGAACGACGCGTAACAGACCATCGACTCCCCGGTGTCGTGGACTTCCCGGCGCGCGGCAGCTCCGCTCGCGGTTCGGGTGAGCGTGACGACGTCCGCGAAGCGGTGCTTGCCCCGTCGCGCGCGCAGGACGTAGCTGAACGCGACCACCTCCCCGGGTTCGACGGTCGCCGCGTGGCGGGTCCGACCCTCCTCGACGGTCAGCCCCTCCGGCGGCCGGTCGGCGATTCGCACGTCGGGAAGCACGGACGAACCGGCGTTCCTGACCGTCACGGTCACCGTCACCGTATCGCCCGGCGCGGGCGAGGTGCCGTCGACGGTCCGCTCGACGACGAGCGACGGCACCGGCGGCGCCGACAGCGTCGCGTACCCGCTGTACACCAGTCCGACGATCGCCGAGAGGAAGACGGCCGTGCTCCCGACGACGACGCCGGCGCTGCCCGCCGCCAGGGCGAACAGCAGTCCGGCCCGCCAGCGACCGTCGCGCTCGACGTTACCAGTCGTCGCCGTCGCGTCGGCGCTCGTCCCAGTCGAGGTCGAGCGCGTGGTCGACCGCATCGCCAAGCCGAGTCCCGATCCGCCGCTGGCAGTGTCTGTGCCGTCCGCGACCGTCGCCGCGCTCTCCCCGACCGCCGCAGTGCCGTCGTCGACCGCCGCCGGGTCGTCGCCGGCTTCGCCCTCGTCGAACGACCCGTCGACGATCGAGTCCAGGTCGTCCGTGACGCCCGATCCGTGGTCCGGTTCCGCGTCGTCGCGCTCGGATCCGGACCCGTCGACGAACGTCTCGTCGCCGCGTTCGGGGTCCGGGCCGTCGACGAGCGTCTCGTCGCGCTCGCGCTCGGTTGTGGTCGTGCCGTCGGTCACGTCTCCTCGACCTCCCGATCGCCCCCGCCGTCGGAGCCGCCCCTGACGACGTCGGACAACGTCGTCTCGTACTCGTCCCGGTCCGAGGAGGTCGCAGCCGCCGGTTCGCCGGCAGGTCCGTCCGCCCGGAGCGACGGGTCGGTCTCGACACCGGCCCGGTCGGCCAGTTCGTCGACGACGGCGTCGACCTGCCGTCCGTACCGGTCGCCGTTCGCCCAGTCGACCAGCCGGATCCTGAGCGGGAGGACCCCCTCGTCGGCGAAGTACGCTTTCGCGCGCGGGTCGGTCGTCCAGGTCCCGTCGGCGAGAGTCGCTTCGGCGGCCGCTCGGTCGGCCTCGGTGTGTTCGCTGAGCACCGCGACGGCGAGGTCCGCGAGTCGGTTGTGTACGTCGCGGTCGTACCAGGACACCGCCGTCTCGGGCGCGTTCCCGTATCGCGAGACCTTCGAGTCGAAGTCCGCACCGGTAACTCCGTTCCGCAGGTCGTCCGTCGCCGCCGGGTCGGGTAACTCGAGCCCGCCCGGTTCGTCGGAGCGCACGCGAGCGAGCGCCCAGAGGGCCACGGCTCCCGCCGCGACCCCGAGCGCGCCGACGGACCACTCGCTGAACAGCGCGGCCTCGGGCAGGTACGAGAGCGAGCGGTCGCCGCCGACGCCCGTGACCAGAGCGGCGGCCAGCGCCAGCGAGACGACGCCGACCGCGACGGAGAGGGTTCGAACCGCCGAGTCCGCCAGCGGCCTCAGCCGCTCGGCGACGGTGCGGAGAGCGTTCCGGACCGCCGCGCCCTGCTCGGCGGTGAACACACGCGACCCGACCCGTGTCCGTTTCCGGTCGCGGTCCTGGTCGATCGGTCCACTGCCCCACATCACGTGTCACCTCCCGGGGAGCCGCCGTCGTTCTCTCGGCCATCGGGCGGCTCCCGGCCGCCGTCGTCGGACCCGCCCGCATCGGATTCCTCGTCCGGGTCGGCGGTCGCCGACCGGATGCGCCGGGCCGCGTCGACAGCCGCCGCGGTCTGGTCGGCCGTCGGCCGTTCGTCGCCGTACCGGACGCGCCTGAACGCTCGTGCGAGCCGCCCGACCGGCCGCGCCGGGAACCCCTGTTCGACGGCCGCGCGGGCGTACTCCGTCGGCGTCGTCGAGCGGTGGTCGTCGACGCTGACCGCGTCGGTCAGCACCTCCCACGCGTCGGTCACGGTCGTCGGGTCCGCGACGTGCTCCGGGTCGTCGTCGGTCGGGTCGACGGGCGCCGCCGCGCGACCGTCGGTCGTCTGCGACGATGGCGCCCCGCTCGCCCCCGACGCCGTCACGGCACCGAGGACGCCCGGGATCGCCGAGAGCGAAACGGCCGACAGCAGCGTGACCGGCACTCTGCACGCGCGGACGAGCGCCTCGACCGGCCCGCGCCCCGAGGGCAGTCGCCCGCTGGTCAGCGCTGCGACGCCCGTCGCGACCGCCCCGGTCGCGGTCCCGACCACCCCGAGCGCGCGGGCCGTGAGCGTCGAGAACCCCACCAGCGCCACCATCGTCCCCTGCGAGATGCACTTGACGATCCTGACGGGCGAGAAGACCAGTTCGAGCGCGCTCTCGGAGCCGCGTTCGCCCTCCGCGTCGGACGTGAACTCGCTCGCTCGGCCGCCGAGGACGAAGAGGGCGTAGAGACAGATCGTCACGACCGCCCCGACGCCGAGGACGAGCGGGAGCCTGGCTGCGGTCCACTCGAGCGGCCCGGTGGGCGGGTCACCGGGCGGATCGGCCACTACCTCGTCTCCTTCGGTTGGCGTGGGCGTCGGCGTCGGCGACTCGTACGCGACCGGGTCACCGGTCGGCCCGAGGCGGTCCGTCGGCGTGACGGTTCGGGTGGGGGTCGGCGTCGGGGCGACCGGTCCGTCGTCACTGCCGCCCCCACCGCCCCCGTCGCCCGCGCTCGGGCCGTCGCCCGCACCGCCGCCCGGCACCGACCCGAACCCCGCCGTGGGGAAGAGGGCGGCCCCGAGCGCCACCGCGAGGATGCAGAGACCGACCAGGGCGAGTCGTCGTCTCTCGGTTGTCACGTTTAATCGCAGACACACGAACACCTAAACCTTTCTGGCCGCCCGACTGTTCAACCAGATATCGTCAGGGAACTGTTCAACCAACCGGACTATTTTTCTCCCCGGGTTCACAATGTCTGGGCGTGTCACTCACGCGAGACAGGGACCTGACCCTCCGGATGGCCGGGACGCTCGCGCTCGTCCTCGTCGCCAACGCCGTGTTCGTCGGACTGGTCGTCGGGCTGTGCGCCCCCTGGATCGGTCCGCCGGCGCGGGGCCTCCTGCGGAGCGTCGGCCTGGGCGCGGTCGCGGACGGCTGGTGGCTCGCCCTCGGGCTCGCCGTCTTCGGCGTCTCGCTGTTCGCGCAGGCCCGGTACGTCCGCCGCGAGACGCTCGGGGCCGTGGACGCCCGGCGCGTCACGAGCGAAGAGTACCCCGGCCTCCACCGGCGGCTCACCCGACTCGCGACCGGCGCCGACGTGCCGACGCCAGAGCTGTACGTCGTCGACTCGGCGGCGCCGAACAGCTTCGCGCTCGACGGCGCCGGCCCACCGGTCGTCGCGGTCAGCGAGGGGCTGCTCGACGCGGTCGACGGCGACGAACTCGACGCGGTGCTCGCCCACGAACTGGCCCACCTGCAGAACCGCGACGCGACGGTGATGACGCTGGCGTCGTTCCTCCCCGCGCTCACGAGCGACCGGTACGCCCCCTTCGCCGGACCGGACGCGGCCGTCCCGCGGCGCCTCGCGATCGGCGGCGGCCTGGCCGCCCTCTACCTGGTCGGCGCGGGCGCGACCGGGCACTCGCCGCTCGACCTCGGGTACACCGTCAGTTTCCTCGGCGGGTTGCTCGTCGCCGTCGTCGTCGGCGGCGTCGCGCTGGGCGTGTTCGCCACGCTGACCGCTCTCGCCGCGCGGCGGCTCTCCCGGTACCGCGAGTTCGTCGCCGACCGCAGCGCCGCGCGGCTGACCGGCGACCCCACCGCCCTCGCCGGCGCGCTCGAGGACCTCGCCGGCGACGGCCTCGCCACGCCGGAGACGGACAAACGCTCCGTCTATCGCGACCTCCACGGGCTCTGTCTCCTGCCCAACGCGTTCGCCCCCTCCCCCGAGCCGACGACCGACGGCGGGACCGAACCCCTCCGCGACGCCGCGACCGACGACGACACCTTCCACGTCGAGACGCGGTCCCACCCCCCAACCGAGGAGCGAATCGCCCGCCTCCAGTCGCTCGTCGACTCGTAGTCGCTGTTTCTCAGGTCCGTCGCCTCGGGAGAGCGCGGGAAACCCGCCCACCGCCGGGACCTCTTAGTAGGAGTGGCCCTCAGAGGGGGTGTGGACGAAGTCGAGGTCAGTACGGTGGTCCATCTCCCGCCCGAGGAGGTCTACGAGTTCGTCGTCGACTTCCCGCGGTACGCGAACTACTCGGAGTACCTGGAGGAGGTCCGCAGCGACGGCGACGGGTCGCCGGGCACCCGCTACGCGCTCCGGTTTTCCTGGTGGAAACTCACGTACACCGCCCGGTCGGAGGTCGTCGACACCGATCCGCCGAACCAGATCGACTGGCGGCTGACCAAAGACATCGACGCGCGAGGCTACTGGCGGATCGAGGAGGTCCCCGAGGAGGCGCCGGAAGGGGTCGAGACGGCCTCGCGCATCACGCTCCGGGTCGAGTTCGACCCCGACTCGGCGACGGCGAAGGCCATCGGCCTCCCGCGATTCGTCTCGCTGTCGTGGGTCAAAAAGAAGGTGATACCGAAGGTCCAGTCGGAGGCCGAACGCGTCGTCGAGCGCATCGTCGCCGACCTCGAAGGCGAACCCCGCGAGGTGGAGCTGACGATCCACACGACGACGTGACGACGACGGACCCGACGTGACGACGGTAGATCGTTCGCGAAGCCGCGGTGACCGCGGCCCGTCAGGCCTCGTCGAGGTCGCCGTAATCGCCGCCGTACTTGATGAAGAAGTACGCCAGTCCGAGCGTCGCGGCCATCGCGAACGTGGCGCCGACGCCGATCGACTTCGCGGAGTCGGGCAGCGTCGGACCACCGCCACCGCCGCCGCCGACCTGCTCGGTCTCGACGCTGTCACCGACCGCGATGGCGCCTTTCATGCCCGAGCTCTCGTGGGGCTGGCAGTAGTAGCTGTACATGCCGCCGGTCTCGAACGTCGACTCGAACGTGTACCCCTCGTCGTACGTGTCACTCGAGCCGCCGGGCGACCCCTCCCAGCCGGCCCCCTCGGGCTGACTCTGGGGCACGACGTTGTGGAAGTCCGACGCCCACTCGAACGTGACCGTCGTCCCCGAGTCGATCCAGGCCCGCGTCGGGCCGAACGAGAACGCGCCGCCGGGACCGACGGTGATAGTGACCTCCGACTGACCGCGGAAGTCCCGATAGCCCTCGTCGGTCGCGTCGCTCACGTACGACGGCCACACCGGCCGAACGTTGCCGCCACCGCCGCCGCCGCTCTCAGTTCCTTCCTGAGCAGCCGCGGTGCCGGTGGCCGCCGATACTGCCGTGGCGCCCGCGCCGGCCCGCAGGAAGGCCCGCCGGGACACGTCGGCGCTTCCGTCACTCATACGCGTCGCTTGGGGATCGCCCGTAGTGAATCTGCCGAATCTCCGGAGCGAGTCGGTCGGCCACGCGACCGAGGGGCAGCCCGCCCGCGGTGGCGGCCGCGGTCACGCGTCCCGCTCGATCACGAACCGGGTGAACTCCTTCAGGTCGGCGGTGGTCTCGGGGTCGAGGTCGACCGCGTCGAGGTTCTCGCGGGCCTCGGCGGCCAGCTCCCGCGCCTTCGCGCGGGCGTATTCGACGCTATCAGCCTCCCGCAGAACGTCGACGGCTTCGAGCACTTCCTCGTCGGTGTTCTCGTCGGCCCAGAGGATCTCCTCCAGACGCGCGACCGACTCCGGGTCGGCCGTCTCGGCGGCGTGGATGACCATCAGCGTCTTCTTCCCCTCCCGGATGTCGTTGCCGAAGGCCTTGCCGAAGTCACCGGTTCCCTCGCCGATTTCGCCGCCACCCTCGTCGGTCCGGCCGGCCCCCTCGCCGATTTCGCCGGCCAGGTCGATGGTGTGCTCAACGTCGAGGATGTCGTCGCCGACCTGAAAGGCGACGGACATCCGCTCGGCGTAGCGGGCGACGCGGCGTTCGGTCTCCGGCGGCTGTCCGGTGACGATGGCCGCCAGCCGCGCGACGATGCGGCCGAGACAGCCGGTCTTGCACGCGCACATCTCGAAGTACTGGGGTTCGGTCACGTCGATGCGTTGCTGGTTGTGCCAGCAGATGTCCATCCCCTGTCCGAGGTGCGTGCGGTTGAGTTCCGCCATCAGCATCTCCCAGGCGCGCAGGCGCGTCTCCGCGTCGAGGTCGGCGGGATCGCGCGAGACTATCTTCAGCGGCAGGAAGTACATCGCGTTGCCGGCGTTCAGGGCGATGTCGGTGCCGAAGCGGTGGTGCAGAGCGGGTTCTCCCCGTCGCATTTCGGCGCCGTCCTCGACGTCGTCGACGATGATCGTGCCGTTGTGGAGGATCTCGGGAATGCACGCGTAAGGGAGGTAGTCGTGAGGGTCTTCGCCGAAACCGTCGACGAGGAGGAGGAAGACGACCGCGCGCCAGCGCTTCCCGCCGCGGTCCAGCAGGTCCCACAGCGGGTCCGCCAGCGCGCGCTGGACGGCGTCGGCGTCGTACTCGTCCGTCGGCGACCCGAAGTAGTCGGCCAGGTACGCGTCGTCGACGACGCGCGGCAGCAGCCGTTCGATCTCCGCGTCGACGACCGGCCGCCACTCTTCGAGGACCTCTCGCATGAGCGACCGGTCGACGGCCGAAACCAAAAAGTCTCCCTTCCCCCCGAAACCGGGCGACCGCGAACCGCCCGTCTGACGGCCCGCTCTCCGATCGGCCGAGCGGGGCAGACGACTCGTCCCGCGACCGGCCCAAACCCTTAGGAGCGGCCGGCGCCGAGTCGGCGGCATGTGGATCGGAGACACGTTCACGAGCGACGCCGGCTGGGACCACCTCGAGACACTCGTCGACATCGGCAACCGGATGGCCGGGAGCGACGGCGAGCGCGCGGCCGCCGAAGCCACGCGCGACGCCCTCGACCGCGCCGGCGCACGGAACGCCCGCCTCGAATCGTTCCCCATACAGGGGTGGGAACGCGGCGACAGCCGCATCGAAGCCGGCGAGACCACCCAGTCCTGTATCGCACTCCCCCGCAGTCCCGGCGGGGACGCGACGGGCGAACTGGTCGACCTCGGCTACGGCCTCCCCGCGGACTTCGAAGCGGCCGACGTCGAGGGCGCGGTCGTCATGGTCCGCAGCGACGTGCCCGACCACCACGACCGCTACATCCACCGCCGCGAGAAGTACTACTACGCCGTCGAGGGCGGCGCCGCGGCGTTCGTCTACCGCAACCACGTCCCCGGCCAGTTGCCCCCGACCGGAAGCGTCGGCACTGAAGCGGACCCGATCGGGCCGGTGCCCGCGGTGGGCGTCAGCAGCGAGGTCGGTGCGCGCCTCGCGCGCCGGTTCGACGGCGAGCCGGTTACGGTCTCGGTCGACGTCGAGACCGGTGACGCGACGAGTCAGAACGTCCACGCGGAACTGGGGCCCGACAGCGACGAGGCGGTCCTCGTCACCAGCCACGTCGACGCCCACGACATCAGCGAGGGCGCGATGGATAACGGCGCGGGTACCGCGGCGGTCGTCGAACTCGCGAACGCCCTCGCCGCCCGCGAGGACGAACTCGACACCCGCGTTCACTTCGTCGTCTACGGCGCCGAGGAGGTCGGCCTCGTCGGGTCGGAGTACCACGCCGACCGCACCGACATCGACGCGGTCCGGGCGGTCGTCAACAGCGACGGCGTCTGTCGCGGACGGACGCTGAAGCTCGTCACCAACACGTTCGACGCGCTCGGCGACGCCGGCGAGGCGGTCGCCGAGCGCTTCGACCACCCGGTCACCGTCGACCCGACCTGCGGTCCCCACAGCGACCACTGGCCGTTCGTCGCGCGCGGCGTCCCCGGCGTCCACGTGATGAGCGAGACCGGCGACGAGGGGCGGGGATGGGGACACACCCACGCCGACACGCTCGACAAGCTCGAGGGCCGGAACCTGCGCGAGAGCGCCATCCTGCTCACCGAGTACGTCGTCCGGGTGGCCGGCGCCGACTTCGAGGCCGAACACGCCGACCCGGCCGACATCGCCGCCGCGCTCGAGGAAGAGGACCAGGCCGAGGGGATGAAAGTCACCGGCGGCTGGCCGTTCGAGAGCGACGAATAGGGGGCGAGTCCGTTCCGGGTCGCACCGCGTGTCAGCGCGCAGTGCGGTGGTTTTTTGCCGGGTCATCGCTACTCTCCGGTGATGACAGAGCGGCCGGTGGTCGCGGTCGTCGGAGACGACGGGAGCGTCGCCGCCGCCGTCGAAGCGGCCGACGGCGACCCGCGCTCGGGTCCGGCGACAGAGGTCGTTCCCGGGAGCGATTACGTCGTCGCGGTCGGTGAGGGGGCGCTGCTCGCGGTGGCGCGAGCGGCCCCGTCGGTCCCGGTGTTGCCGGTCGCAGCGGGACGGGGCGTCCGGTCGGTCCCGCACGGCGAGGTCGAGGCCGGCATCGCTGCGTTCCTGGACGGCGAGTACGACCGCGACTCGCACCCGGTCTACGACGCCACCGTCGGCGAGCGCACCGGTGTGCGGCTCCTGCTCGACTGCCTGCTCGTCACCGCCGAACCGGCCCAGATATCGGAGTTCGCCGTCCGCGCGGGCGGCGAACCGGTCGCGCAGTTCCGCGCGGACGGCGTGGTCGTCGCCACGCCCGCGGGCTCGTCCGGGTACGCGCGCCGGGCCGGCGGCCCCGTCCTGCCGCCGGAGACGGACGTCGCCGTCGTCGTACCCGTCGCGCCGTTCGCGACCGACACCGACCACTGGGTCGTCCCCGCTGCGGATCTTCGCGTGTCCGTCGAACGCGACGTGGCCGCGGTCGACCTCGTCGCGGACGACCGCGTCGTCGGGACGGTGTCCCCGGCCGATACCGTCCGACTGACGCCGGCCGAGACGGTCGATATCGCCGTCGTCGCGGCGAGTCAGTCGCCGTACCCGTCCGTGTGAACCGGCGCGCGGGCGGGGCCGTCGTCGACAGCTACCGCGGAGCCGTCGTCGCGGTCGCGACCGCCGTCGACAACTACCGCGACACCCGCCGGCGTGGCGGTCGGAACCGGACCCGCCGATTCGTCCGCGGCCGCCGCTCGCACGCCGGATTGGAAAAACTCTAATGGGCGACGGACTGACGTACGCCCATGAGCAACTACGATATGTTCGGGCCGGTCGACGCCGTCCTCCGGGACCACCTGACCCCGGAGATCCTCGTCATCGAGGCGGTGTTGCTCGGTCTCGTCGTCGTGAACATGGCCGCCCGCGCCTACGCGCACCGCCAGCACGTCTCGCAGGCGGACGAGGGCGACGACGCCATCGCGCGACACCCGTTCCACGTCGCCTCGAACCTGCTGCTGGTCCTCGCGTCGTTTTACTTCACGACCGTGCACCACCACGCCGGGATGGTCGCGTCGGCGATCGCCGTCACGATCCTCCTGACGGACTTCTTCGAGTTCGAGTCCCGGAGAGTCGAGGCCCGCCGCGAGATCCCCATCGAGCGCCCGAAAGCCGCCATCTCGGCCTCCTTCCTCGCGTTGCTGTACGTGGGCTACGTCACGTTCTTCTCCGGCCCGATCGGCCAGTTCCTCTAGGTCCGGCCGCCCACCGTCGCCGGCCCCTCTTTCTCCCGCAGTTGCGGCCCGTTCGTACTTCCGCAGTCGCGAGCCGTTTTCTCCTCGCAGTCGCGGCCCCGTCCCCCGGGCTCCGTCGCACCCTCTCGCATCCATCCCCCGAATCCTCCCGCACGGACGACGGTGTGCCCTCCGAGTTCACTCGCACAGACCGCTCGCGGTCCCGACTCGCGTTTCCGGTCGCTCGGCAGCGACACGCGCACCCTCGGATAGCGCGCGTGACCTCGTGAACCAAACAGGGGCCGGACGGAGAAACGACTGGAGAGTGGCGCGAAACGGAAACGAGAAGGCAGAGACCGCAGTCAGTTCGCTCGCTCGGCGTAGCTGTCGCGCAGTTGCTCGACGGCGGGGATGACGACCCAGAAGGTCAGCGCGCCGATGATGGCGAACCACGCCGTCACGTCCATCAGCAGGATGGCGATCGTGTCGTAGATCGTCGGGTCCGAGACCTCCACCGGCGCGTTGAGCTGGACGCCGTCGCCCTCGAAACTGGGCGTCCGGTACCAGCCGGCGATCGTCAGCCACACCATCCCGGCGCCGGAGAAGATCGCCAGCCCCTTGGCGAATTCGTCAGCCATTGTTCGACGTTTCGTCGGACTCTTCTTTAGCGTTTCCCATTCCCTCGGCCTGGAACCGCGTCGAGAAGGCGTAGGTGACCGCCCCGAGGACGATACACCCCAGGCCGGCGAGCGCGAGCACCGGGTCTACCTCCGACAGCTCCAGCGTCGCCCGCCGCGTCGCCGAGTCCAGCAACAGGAAACCGGCGACGACCGTCACGACGGCGAAAAGCGTCGAGAAGACCGTCACCCGCTTGTAGACGTGTGTCGGGACCACGACCCGACGCGGGTCGGTGTCGCCCCCCTGACTGCTCTCGCTCGCGGCGTCGCTGTCGGTCGAACGGTCGTCCCCAGAAGTCGAAGCGTCGTCCGTCACAGCGCTGTCAGCGGTCTCGGAGGGGTCGGTCGAGGCCCCGTCGGCGCGGGGCGTGTCGTCGGCCATCTATTTCGGTGGTCTGAGCCGGTAGTAGCGGCGGTTGAGGTTGAACATGTACCCCTCGCGCATCGTCCGCAGGACCGCGTAGGTCAGGAACGCACCGAGGAACGGCGTGATGAACGTCAGGTCGAAGAGCAGGTGCGAGTCCAGCGGCGCGAGGTTCTTGACCGACAGCACGGCTACCGTGAACGCGAAGATGACGCCGGACATCCCGACGGCCGCCCAGAACGGCTGCTCGACCGGGCGCCGCGCCGAACCCTTGTTCAGGAAGGGGACGATGGCGATGAACCCGACGATGACGACGTTCGCGAGGACGCCGTAGGTCCGGTCGCCCATCAGCTTGTCGCCGCCGAGCAGGGTGATGTCCGGGTTGAGCGGCCCGAGCTTCAGCAGGCCGAACGACCAGTAGAGATACCAGTCGGGCAGGATGACCGCCGGCGTCGTCGACGAGTCGGCGGGCGGCCCGATGTGCGGGGGCAGCGCCGCCGACAGGAAGACGATCATGCCGACGAAGAAGCTCGTCAGCGCGAGGTTGCGGATCATCTCGTGGGGCCAGGTCGGGAACGCCAGCACGTCGCGTTCGACGTAGCTCGACTGCTGGCGCAGGTCCTGGTCCTCGCGGCGGGACCGCTCGAAGTACTCGTAGGTCAGCCGGGAGAGCCCCTGGGAGTGCGCCTTGCGCTCGCTCCAGGTTGGGGTCTCGTCGTCCGGCGGCACGATACCGGTACCGTCCGTGCGGACTTCCTCGTCCGTGGATTCGTTGTCGCTCATTGTTCTAGTGGGGTTCGGCGATGCCCTGCATCCAGACGATGCCGATGTGGACCGCGATCAGGCCCGTGGTCACGAACGGCAGCACGAAGACGTGCAAGATGTACATCCGCTGGACCGTCGACTGCGAGAGGGTGAACCCGCCGAACAGCAACTGGGCGATCCACTCGCCGATGATCGGTATCGAGAGGCTCATCTCGACGCCGATCTGGCCGGCCCAGAAGGCCAGCTGGTCCCACGGGAGCAGGTAGCCCGTGTACCCGAAGACCATCGTCAGCGAGATGAGCACGATGCCGATGATCCAGTTGAGCTCGCGCGGCTCCTTGTACGCGCCCGTGAAGTAGACCCGCAGCATGTGCAGGAACACGGCCGCGACCATCACCTGCGCGGACCACCGGTGGAGACTCCGGAGGAAGAAGCCGAAGTTCAGGTCCACCATGATGAACGTGATGGAGTTGTACGCCAGCGCCGGTTCGCCGTTCGAGGCGCCGGCACCGGGCGCGTAGTAGAAGCCGAGCAAGGCCCCGCTGATAGCGGCCACCACGTACGCGATGGTCGAAAAGGACCCGAGCGCGTACAGCGGGTACCAGTACCAGAACTTGTTGTCGAGGTTGTACTGCTCGGTGTGGCTTTTCGGCATCTGGAAGTTGACCTTGTAGTAGAGGTTCTCCAGTATCTCGAGGTAGTCGACGATGCGCAGGCGTCGGTCGAGCCACATCAGCGTCGTCAGGTATATCGACTCGATCGCGGTGAGGTCGCGACGCTCCATCCAGCCGCCGTGGTCGTGTTCGTCTTTGCGTTCCAGGCTCATTGTATCACTCCGAGGGCCGCGGCCGCGCGATGTAGCGGATGTCGACCGGGTTGAACGGGTCGTAGATGGACTGGTGGCACTGACAGTAGACCTGGTTGGCCCCGCCGAAGTCGGCGCTCCCGGTGAGTTTCTTGTAGCCCGGCACGCAACAGAAGTGCGTACACTTGTTCAGCCAGGCCATGACGTTCCGGTCTGTCGCCGCGTCGAGGAAGTTCCGGATCGACGAGGGGATCTTGCTGTAGTCACGGAAGCCCTGCTCGCCGTTTATCATCTTCGGGAGTTCGGGCGTGCGGAGGATCTGGACCGGGATGGTCTTCGCCCCCTCGGACTCGGACCGCCACCGGGCGCTCGCCGGCTTTCCGAGACCGGCGCGACCGATGCCGTTGCCCCACGTCTGGTAGTCGTCGAACATGTCGATGGTGAGGATGTCGCCCGCCTCGGCGGCCTCGGACTGCCAGGTGTAACCGGGACCGGAGACGCTCCGGAAGAAGTTGTCGGCGTCCG
>Ga0207813_100800_pt1 | contig 13678 bp, 13 predicted proteins | sample A23E3SouthBayCA_2_FD_187730 | JGI IMG/M metagenome (GOLD analysis project Ga0207813, IMG submission 187730) | Aerobic enrichment media microbial communities from Eden Landing Ponds, California, USA - A23 E3 (4) (SPAdes) | ecosystem: Environmental > Aquatic > Marine > Unclassified | place... | reverse complement strand
ACCGACCTGCCCCGACTCAGCCGAACCCGCAAACCGTTTTTGTCGCGGCCACGGACCGCCGGTATGGTCGACGAGGTCACGCTGTACCGTGCGCCGACGACGGTCGCCGACGCCGAGGCTATCGCCGACTGGCTCGCCGGGCGTGTCGACGCCGACGTCACCCTCCGCGACCGGTTTCTCTCGGTCTACGGGCCAGCGGGCAAAGAGCGGGACGGCGACTCCGGCCCCGGCTTCGACCTCGCGGAAGCCTTCGCCGAGGCACGCGTCCTTTCACCCTACGAGCGCGAGACCGGCAACACGATGGTCGGGATCGTTCGCTACGAGGAACGAGCCATCGAGAACCCCGAACGCGCCGGCGGCGTCATCTACGACGGGCTGCAGGTCCAGGAGATCCTGGGCCGACTCCTCCCCGACACCGAACGCGGGCTGGACCACCTGCACGTCCCGCTGCTGGACCGCGTCGTCGGCACCTGGGGCGACCACGACGGCCGCTGGCACAAGCGCGTGAACGTCCTCGGCCAGCCCGGTCTCGTCTCGGTCCCGGGCCTCTACGAAGCGCCCGCAAAGCCCGAACAGTACTACAAGGAACAGCAGAAACACGCCCTGCTGTCGGGTGGTGCGCCGCCCCGCGAGGTCCTCGAAAACGAAGTCGACGGGGAGTTCCTCGTCGCCGACGACCCCCGGACGACCGACGCGCTGAAGGGGTACGTCCTCCAGACCTACCACTACCTCGCGACCGGCGAGGACTTCTGTGAGGAGGAGCGCTGTCGGCTGGCGAATCCGCACCGACAGCCCGGCGTCGTGGCGGCGCAACTCCGCGACCCCGAGTTCTGTCCCGAGCACGCCGAACTGTACCGTGTGTGAGAGGGTGGGGGTGTGAGTGAGTTGGGGGTGTGATGAGCGGTAATTGCTGGGTCAGGCCGGGTCAGACGGTGTTCAATTCCATCGAGATCAGGAATAGCTCGACCAGTATCGCCACCAGGAGCACGATGACGACGTTGAGCCGGACTCGCAATCCATCGTCCATGCCGTAGTCGCCGATTCGACAGTGCATTTTCATTTCGGTTTCTGTGCCCCGGATGTTGCTTCGTGGCCGACAGCGCTGTGACCCACAGAATGGGATGAGAACTCTCGGCCCGCTCGCTATCAGTCGGATCGACCACACTCGACGTGGAGCGTTCGGCGGCCGTCTCCACAGAAATTCCCCTGGCGGACTGGAAGGGCGAGGCGGGCTCGCGGCGAGCGGAGCGAGCGGAGTCGCCCGCGCGGGCGCTATTCTCGCGAGTGCGGCGCGGTGCGGTTGACCGAGCGAGAATATCCCGCGCAGCGACCGCGAGCGCGTCGAGGGCTTCCATCGCGTGACGACGACTGCGGTCACGCAGACATCGAAGGACCCGATCACGACGGTGTACCTCACACCTCCCCAGCCTCTTGCGCTTCTCGGCGCGCTCCCTGCGGTCGCTCGCCTGCGATGCTCATCCCTCGCACGATACGTCTCGCGGCCTCGCGTCGCTCGGCACGCTCGACGGCGCGCGCCGAACGGTGGCAGGACGAACGGCGCGCCGAACGGTGGAAGGTCGAGAGTGCCGACAGAAGCGGAGGAGGCGAACGTGCCGGTGGAATCAGGAAGTCGACCCGCCGAGACCGGTGAGTTCGGCGGAGTACTGATCGAGAACGTCGATGGTAGCCTCGTCGCGCGGGTAGATAGCGTGGAGATTCCAGGTGTGAGTCGACTCGTACTCGGCCCCGGTCCGCAGGTCCCAGACCATCGCGCCGTCCGTTTCTTCTTCGACCATCGCCGCGTACCACGCCTCGTAGGCGTCGGTACGGCGCTGGAGTCGCGAGTCCACCTCGCTCCCGAGTCGGTCGACCTCTGCACCGAACTCCCCGAGATAGCCTGGCTTGCCGACCTCTTCGGTGGCCATCCGCGTGTGATTCCGGATCCACTCGGTGCCCTGCTCGACGGAGAGCCGCCAGGCGTCGGGATACAGGTGGAACGAACACGCGTCGATGGCGTCGAGCGAGTGCGTCTCGACGTACCGGGAGTCGTCGTCGCCGACCGGTCCGTCCGGATAGAACCCCTCCATCCCCGTCGAGACGAGGTGGTTCTCGTCGATCGATTTGATGAATTCGGCCGTGTCTTTCGTCCACTGGCGGTAGGTCTCGTAGTCGGCCGTCCCCGCCCGGGGTTCGTTGGCGAGTTCCCACAGCATGACCGTCGGATCGTCCCTGTACTGGACGCCGGTGATCGTGTTCTCGCGTTCGAGGACCGTCCTGACGAACTCCCGGTACCAGGTCCGGCACTGCTCATCGGTGTAGAAGTCGGCCTTCGACTCGGCCTCCTCGGACCACTCGACGTACTGGGGGATGCCGCCGCGCCAGTCCCAGTAGTTCGCCAGCGGCAATACGAGGCGGACGCCGAGACGTCCGAACTGGTAGAGCACGCGGTCGAGCAGTCGGAACGCGCGCTCGTTGTACTCGCCGGGTTCGGGCTGGAGGTAGTTGGCCTGCCCCTCGCCGAAGGCGGGGACGCGCATCACGTTCAGGTCGGGTACGAGATCCGTCCACGTCCCGAGGATATCCGTGGCGGTGACGCCGCCGTCGAGTCGCGACACCTGCGGGTGGTTGCCGCCACTGAAGTACGCCGGTTCGCCGCCGACGACGAAGTCCGCACCCTCGGTCCCGACGAACTCCTCGAAGACGACGTCGTCTGCCGACCCCTCGACTGTCGTCCCCATCGGGACTGGCGAGGGAGTCGGCGTCGGTGCCTCGGAGGGCGTCGGCGTCGACAGGTCGGGATCCGTCGTCAGGACGGTGATCTCGACGTGGCCCAGCTGGCCGCTCCAGGGCTGGTCGCCGCCGGTGAGGACGTACCGGACGCGATTGGTGCCTTCGGAAAAATCGGTGGCGAGTTCGGCGTGCAGCCAGGCGTTGTCGACGCCGCCGAACTGGGTGCGGTCGACCGAGGCCGCCGACCACGAATCGCCGCCGTCGGTCGACTCCTCGACGCGGACGTCGCCGCCTTCTTCCTGGTGCCAGTGAAACTCCGCGCGCGCCGAGACGAACTCCCCGTCGGGGGCGTAGACGAGCGCCGTGTCTTCCGTCGAGTCCACGCGGTTGAGCCGCGCGGGGTCCTGGCTCCCGTCCGGATGCTCGAAGTTCTCCGTGTTCGTCGTGTCCGGCCCGAGGTTGCCCGTATCCGAGGTGTCCGCGAGGTCGTCGCGGTCGTTGCAGTCGTCGACGAACGTCGCCTCGACCGGCGTCCCGCCACCGCCGTCGCCAGCGTCACCACCGTCGCTGCCGTCACCGCTGCCCCCGAGCGAACACCCGGCGACGCCGACGCTCGTCGCGACCGCCATCCCCTGGAGGAACCGTCTGCGTTCCGGCATAACACACCCCATAGGGTGCCCGTCGAAAAGGATACCGATCCGTCACGATAGCGTCACTCTCAGTTGGGATCCGCGTCGTCGCGCTCGCCCCACTGCAGGCCGAGATAGCCGAGTCCGAACTCCTCGAAGCCCGTCGTCGTGCATCGCCGTCGCACCTGGTCGCGGGCGGTCGCGACCCGGCGTTCGAGACTCCGTGTCGGCGAGACGCCACGCTTGCCGGGTGCGGCAGCGCGGACGAACGCCCGGAAACCGAGATTCAGCGGCCGGGCCGCGGGATGGTCCGAGCGTCCGGCGTTGAGGAGCGCGATCCGGCCGCCGGGCGCCAGTACGTCCACCCAGCCGTCGACGGCGGGTCGCGGGTCGGCGAACATTCCGACGACGAACGTCGCGAGCACCGCATCGACCGGTCCGGCGACGGGCGGTCGCGTCGCGTCGGCCTGGACCAGTTCGACGTTGTCCCACCCCTCGCGGTCGACCCGCTCGCTCGCCCGCCGGAGCATCCCCCGGGTGAGGTCGACGCCGACGACCCGGCCCTCCGGACCGACGGCCTCGCGGAGGTGCGGGAAGTTCGCGCCCGTCCCACACCCCATCTCGACGACGGTGTCACCGGGGGCGAGGTCGAGCGATTCGACGGTGCGCGCTCGCCATGACTCGACGCCCGGCGCGGTCGCGACCCAGTCGTAGACGCGCGCCCAGCGCCCGTAGAACGCCTGCGTCGCGGCGACGTCGTCCGCCATCGGGATCAGCTATCCCGGTTCCTGTCTCCGTCTCCGGTTCTGTTCTTGTCCCGGTCCCTGACAGCCCGGGCTGCGGCCGGCGCGTCGGCCGCGAAGACGTAGACGACCGGTTCGATCCCCTCGCCGCCGGTCTGGTAGAGGACGTCCGCGTCGGGTTCGGCCGACAGCGCCGCGGCGACGGCCGTCTCGATGTCGACCTCGGGGTCGAACGCGACCGTCCGGTGACCCGCCGCGGCCAGCGTCGCCACCAGGTCCGGGTCGTAGCGGACGTTCAGCGCGGCTCTCGCGTCGCTTCCGTTCGCCTGTGCCGCCAGGAGGACGGTCGCGACGTGTTCGCTGACCCCGAACTCCGGTTCGGCGGGCACCGCGACGCTCCCCTTGACGTCGAGGAGTCGGCCCGGGACGGCGGCGACGTCTTCGATCCCCTCGGCGTCGGGGAACGCCTCGACGAGGTTCGACCCCACCGCGGGGATCAACTCCGCGAAGCCGCTCGTGTTCTCCAGGATGCGCAGCCCCCGCCGGACGGAGGCGAGCGTCCGTTCGGCCTCGCGGACGGTGCTCTCGGGGTCGTGGACCGCGAACCGGTCGCCGCCGTACTCGGCGAGGCCGGGCATCGCCTCCTCGTGGAGCTGGGCGAGCAGGTCGCCCTGTTCGAGTTGCCGGACGAACACCTCGGCCTCGACGAGCGCCTGGACGCGACTCATCCCGCCACTGGCCAGCCCTTCGGCGAGGCGTTCGACGAGGTCGTTCAGCCGCCGGTCAGTCAGCAAGCGGTCGTTGCGCTCGACCTCGCCGTGGACGTACTTCGAGACGGCGCTCTGGCTGATGCCCAGCAGTTCCGCCACCTCGCTCTGGGTCAACCCCCGCTCGCGGAGTGCCTCGGCCAGCATCGACCGGAAGGTGGGCAGGAACTCGTCGACGACCAGTTCCTCGACGAACTTCATCGGTCCCTCCGCGGTCCGTTCGTGTCCCCGGGCATGCTACTGGTCCCCGCCGAACTCCCGGTCGCCCTGTATCTTCGAGGCCTGGGGCCCCGACTGGTCCTGGTACTTCGAGCCGCGTTCCTCGCCGTACGGCCGCTCGGCCGCGTTCCTGAGTTCGGTGAAGGTGAGCTGTGAGATCCGCATCCCCGGCGTGAGCGCGACGGGTGCGGTCCCGAGGTTCGAGAGTTCGAGCGTGATCTGTCCCTGATAGCCGGGATCGCACAGTCCGGCCGTGTTCGAGAGGAAGATACCGCCCCGTCCACCGAGGAAGTTCTCTATCGTTCGCCCGTTCGGTTGCACTTCGAGGTCGTAGGTCGTTTCGACTCGCTCAGTTTCCTCGACGGAAACGACCTCCTCGAATCGGACGTCGCGGTCGAGTATCTGGTCGAGTCGGGTCGTGTCTGCTCCCGCATCTGCGTACGCGTCGCGGAACCGCCTCAGCGTCTCACGCTTGACTGTATCGTACTCTTCGTTTTCGACGTTGGAGATGCTCGATTTCGAAGAGTACCCCATGGCATCCGCGGCATCAGCCATTCGCATCCCTGCCTCGGTCCGCAGTTTTTCGAGCAACGCGCTCGGAACGGGAACGTACTGTCCGCGTTTGTGTCGCTCACCGCTCACGTCGACCGCCCACATTTCACCTTCCCAGTCGACGTCGCTCATCGGGATGTGGATCTCGCGGTCACGACTGTACGCAGAACTCTGTTTCCCGAGCCGCGCTGCCAGATACATGACCCTGTTCACGAGGTCCTCGTTAGTCGAATAGAGAGTATCGCGTTCTTCACGACGACAGGCATCACCGTCGAGAATCCCCTCCAGAAGCCCCGACAGCACGCACCTGGGCCATTCGAACGCCTCCTCCGGGACTGTCTTTTCCCCGCCCGATCCCACGAGACTCCGGACGACCTTCGACCAGAGTGCGGAACAGACAGTGAGCTTCGTAATGCGGTCCCGCTCGTCCCACGAGAGCGACGTGTCGTACTGCTCGAAGAAGGAGGCGAACCGGTCGAGGTACTGTCGTTCCGTATTCGAGACCTGAACGTGCTTGCGTCTCGCAGAGCCCTCGGCGATGTAGAACCCGAGTACCCAGCCGAACTCTCGCGTCAGCGGCAGTTCGCGCGGTATTCGGAGGTCACTCTGCCGGAAGGCAACTTCGACGTCCTCGGGCGTCGCGATCCTCGGAACGGCTTCCATCGGTGCGCTCTCGTTGTCCTCGTAATGTCGCTGGGAGCCACGCGGCATGGTATTCGTATCGACGTACCCGAATCCGTCTGTCGCGTACAGCGTCGTCTCCGTCGGTTCGACGTGTTCGAGAACGTCGATCGACCGCCGCTCGGTCGGTGAACTCGGGAGTTGCTTCGGAACCATCACGTGGGTTCCTTCGGCGTCTTCGCTCGGGACCCGCGTGACGCCACCGTGCTCGTCGAGGGTGAAGAGATTGTGGTCTTTCGTCACGCGGACTTGCCGTCCCGAGTCGAGTGTCACTTCGAATATCCGCTGTTTCGGATTCGTGATGTAGTCCGTCACCCGGTGGGTGCTCACTCGAAGTGTCGTCGGGTCGAACGACACCGCCGATGCAGGCCGTTCGTTCTCGACGACGTCACCGATCTCGTAGAATCCGAAGCCATCGTCGGGCGTCCACAGGAACACTTCCTCGTCGTACGGGAGCGATGCGTGCACCACGATGGCCAGTCGACCCAGCGACGAGCGACCCTCGACGTGTGCGATGAGGTCGTCGGGGATCTCGACGCGCTCGTGGGTCGTCCCGAGGACGAAGTCGCCGGGGTGGAGGATGAACTCGCCACCTTCCTCGACGACCGTCTCGTCGACGTACTCGGCGACCTCCCGCTCGCTGTTCGGGTGGATACAGGGGATGTTGGCGTGCTGGAACTCCAGGAACTCCCGTCCCAGTCGCAGGTCGATACTGGCCGGCTGGACCTGCAGGTCGACGTCGTCCAGCGGTTCGACGACCAGGTCCCCCCGCTCCAGGCGCCGCAGAATGTCCCCGTCCGAGAGTATCATACCGGCCTCTCGACCGGCCGTGAATAAAACGTCACGGTCCTGCCCGCGCCGGGCCGGTGGGGACGCTCGTCGCGAGCGACGACCCAGGCTGCCGAAACATATTTGTCACCAGCCACACCTGTTCGTGGCATGACGAGAGTGTCGGTGGTCGTTCTCGTCTGTCTCGTGCTCGCACTCGGGGGGTGTTCGGCGCTCTCGCAGGGCAGTACGCCGACCGATCTCGGAGAGACGACGGGGACGGCTACCACGGAGACCGCCGTCAATTCCGACACTGCCGCTCGGACCCCGACGACAGTCGCCCCGCGTCCCTCGACGACGGCATCGGCGACGCAGACGACCGCCACGACCGGTTCTCCGGCGAACACGGTTACGGTCGCCCCGTCGACGTGTCGGGAGGAACTCGGCGTGTCGGCGGGATCGGCGGGTTCGGACCTGACGGTCGAGTGGCTGGGGATCGAGAACGGGACGCTCGAACGGGTACGACCCCTCCTCCTGTCACACTACCGCTCGCTCGACGAAACCGGATACGTCGGACGAATGTGGGTGAATCTCACGTACGGTTCCGCGGGCGACTCGGCCGAGCGGACCCGTTTCACGGTCAGGCAGTCACCGGACGGCTATCCGGCCCGCGTCCGGCGAAACGTCACCGGGTACAGCGATTCGACGTTCTCGGGCTACTGGCTGCGCGACACCTGGGAGAACCGCTCGGTCGAACTCACCCGTTCGAGCAGGCCGGGTCGCGGAGACATCTACTTCCGCCAGTCGATCACGCCGTTGGAACTCAACGGTCAACTGGGTGATCGGTTCCTGACGTACTTCGAGTGGGGTCGTCACGACGTGGCGTCTGTGCGGTCGACGACCGACGGCTGTCGTGTCATTCTCGAACTCACTCGGATGAATCAGACGTTCGAACGCCAGTCCAACGTGACCGGCTACTCGGGAACGGTCGTGGTCGACCCCGAGGGTCGCATCCGGTCGATCGACGGGACCTTTCGGTTCGGAACCGAGGAGGACGTGATAGGGCCCGAAATCCGCCGCCGCGACGTCACCTGGAACCTGCGCCGGGTCGGGAACGTGACCGTCGACCGGCCCGCGTGGATCGACGAGGCCGTCGAGTTCACGCGAAACCAGTCGGATTCGGGTTGAACGTCGCCGTCCAGCTGAATCCCGTCAGGGGGTTGCGTTACCATCGGCTCCGGGATGGGTATTTCGTCGAGACCACCGTCTTTCGAGCAGCCTGGATTCACCCGAACGATAGCAAAATAACGAAAGTATAACGACAGAATGATGGCAAAATAACGGCAAAAACAATAGCAAAACACCGTACAAAAAACAGCTCTTTTATCAGAATCACTCCCCGAACCAGCCATGGGATTCGAACGGTACGAACGGGCGGACGGTCGAACCGACGACGAACCACAGGTCTCGCTGCGGGCGAGCGGGTCGATCGGGCTGAACAGCGCGGCGGTCGACGCCTACTTCGCCGACGCCGACTACGCGGCACTGTACTACGACGCCGAGAGCGAGCGGGTCGGGATCGAACCCGCGGCGGACGACGACGGGGGCGAATACACGCTCCAGCGGGGCGAGGCACCGACCCACGGTGGGACGCTGTATGCCACCGGCTTCCTCCGGGAGTACGACCTGCTCGCCGGGCGGACGACGACCTATCCGGCGGGCTGGGACGACGACGCCGGACTCGTGGCGGTCGACCTGAGCGACCCGGTCGAGTCGGATACGAGTGACGGGGGAGACGAGACCGGCCGGCCCGACCCGAGCGAGACGCACGCGACCGTCTCGTGGGTCGACGACGTCAGCGGCGCGGACAACGTCCTGCTGACTGCCCCCGAAAGCACCGACGACCGCGTGGCCTGTGCCGCCCTGCTCGGAATCGGCGACCCCGGCCGCACGGGACTGGTCGTCGTCACCGGCGAACGGTCGGCCGACGAGTGGCTCGCCGACTTCGACGCTCACGCCGCGGAGCGACCGGCCCGCCTCGCGGTCATCGACGTCGACCCGCCGGCGGACGCGGCGCGGACGACTACCCGCGGGGACGGCGTGACGGTGTCGGTCGTTCCCGGGGCGGGTGACCTGACCGGGATCGGTATCCCGCTGGCCGACCACGGGACCCGACTCCGCGACGACGTCGAGACGCTCGTGGTCTGTGTCGACTCCGTCTCGGACCTGCTCGCCGACGGGACCGTCGCGGAGACCACCGACTTCCTCGGCGTCCTCGCGGGGAAGATCGGCGACTGGGCGACGACGAGTACCGACGTCCGCGCTCACTACCACCTCGACGCCGACGCCCACCGGCCGGACACGGTGGACGCCGTCGCCGACGTCGTCGACGTATCTGTCGGTCTCGACGACGAGGGCGAAGTCGAGGGGATCCGACGATAGCGGCCGGGGGGACCCGACTGCAGCGGTCTATGGGGGGCGGCTGACGAGGCGGATCGGCGTCACTGTAAATTGCGAAGTCGCCGCTCTCTCAGAAGAAGGTGAGTTTGTCGCGACGGTAGAGGTCGATCTCGGAGACCATCGAGGGGTCCTGTTCGGCCGCGAATGCGACCGCGGCGGCGATCTCCTCGGGGTCGGAGACCTCGCCGGGTTCGAAGCGTTCCTCGAAGGACTCCCCGGAGTCGGCGGCGAACTCGCTGCGGACTTCGCTGGGGTTGACGATGGTCACGGCGACGTCGTCCTCGCCCACGTCGGCGGAGACGCTCTTGGCGAACCCGCGGACCCACCACTTCGTCGCGGCATAGACGGGGTTGCCGGGGCGGGGGTACTGCCCGGCGAAACTGCCGACGAACACGAGCGTCCCGCCGGCCTCGCGGACGTGGGGGAGTGCCTCGCGCGTCGGGAAGAAGTAGCCGTCGACGTTGACGTCCATCATCGTGCGGTACTCCTCGGTCGAGAGGTCCTCGACGCCGTCCCCGCGGACGAGACCGACGTTGTTGACCAGGATGTCCAGTCCGCCGAGTTCGTCGACGGTGGTCTCGACCATCGCCTCGACGGCCGGCACGCTGGTGACGTCGGTCGGGGCGACCAGCACGTCGGCGTCGTACTCCGCGCGGAGCGTCGCGGCGATCGATTCGAGACGGTCCTCCCGGCGGGCGGCGAGTGCCAGTGCGGCCCCCCGTTCTGCGAGCGCGTGTGCCGTCGCCTCCCCGATACCTGAACTCGCACCCGTGACCAGCGCCGTCTCCTCGGCTAGCGTGTCGGAAGCCATCACCGGAGACACGTCACCCCGGGTGATACCTTTTTTCTCCGCTCGCCCCCGGGACAGACCCGGCCCGGGCAGCCGCGAGTCCGGGTGCCGTTCGATTCCGACACAAGCGATCACAAAACAGACAATAGATTGAAACGACGGCCCGACGTAGATACGAAACTGTACCGATGACCCAACAGGATACCCTCTCGGACCTGTTCCGGACACTCTCACATCCCCACAGACGGGTCGTCCTCTACTATCTCCGGGCCCACGAGACTGCGTCACTGGACGGGCTCGCCGAGTGCGTGACGGGCTGGACGGAGTCGGGAGCGGGAACCGAGACTGGCGGTGACGCCGGGGGCTACGAGACCGTCCGGATACAGCTCCACCACGTACACCTGCCGATGCTCACAGGGGCGGGATTCGTCACCTACGACGTCGCCAGTGGGGACGTGACACTGCGGGACCTGCCCCGGGTGGCCGAGACTGTTCTGTCGACCGCGGCCTCGGTCGACGCGGGTGACGGCGAACTCGACGTCGACGCCCTCGCCGCGTCGGCCGGGGAGTGACGTGACCACCGTCAGGTCGGTTGCCGACGCGCTCGACCGGATCCGCGGGCCGGCGACCACGGTCACGACCTACGGCCCCGAGCGCGACGAGGCGCTCCACGCCTTTCTGGAGCGCTTCGACGTCGAGTTACACCACGAGCGACTGCCGGTCCCGGCGGACGCGGGGTATCTCACCGTCCGGCGTGGTGGCGAGTATCGCGGGTCGGTCCCCGCCCCGGTGTTCGCCGACGCCGTCGACCCGCCTCGGGGCGCTCCGTGGAGCCCCGAAGTCCGCGAGTCGGGGTACGGCGACCTCGGGACGCTGCTCGCTGGGGCCCGATTCACGAGTCTGGCGCGGCCACACCTGCTCGCAACCTCCCGCGAGATCGAAGACCGTGCCTTCCGTGTCGGCCGGGGGACGCTGTACGCGGGGTTCCAGTCGCTGTCCGCCTACCGGGCGCAGCTCCCGGTCTACGAGCGTCTCGTCGCCGAGACGGACCTGACCGTCCACGTCTACGGCACAGCGGACTGGACGCCGCCCGCGACCGAGGGGGTAACCGTCCACACGGGGACGAGCGGGCGTGAGACGTCCGGTGACGGGGACGCGGCGGCCGACGAACCCGGCGCGGCCGACGAACTCGGCACGTTCTGGTTCGTGGCCTTCGACGGCGGCGACGACGATTCGATGGCGTGTGCGCTCGTCGCCGTGGAGGTCGGTGACGGGGCGTATCGCGGCGCCTGGACGTACGACCCGGCGCTCGTCCGGGAGTTCGCAGCGTATCTCGACGCGACCTACGGGGCCGACGACCTCGAGCAGTCGAGCGACTCCAGCGAACAAAACGGCTAAACGGGTCGCGCTCGTTCTGTGAGACGAATGGGCCAGTTGGCCGAGCCACAGACGTTCGAGCGGGTTCTCTCGTCGATGTGTACCGAGCCCCACCCCGCCGCCCGGGCGGCCGCCGAGCGCTTCCTCGCGACCAACCCTGGCGACCCCGGCACTTACGAGACGGTCGCCGACCTCGAAGACCGGGCGGTCGGTCTCCTGGGCGAGATCACCGGTCATCCCGACGCCGACCCCGCGGGCTACGTCACCAGTGGCGGCACCGAGGCCAACATCCAGGCCGTCCGCATCGCACGTAACCGCGCCGACACGGACGACCCCAACGTCGTCGCACCCGAGAGCGCCCACTTCAGTTTCACGAAGGCCGCCGACGTGCTGGGCGTGGAGTTGCGGACCGCGCCGACGACCGGCCACCGCGCCGACCCCGCCCTGCTGGCCGAACTCGTCGACGACGACACCGTCTGTGTGGTCGCCGTCGCGGGTTCGACCGAGTACGGCTACGTCGACCCCGTGCCCGCAGTGGCCGACCTCGCACACGACGCGGGGGCGCTCTGTCACGTCGACGCCGCGTGGGGCGGGTTCGCCCTGCCGTTCACGGACTTCGACTGGAGCTTCGCCGACGCCGACGTCGACACGCTCACGATCGACCCGCACAAGCTCGGTCAGGCGGCGGTGCCTGCGGGTGGCCTGCTCGCTCGCTCCGAGGACCTGCTGGCCGAACTCGCGGTCGAGACGCCCTACCTGGAGTCGCGCTCGCAGGTCACGCTGACGGGGACGCGAAGCGGTGCGGGTGTCGCGAGTGCCGTCGCCGCGATGGACGCGCTGTGGCCGGCGGGCTATCGCGAGCAGTTCGAGACGTCGATGGCCGACGCCGAGTGGCTGGCCGACCAGCTCGCCGCGCGGGGCCACGACGTCGTCGAGCCGGAACTGCCACTCGTCGCCGCGGACCTGTCGGTGCCGATGACCGACCGCCTGCGCGAGCGGGGCTGGCGCGTCTCGAAGACCGGTGACGACGAACTCCGCGTGGTCTGTATGCCCCATGTCACCCGGTCGATGCTCCGCTCGTTCGTCGCCGACCTGGACTGGTACTGACGCTCGCTTCTTTCGCGTTAGGGGGTATGTGCCGGCCACGTTCGGCCCACGAGCGCGCTCGTGGCCCTCGCGATCGGCTGGTCGGGAGTCGAACTGCTTTCCTCGACCGGCCCGCCCCGACCCGCCCCGACCCGTCGGAACCCACCCACGCCGAACATGAAAGCTTACGACGAACGGCGCGGAACCCTCGCTCGTGCTCCCCGTCGAGGTCCCCCTCTCCCTGATCTCTCTGGGCTGTGAGTCCGGCGGGCACGGTGCCCTCACGAGTGCCGTCTGTACCGCAACCGGCCCGGTCGGTCTGCTCGTCATCTGGGTGTACTCGTTTCTGATCGCGTTCGTCCTCCCCCTGCCGAGCGAGGTCGTCCTGCCGCCGGCCGAGGCGCTCAACCTGGGCCTGCCAGTCTGGCTCAACTACGTCGTCGTCATCGTCGTCAGCGGTCTCGGGAAGGCCGCCGGGAGCGTCTTCGCGTTCCACATCGGCCAGGAAGCCAAGGAGTCGGGACCGATACTGGGACTGTTGCGGCGCTCGCGGTTCGACATCCTCGAGTGGTCCGAGAACAAGGTCGTCCAGCTCTCGAAGCGGTTCGGGTACATCGGTCTGGCGATCGCGCTCTCCGTGCCGGGCTTTCCCGACACGCTCTCGATCTACGCGTTCTCGGTGCTCGAAGAGGACTACGTCAAGTTCGCCGCCGCGACCTTCGCCGGGAGCGCCGGCCGCCTGATCATCACGATCGCCGTCGTCTGGGGCGGACTCACGCTGCTGTAGCGGGCGACCGCACTGCTCCCGTGGCTCCGCTTCGATGGCCGGTGCGCTTACAATGTGGGGGTGTCTCTGGGGGAGGTATGGAGGGGGGG
>Ga0207813_100796_pt1 | contig 13733 bp, 12 predicted proteins | sample A23E3SouthBayCA_2_FD_187730 | JGI IMG/M metagenome (GOLD analysis project Ga0207813, IMG submission 187730) | Aerobic enrichment media microbial communities from Eden Landing Ponds, California, USA - A23 E3 (4) (SPAdes) | ecosystem: Environmental > Aquatic > Marine > Unclassified | place... | reverse complement strand
CGCCGCCGCACTCTCCGAGCGGGTGGCCCGGGACCTGCGTGGCTCGAACGCGTCCGCGTCGGTGGCCGCCGAACGCGTCGGCGTCGGCCACGTGCGAATCGTCGTGAGGACGTGGCCGTGACCCGGCTGGCCGAGGATCGGCGGGCGCGTGTCCCTTTTGCCCTGCTCGGCGTCCTGTTGTTGGTCGGGGCGTCGACGTACGCGGCGGCGGTGACCTCCCAGGGTCCGAACCGGATCGACCGCGGGGCCGCAGCGGCGATGGACCGCGCGTCGGCCGGGTCGACGGCAGCCCTGCGCTCGGCCGTCGGCGAGGCGGCGCGGGCGGCCGCCGCCGAGCCAGTCACCGACCCCGGCGCGACGCCGTACGGGCGGCTGCTGTCCGACCGGCGTCCGTTCCGTGACGCGCTCCGGCTCCGGATCTACCTCCGTCTGCGCGAGCGGTTGGACGCGACCCGCTACCGGCGGGGATCGGTGACGGCCGTCGCGTCGGTTCCCGCGGCAACGACGCCGGCGGAACTCCGTCGCGCCATGGGTCGGGTGGCGGTGACCGGCGTCGAGAATGGAACGGCGCTTCGGGTGACAGTGCGGAACCTGACGCTGACGGTTCGTGACGGGGAGCGTCTCGCCGCCCGGGAGAATCGAACGCGGACCGTGACCGTCTCGACGCCCGTCCTCGCGCTCCACGACCGTGCGTCGGCCTTCGAGACGCGGCTGAACCGGCGTCCGCTGGAGGGTCCAGGGCTGGGCCGACGGCTGACCGCACGGCTCTACCCGGTCGCCTGGGCACGGGGATACGGCCAGTACGGGGGCCTCCCCATCGCCAACGTCGTCGGCACCCGCCACGTGGAGACGACGACCAACGGGGCCCTACTCGAAACCCAGCGGGCGGTGTTCGGACGGAGCGACCCCGCTGGACGCCGGGCGATGCGCCGAGCGACGTTGGAACTCGGCGTCGAAGACGTGACGGCGGCGTCGTCGGTCGACGGGAAGTGGGCGAAACGCGTCCTCCCGCGGCCGAACCGGCGGGTGAACGCGTCGACGGAACTCCCGGGCCGCCGCGGAGCGTCGGCCCCCTCGCCTGACCGGCGGATCGGTGTCGACGTGGCGCCGCTGGCCGGGCGTGCGTTGGCGGGGCTGCGGACCGAGTCGCCCCGGTCGAACCGATCGCTCGACGCCGCGCTCCGTGCCGCCTACCGGGTCGAGGCGTCGCTCCGGACGAGTCGCGAGCGAACCGGCCACGAACCGCGGCCGGATCCGGACCCACCGGGACCGGAGTGGCACCTGACCGACACGAGCGTCGCGACCGATCCGACGGTGGAATCGAGCGTCGAGACGGCGCCGGCGGCCGGGGACGGAGAACGGCGGTTCGACTCGTTTTCCCGGCACGTGATCCTCGACCGTCGGATCAAGTGGACCTGGGAGCGCGGCAACGACACGCTGACGACGGGCGGCACGTGGACCGAGCGCTACCGGGTCGGCGTGGCCGTCGTAGGGTCGTACGCGCCGAACGGCTCGGCCCCCGACCGCCCGACTGCGCCACGATTCGCGCGCGGCGGCGCACTCGGCGGGCCGAACCTCGCGGACGTGCCCGAGAAGGTGGCGACGCGACTGGTGGATCGACAGGGCGGACGGGACGCCGTGGCGGCGGCCGTCGCCAACGCGAGTCTCGACACGACCGAGGCAGTGGTGTACGGTGATCGGCCGTCCGACCTCCGATCGTGGGCGTACGCCGACCTGACGCGGCTTCGGGAGCGACTCGCCGACCGTTCGGTCGAGGTTCGTGCGGACCGGGTGGCGACCTACACGGTCAACCCGCCGGCGAAACTGGCGATCGAACTGCGCGAACGGCGGGCGGCGTTGGTCGACCCGCCGGAGCGGTATCGGGGAGCGGCGGATCGGGCCCGCGTCAACGCACGGGTCGCGTTGCTCGATGCGACGATCGACCGTCTGGAGCGCCGCGCGCGGACGCACGAACGAACGCGAGAGACGTTCGGCGACGTCCTCGGGCGTGTGGGCGTCGAATCGCCGCGGAGCCTCCGGCGGATGGTCGAAACCCGTCACACGCCGGCCGCGAGTCCGCGGGATCGGATCGCCGGCAGTCCGCCTGGCGGCCCCGTGGGCGTCGTCCCCGACGGTTCGCCCGCGTACCTCACTGTCGAGTCGGTGAGTCACGACCGGGCGCGGGGCGTGCCGCCGTCGCGTCCGTATCGTCCCCTCTCGACGCGGAACGTCAACCTGTTCGCAGTGCCGTACGGCGACACGGCGGACGCGGTGTCGGCGTCGGCGACGGACGATCCGTCGCGGGTCAGGCTTCGGACCGCCGCACGGGTACTCGTCGCGTCGGGACCGGTCGCGAACGGCTCCGTTAGCGAGCGACGGCGGGCGCTCTCGCGGGCCGTCGCTGCGTCACTCGACGGCGTACGGAGACGGGCGCACCGCGCCGTCCGGAACGGCACGCGGCTCACGCGGCCGGAGGCCGAGGCGGCGGTCGCGGCCGCCTTCGACCGGTGGCCGGATCCCGGACGACGGGCGCTCGCCGCGGCCAACGGCTCGCTCGCCCGGGCGATAGCCGTCGCCGCGGACCGCGGGGCTGCGACCCCGCAGCCGGAGCGCGTGGATCGCCTGGAGCGACGACTCGACGTGGCGGTCGCCGACAGCCTGCGAACCGACACGACGACCGTCGCGGAAGGGCTGGTGTCGGAGACGCTAACTCGGATGCGGGACCGAGCGCTGGAGCGGGCGAGCGAGGCGGCGACGGACCGACTCGCCCGCGGACGCCTGAACGAGACGCTCGGCGCGGTGCCCGCCGGATTCCCGGTCGCCCCCGTTCCGGGGTACTGGTACGCGACGGTCAACGTCTGGGAGGTGCAGGTCCGGGGCGCCTACGCGCGGTTCACGCTCCGAACCCGGCGCGGGGCGCCGACGCCCGGGGGAGCGAGCCGGTACGTCCGCGACGGCTCGACCGTCCGACTGGACGTGGACGGCGACGGACGGGACGAACGGCTCGGCCGCGACGAACGGGTCGACTTCCGGACGCGGACGGTCGTCGCCGTCGCGGTCCCCCCGTACCGGAACGGCGTGGGCGACGTCGACGGCGACGCCGACGAGCGAGGTGGAAGCTGGCCGGAACCCGGCTGTACGTCCTGGAACCCGGACGCCTGTCCCGCCGCGGACTGAAGCCTTTTGATGACGGGGCGCCCATCGAACGTATGCTCCACGAAGCGGTCGACGAACCCGAGACGCTGTCGCCACAACAACTCCGCGAGGCCTACGACGCCGAACTCCGTGCCGTGATCGACGCCCAGGGGATCGAACGGGTCGCCACGGCGGCCGACCTCCCGACCGAGACGGTCGCCGCGCTCGCGAGTGGGGAGTCGCCGTCGATGACGCTGTCGGAAGCGGCGGCCATCCTCGCGGTCGACTTCGAAGGACGGGACGCGGACGTGATCGTCCAGGAGGTCCGCGATTACCTGCTGATGGGGATGACGACGGGTGTCCTCGACGTCGACACCATCGCCTCGAACGTCGACCTCAACCTCTCGGGGCAGGAGATCCAACAGGCGATCGAGGGTCGGATCCGGATGAAACTCGACGAACTCGCCGCGATCCACGGCTACGTGGCGGGGCGGTCGGCCCCCTGATCGCCGTGCGAGTCGCCATCCTGGGGTGCGGATACGTCGGGCTCCGTCTCGGCCGCCGACTGACCGACGCGGGTCACGACGTCGTCGGCGTCCGCCGCTCGGACGACGGCCTCGCTGCCATCGAGGACGCGGGGTTCGAGGCGGTCCGTGCCGACCTGACGGACGCGGCGTCGCTCGCGTCGGTCCCCGACGCCGACTGGCTGGTGTACGCCGCGAGCGCGGGCGGGCGCGGCGTCGACGCCGCACGGACGGCGTACGTCGACGGACTGCGAACGGTCGTCGAGACGTTCGGCGACCGTGCGTCGCCACCGGATCGACTGGTGTACACGTCGAGCACCGGCGTGTACGGCGATCACGACGGCGACTGGGTCGACGAGTCGACGACGCCCGACCCGGCCACAGAGCGACAGCGCGTCCTACTGGAGGCCGAACGGATCGCCCTATCGGAGACGGGCGACCGAGGAATCGACGGGACGGTCGTCAGGTTCGGCGGGCTCTACGGCCCGGATCGGTACCGGATGGACCGCTACCTCGACGGGCCGGTGACCGACGGCTACCTCAACTCGATCCACGGCGACGACGCGGCGGGCGCCGTGGCCCACCTCCTGACGGCGGACGTGGCCCGCGGCGAGGTGGTACTCGCCGTCGACGACGAACCGGTCTCGAAGTGGGAGTTCGCGGACTGGTTGGCCGAGGAGTGTGGCGTCTCGCCGCCCGAGAAGTGGACGGTCGCGGAGCGGGCGGCGGCGGAAGGGTCAGTGAGCCGTCGCGCCCGGGCCAACAAGCGGTGTGCCAACGACCGACTCCACGAACTCGGCTACGATCTCCACTATCCGACCGTTCGGGACGGCTTCCGGCCGGCGATTCGGGCGTTCCGCGAGGGGTGAACGGCCCCTCGAATCGAGTCGGGAGAGAAGCGACACAATAGGAGAATACTCTTATCGTTCGACTCTGTCGGAGAGGGTATGTCGGTCGCACCCGCGGAGGTCGTCGAGCGAGCGGTGACGCTCGCGCGGTCCCACCCGGAGTTGCTGGCCACACTACTGGTCGTCGTCGTCGTGCTGGTCGGCGGGGGATACCTCCTCCATCGCCTCACCCGACCCTCCGGCGTTCGGTTCGCGTCGCTCCTGTCCGACTGCGACGAGGTGGTGGTGCTCACGCACCCGAACCCGGACCCGGACGCGATGGCGGCAGCGATGGGCGTCGCCTCGCTCGCCGAACAGGTGGACACGACGGCGACCATCCGGTTCCCGGGGCAGATCCGCCACCAAGAGAACCGAACGTTCCGGAACGTGCTGGACGTTGCTCTCAAACCGATCGAGCGGGCGGAAGAACTCGACTCGGGGGCGGTGATCCTCGTCGATCACAACCGCCCGCGCGGGTTCACCGGGGCGGAGGGGATTCGCCCGCTGGCGGTCGTCGACCACCACCCCGGCGACGGGCGCGGCGAGTCCTTCACCGACGTCCGGACCGAGTACGGCGCCTGTTCGAGCGTGATCGCCGAGTACTTTCGGGACCTGGACGCGACGCCGATCCCGCCCGACAACCACGAGATCGAGGTGGACGCGTCGTACGTGGTGCCCTCGCGGGTGGCGACCGGCCTCTTTTTCGGCATCCTCACCGACACGGGACGACTCACGAACGGAACCATTCCGGCCGACTTCGACGCGAGTTCCTACCTCTCGCCGGGCGTCGACGAGAACCTGCTCGACCGCATCGCGAACCCCCAGGTGAGCGCGGAGGTGCTGGAGATCAAGGCGACCGCCATCGAGGAGCGCGAGGTGAGCGGCGCCTTCGCGATCAGTGACGTCGGGACCGTCTCGAACGTGGACGCGATCCCGCAGGCGGCCGACGAACTCATCCGCCTCGAAGGGGTCACCGCCGCCATCGTCTGTGGCATCCGCAACGGCACGCTCTATCTCTCCGGACGGTCCCGAGACGACCGGGTCCACATGGGCCGGGCCATCGAGGCCGCGCTGAACGACGTCCCCGGTGCGACGGGCGGCGGCCACGCCCGCATGGGCGGAGGGCAGGTACCCATCGACGACGGCGATTTCGTCTGGCCGGCGCGACGGGCGACGCTCACCGACCGCCTGCGGCGAGCGCTCGAAGGCGACGTATGACGGCCCTCCCCTTTTGTTCCGGTCGCGCGTAGCGAGCGCATGGCGACTGCACGCGGCACCTGGGGGTATCGGGACCGCTTCGGCGACGACTTCGGGCGGACCTACTTCCGCCGGTTCGGCCCCGGCGTCGTCTCCAGCGTCGGTCTCGGCACGTATCTCGGCGACCCGACCGAGACCGTCGACGGGGAGTACGAACGGGCGCTGGTCGCCGGCCTGGAGGGCGGGTGCAACGTCGTCGACACCGCGTCGAACTACCGGTGCGGGCGGAGCGAGCGCGTGGTCGGGCGGGCGCTGGAGCGAGCCGACGTCGACCGATCGGCCGTCGTCGTCGCGACCAAGGGAGGATTCCTCCCCTTCGACGGCGACCGACCCGACGACCCCGCCGGCTACCTCCGGGAACGGTTCGTGGACGACGGCCCGGTCGACCCCGCGGACCTCGCGGCCGGCCAGCACTGCATCGCCCCCGCGTTCGTCGACGCGATGGTCGACCGCTCGCTCGACCGACTTGGCGTCGAGACGGTCGACTGCTATTACGTCCACAACCCCGAGACACAGCTCCGGATCCGCTCGCGCGAGGCGGTCTACGACCAACTCGAAGCGACGTTCGAACGGCTGGAACGGCGGGTCGACGCGGGCGACATCGGGAGCTACGGCGTGGCGACCTGGGAGGCGTTTCGCCGGCCGCCGGACCACGACAGCCATCTGTCGCTCCCGACGGTGATCGAACGCGCCCGCCGCGCCGCGGAGACGGTCGGCCGAGAGGAGTGTGGGTTCGCGGCGATCCAACTGCCCTTCAACGCCGTCATGGCGGACGCGTTCACGACGCCGGCTCACGAGTTCGAGGGGGAGCGACGGTCGGCCCTGTCGGTGGCACACGCACTCGACGTCGACGTCTTCACCAGCGCCAGCCTCGCACAGGGCGATCTGACGAGCGGGCTGCCGGCGGGCGTCGACGCCGAACTGGGCGGCGACACGCCCGCCCAGCGGGCGATCAACTTCGCACGGAGCGCTCCCGGCGTGACCTGTGCGCTCGTCGGGACGAGCGACCCGGACCACGTCGCCGAGAACATCGCCGCGGGCACGTTCGACCCGCTCGGCGCGCGGGCGTTCGACGCCGTCTTCGAATGAGTCGACGGAGGGCCGATCCGGAACGGGGCGGCGAGGACCGGGGGACTACCGGAGGTCCTTCCACTCCCGCCCACACTCGGGACAGGACCGGACCGCGAACACCTCGTCCGGATCGTCCCGCTTTTTCAACACCTTCTCGCACTCCGCGCAGGTGAGCCGCTCGTAGGTGTCCTTGACGAGTTCGCCGTCACGGAGCCCCTTCCGGGTCGATTTCATGCCCCAACCTTTGAGTCCCCGGTTTAAAAAACGATCCGGCCACCCCGGTGTCGCCACGACACCCGCGGGCTTTTGTCCGCGCCGTCCCGAGACGGGCGTGATGGAGTACGTCCAGGAACGCGTGACGACGCTCCACGATCTGACCGACCCGACGCCGGCGGCGCCGACGGACCGGGCGACGGTGGTCGTCCCGATGACCGAACGCGAGTACGCCGGGCTGGCGCCTGATCGCGTCCTCTCGGAGCTGGAACGGGTCGATCCGGCGCGGGTGGTCGTCCCGCTGCGGGCGCCGGGCGACCGGGTCGCACCCTTCGCCGACTGGCTCGCCGACTACGACCTCACGCTGTCGGTCCTCTGGTGCAACGGGCCGCGACTGGAGGCCGTGCTCGACGACCACGGCCTCGACGGCGAGGCCGGGAAGGGCCGGGACGTCTGGCTGGGACTGGGACAGGCCCTCGACGGGGAGTACGTCGTCGTCCACGACGCCGACACGAAGAGTTACTCCCGGGCGGACGTGGCACGCCTCCTCTACCCGCTCGCCGAGGGCTACGACTTCTCGAAGGGGTACTACGCGCGGGTCGAGAACGACCGACTCTACGGCCGGCTGTTCCGGCTCTTTTTCGTCCCGCTGGTGCGTGCGCTCCAGGACACGCGGGACGCGGCCGTGTTGCGGTACCTCGCGTCGTTTCGGTACGCACTGGCGGGCGAGTTCGCGGCGACCACGGCGCTGGCCGAGCGCCTGCGCACCCAGCGGTCGTGGGGGCTCGAAATCGGGACCCTCGGCGACGCCTTCGAACACGCCGGCTTCGCGGGGAGCGCACAGGTCGACCTCGGGACGTACGAACACGACCACCGTGCGGTGAGCGGCCCGACCGGCCTCTCGGATATGAGCCGCCACGTCGGCGCGGCGCTCTTCCGAGCGGTCACCGACCACGGCGTCGACCCCGACTACGGGTCGCTGCCCGACCGCTACCGCGAGGCCGCCCGCTCGCTCGTCCGGAGCTACGAACTCGACGCGGGGTTCAACGGACTCGGATACGACCGGGGGGACGAACTCGAACAGGTAGAGACCTACGCGGCGGCCATCGAGCCACCGGGACCGGACCACCGACTCCCGGCGTGGGTAGACGCGCCGGTGTCGCCGGCGGCGGTGGCGGAAGCCGCCGAGGCCGACCTGGAGGCGGCCCGATGATTCCGACCGACACCGGCGACGAACTCGCCGGCGTCGCTGATCTCTTCGGGGCGGTGACCCACGCGGAACTCGAATCCGCGCTCGGCGAACTCGCCTTCAAGCGCGGGGAGACGGTCGACGACGACGCGGCGGCCGACGCCGTCGACGCCGCCATCGAGAACTACTACCTGGTCGCCCTCGAACGCGGGGGGGACGAGCCGCCGCTGCTCGCGCCGGGACCCGCGGCGTTCCCCGCGCTCCCCGACGGGGCCGAGGATCTGCCCCACATCCTCGACGTTCCCGACCGGGAGCCGGACCGGGAGTCGCTCGTCGAGGCCGCGGAGCGTCGATTGCGTGCCGACGCCGCCGGTGCGGTCGACGAGGGCGACGCCGAGCGGATCGAACGGCTCCTCGACGTGAGCTACGACCTGGAGACGTGGGGCGGCGTGGACGTCGGCGACGTCCGCGCTCGCCTCGACGACGCGGCGACGAACCGCAACTGAAACCACCCCTCCGGGCGTAGGTGGGGGTAGGCAGCCGACCCTCACGATAGAGACACACCACCCGACCCATCACCATGCGCATGGACCTGTCCACCGTCGCCGACCACGCCCCGCGATCCATCGACGACGCCGGGCGCGAGGCAGCGGTCGTCGCGCCCGTCGTCGACCGGAGCGACGGCGACGCCCTCCTGTTCACCAAGCGCGCCGACCACCTCGGGGAGCACGCGGGACAGATGAGTTTCCCCGGCGGCGGCCGCGAACCGAGCGACGCCGACCTCGAGGCGACCGCCCGCCGTGAGGCCAACGAGGAGATCGGTCTCGAACCCGACGAGATCGACGTCGTCGGCCGTCTCGACGACATCCCGACCGTCAGCGAGTACGCCGTCCGCCCGTTCGTCTCGCGGGTGCCGGATCGGACGTACGTCCCCGACGAACGGGAGGTCGCCGAGATCGCGATCCTGCCGGTCGCGGAGCTCACCGATCTCGACAACTACGCATCCGAACGCCGGGATCACCCCCACTACGGGGAGATCCGTCTCCACTTCTTCCGGGTCGACGACTACACCGTCTGGGGCGCGACCGGCCGGATGCTCGTCCAGTTGCTGGAACTCGCGACCGACTGGGAGATGCCACCCGACGTCGACCGTGTCGTCGGCCCCGACGCCGACTTTCCGGTCTAACCGCCGGTCCTCACTCGTCCTCGGCGTCGTTCGTGTCGTCGGCGTCGTCCGCCTCTGCCTCCGCTTCGGACTGGACCGCCACGTCCGTCCCGTGTGCCCGTTTCGGCACCTCGACGCGGAGCGTCCCGCTGTCGCTCAGCGTCGCCGAGGCCCCGCCGGCGTCGACGTCGGCGTCCGGCGGCAGGCGCGCGCGACCGTCGAGCGAGAGGCCCCGTCCCGGGAACCGCATCTCGAAGCCCTCGTGGAAGTCCCGGAACCGGTCGAGACGAACCTGTACCTCGCCCTCGACGTAGCGCACCTGCACGTCGCTCTGGGTGACACCCGGCGCGTCGAAGACGACGAGGTAGGCGTCCTCGGATTCGAGCACGTCGTAGGAGAGGGGTCTGCGCTCCTGGACCTTCCCGACGCCGCGCCCCACCCGTTCGAGGACGGCGTTCGCCGCCGACTTTCCGAACTCCTTGAACCCGGTCATAGTTCGATCTCGTCGAGGCAGTCGGTCCCCCCACAGAGCGGGCAGGAGAGGTCGGCGACGGTGTGGTCGTCGGCGATGTCGTAGGTGTAGTGGTTCTCGAACATGTCGAGTTCACAGTCGTCGCTGGTACATTCGATCTCCTTCGTGGCGGGCATGGTCGGAGGTAGTGCCGCGACCGGCATAAGTGGCGTGGAGGCGGGGGCGGGCCGGCGATCAGCGGTCGGCCAGGTCCCGGAACGCGTCCCGCAGGTAGAGCACGGAGTCGTACCGATCGGCCTTCGCCGTCGCCAGCGCGGTCAGCAACACGTCGTCCAGCGCCGGCGGGACGTCGGCCACCTCGCTCGGCGGCGTCGGCGCTTCGGTGAGCACCCGGTGCATCACGCTCGTCGGGTCGCCCTCGAAGGGCGGCCGGCCCGTGAACAGTTCGTAGAGGACCGCACCCAGTTGGTAGACGTCCGTGATGTCGTCGGCGGGGCCGCGGTCGGTGTCGAACTGCTCCGGGGCGGCGTACTGTGGCGACAGGCCCTCGACGCTCTTCGAGTGCTCCAGCAGGTGTTTCGAGAGCCCCCAGTCGGCCACCTTCGGCACGTCCCAGGCACCGTCCACCGCGCGGAAGAGGACGTTCGAGGGCTTCAGATCGAGGTGGGCGACCCCGCGGCGGTGGGCGTGACGAACCCCTTCGGTGATCGCCTCGGCCGTCCAGAGCGCCCGGTCGAGATCCAGGTCGCCCGCCCGCTCGCCGAGATGGCCGGCGTCCATATACTCCATCGCGATCCACGGCAGCGGTTCGGCGCCGTAGTCGACGACGCCGACGATATGATCGTGGCCGTCGAGTTTGTCCCACGTCTCGGCCTCGGCGAGGAGGCGGTCGACGGCCTCCGTGTGGAGCGTGCCGCTCATGCGGGGTTCCTTGACCGCGACCGTCTCGCCACCGCGGACCGTCGCACGGTAGACGTCGGCGTTGCCGCCGCGGCCGATGGGTTCCTTGTCGGTCAGGTCGGCGTGGGCGATGGACAGGTCGGGGGTTCGGGGGATGCGGTCGGGTGGGCCGAGGGGGCGGTCGGTCGTCCCGTCGGTCGCCCCCTCATCGGTCACCGTTCGGGTGGACGTGGGTTCGGTCCGCGAGGCGGTAGGGGAGTCGTCCGGCGACGGCGCTCCGGTGGGCCCGCCGGACGGCGACGCGGCGGCGAAGGGGTCGTCGGTCGGGGCGTTCGTCGGTGTCGGATCGGGCGAGGGATCGGACGGCTCGTCGGTGACTCCGTGAGAGGGATCGGACGCCGAGCCGGTGTCTGTAGCGGGCGGCTCCGAGGAGGCGTCGGGACGGCGAACCCACTCCGGATATCGAGTGTGGACGACGACGCCGGAGAGGAAGAGAACGGCGAGAGGGACGGAGAACAGGCCTATCGGATCGATTTCAATATACAGAATCGTTACCAGCCCGAGTACCGTGAGACCGAGCAGGATCGACCCACCGACGACCAGAACTCGCGAGCCGAGCCACCGAAAGTGACGCCACGCGAGTGGGAACAGTACCAGGGGGGCGGTAATCCGGAGCCAACCGGTGATTCGATTCGACCCGATAAAGGAATCCAGGAGAAACGCGGGTAACACGCCGATGAACAGTACGAACCCGAAGACGCCGAACAGCCGAATCACGTCGCCGATGGATAGTCCCCCGGTGTCGGCCGTCTCGGCGGGGTCCGATCGGGGCGGTGAGACGAGCACCACGGAGACCGCAGCTACGAGCGATACGAGCGTGACGATTAGCCAGTAGGCCAAGGACGGTTCCACCATCAAAAAGATCGCAAGCATAGCGAGGGCACCCAACAAACCGCAGGCAAGAGTGACGTACCGACGGGGAGGGCGACGCCAATCGAAGGCGATCCAGCCGGTCACGAACGAACCGCCGGCGACGGCCATTGCCACGCCCGGGACGCGGGCAGCCAGCAAGCGATCGCCCAAACCAATCGGGGCTTCGATCGACGGTCGCGGGAACATGAACATCACCGCCAGCCACCCACCCACCGCCACGACCGTCGCCACCCCGAACTGCACGCGATCCGACACGAGTCGCATGGCGAATACCACCCACGAGTGACGCCTTAAATCCGGCGCCCCACACGAACACGGTTTTACGCGTCGGCCGCCAACCCGCCCCTATGACCGACCCCGCCGATCTCACCGTCACCATCGTCGACGGCTACGTCGACGAACCCGCACACTTCGGGGTCCCGCCGTACGTCTCGACGTACCCCCGCTTTACCGCGGGGGCACTGGTCGACGCCGGCGTGCCCGCCGGATCGATCACCTACCACACCATCGACGAACTCCGCGACGAGCGGCGGAAGTGGGCCGACGTGGCCGACGCCGACCTCCTGATCTACCTCGGCGGCATGACCGTCCCCGGGAAGTACGTCGGCGGGACGCCCGCCGAACCCGACGAGGTGCGGGAACTCGCCTGGACCGCCGACGGGACGACGCTGATGGGCGGGCCCGTCCGCTTCGGCGTCGGTGAGGAGAACGCCGGCGCCCAGGAGATGGAGCGCAAGGACCTCGACTACGACTTCGTCGCCAAGGGCGACGTCGAGGCGGCGGCCCACGACCTGGTCGAAAGCGGGCTAGAGGGGTTCGGCGACCGCATGCGCGACAACGAGGACCTGGATCGCTGGGCCGCGAAGGGCGCGTTCGTCGTCGAGGACCACCCCAACCACCCCGACTACCTGATCGCCGAACTCGAAACCTCGCGGGGCTGTGCCTACCGGTGTTCCTTCTGCACCGAACCGCTGTACGGCGACCCCGGATTCCGCTCCGCGGAGTCGGTCGTCCGCGAGGTCGAAGCGCTGTACGAGCGTGGCGTCCGGCACTTCCGCCTGGGCCGCCAGGCCGACATCCTCGCGTTCGGCGGCGACGGCGAGGCGCCGAACCCCGACGCGCTCCGCCGACTCTACGCCGGTATCCGGGCGGTCGCCCCCGACCTGGAGACGCTCCACCTCGACAACATGAACCCGGTCACCGTCGTGGACTATCCCGAGAAATCGCGGGAGGCCATCCGGATCATCGCCGAACACAACACGGCGGGCGACACCGCGGCCTTCGGCCTCGAGTCGGCCGATCCCGTCGTCCGCGAGGAGAACAACCTGCTCGTCTCGGCCGACGAGTGTCTGGCGGCGGTCCGGATCGTCAACGAGGAAGCGGGCTGGCGGCCGGGCGACGACCCCGACGACGCACCCACCGTCGGCGACTCGACGGCCGATCGCCTGCCCAAACTCCTGCCCGGAATCAATCTCGTCCACGGCCTCCAGGGCGAGCGCCGGGAGACCTTCGAGCACAACAAGCGATTCCTCCAGCGCGTCTACGACGAGGGGCTGATGCTCCGCCGGATCAACATCCGGCAGGTGATGGCCTTCGCGGGGACGGAGATGAGCGACACGGGGGCGGACATCGCCCGCGACCACAAGGAACTGTTCACGGAGTACAAACGCGAGGTGCGCGAGGAGATCGACCGCCCGATGCTCCGTCGGGTCGTTCCCGCGGGGACGGTTTTGCCCGACGTCCACCTGGAGTACCACCAGGACGGCAAGACCTTCGGCCGACAGCTCGGCACCTATCCCCTGCTCGTGGCCGTCCCCGGCGAGCGGGAACTGGGGACGACCCTCGACGTCGCGGTGGTGGATCACGGCTACCGGTCGGTGACTGGCGTCCCCCACCCGCTCGATCCCAACGCGGCGTCGATGGACGAACTGGAACTGCTGCCGGGCGTCGGGCAGTCGACCGCGGGCGACATCGTCGTCAACCGGCC
>Ga0207813_100795_pt1 | contig 13743 bp, 8 predicted proteins | sample A23E3SouthBayCA_2_FD_187730 | JGI IMG/M metagenome (GOLD analysis project Ga0207813, IMG submission 187730) | Aerobic enrichment media microbial communities from Eden Landing Ponds, California, USA - A23 E3 (4) (SPAdes) | ecosystem: Environmental > Aquatic > Marine > Unclassified | place... | reverse complement strand
AACGACAACGCAGACTTCGCTCGTCAATTCTGCAAACTAGAGAGCAATCCGCCGATCTGGATGATTCCCTCTACGCGGTTGTGATTAGCGCGATAATCATGACCATCTGAAAATTGGTCTCCACGCCAAGTTTTCGAGCCTTGCATCTGTTTTGTAGACCGAATCAAAAGCCGGCTTAGACTAAGTAAAGGTTATAACATTCCACTTAAAGATAATAACTATCCAGATGCCTCAGAAGACAATTGGACAGAACACCGGTCTGTCAGGCCGAGTGAATCTGTCCGGCCCTGAACTTGAGCAATTCGATGCGGAGGTCGGAGATCCAATCAAGGTCGATATTGCTGAGTCGAAAGCGATCGCCAAAGCAATTATCGAGAACAGCTCAGAAGACGAATTCGTGATCGTCTCCAAACCAACTACAGATTCATTATCTACGGGGGACGCTGATGAGTAGCACCTACCCATCTCTTTTCGACAGCTGCCAGCCACGGGACGATGTCCTTGATGGCTCACTACAGGAAGAACAATTCGCAGCGAAACTGTCTACCGTCGTCCACAATCCGGATAACGCCGCTCCTGTCTATCGAGACCCCGAATCCTTCTACGATATGACCTATCCCACTGAAGGGCTGCGGACGCTTCTCTCGAACCTTACCGGGCGGTTCCTGGCGACGACAGAACACGACCCCGGCTCATACACGTCGAGTATCCTCTGTCTCGACACGCGCTTTGGCGGTGGGAAAACACACGACCTTATCGCTGCATACCATCTCGCAGAGAACCCAGCGACCATTGAGGACCTCTCGCACTACCTTCTGGATGGCGACGATACACTTGCAGCCAACTATCAGGATGCGGTCGCCGACGGGCTTGATATCGCGACAGGTGTTTTCATCGGCACGAAAGCCGACAGTAAAGATGCCCGTCACGCCGATGACGATCCGAATGCCCCCAACACCCGCACGATGTGGGGCGAACTTGCATACCAGCTCTTTGGGCTTGATGGCTACGAGTTCCTCAAAGACTACGATCAGGATCGAGCTGCCCCTGGCGAGGGGACGCTTTCGAAACTCTTCGACCAGTACGACCAGCCAGCGCTCATCCTGATTGACGAGATTGCTGACTACATGAACAAGGCCGCTGGCACACCTGTCGGCGATAAGACGCTGGCTGACCAGACACTCTCGTTCGTCATGGCGCTGCTTGAGGCAGCTTCCGAATCAGATAACGTCACGGTTGTCTACTCTATCGCAGATACGGCGTTCGGTGAACAGGCCGATCGGGTTCGAGACAGTGTCAGCGACCACATTGAAGAGGTCAATGAAATCGGTCGCCGGCAGCACAAGACAGTCACACCGACCGGAGAGAATGAAATCGGCCAGGTGCTTCAGCATCGGTTGTTCACTGAGGTTCCAGATGACGACGCTCGTGAGGCCGCCGAGTCATATTTCCAGTTCTACGACCAAGAGGACCGCCAGTATCCACAGGAAGCGACTGATGCCGGTTACGTAGACATTCTCACTCGCGAGTATCCCTTCCATCCCTCACTCATCAACGCCCTCACAAACAAGATCGATACGATCCCACGGTTCCAGCGAACTCGTGACGCCCTTCGCTTGCTCGCCCGAGCCGTCTACTACCTCTGGAACCACCAACCAGACAACTACGACCGTCATTGGATTCGTATTTACGACCTCACCGTTGCTGACGATGACCCTGGCGGTGGGATTCAGACGATCCTCCGTGAGCGTCTATTCGACTTCGTCGATCTCGGTCCCGCAGTGACCGCCGACATCTACGACGACGATGGTACCGCGCACGCCCAGCTTGAAGATCGAAAATGGACCGAAAACGGTCTCCCACCCCTCGGTACCCATCTGACAACAACCGTTCTCTGGCACAGCCTCGCATATGGTGAACAGGCCGCTGGCCTAACTCACGCCGATTTGAACCTAGCCATCGGCCATCCCGATCTGAACTTCGACGACTACGATGCCGCACTATCCGCACTCCGGGGCGACGATATGGACGTCGCGTGTTACTTCCTCTACGAGGAAGAGCGCCTCCGATTCAAGCAAGAACCAAATCTGATCCGGATCATCGACCAGCGGATCGAGTCTACCCCCGAAGCAAGCGCTCATTCGCGTTTCCAGAACCGTCTCACCTCGAAGGAAATCGGCGATGGTGGCTTCCAGCCGGTGGAGTTCCCTGAATCGCCGGCGGACTTACCGGATACCCCGGATACGCCGAAGCTCGCGGTGATGCATCCGGACACCGCTGCTGTCGAAGACGGCGGCGATACGCCGCCAAATCGTGTGACTCAGCTCTACGAGCAGCAAGCTGCAAAACACGAGGGAGAGACTGAGACGCGAATCTACAAGAACTACGCTCTGTTCCTCGCCCCTGACGCTGATCGAATGGATGCTGCAATCGACGAGGCTCGGCGTCTCGAGGCTATAGAGGCCCTGCTTGATAGCCCTGAACAGAAAGCCGACCTCTCCTCGGAACAAATCGAGGAGCTTCGAGAACGGAGCGACGAGGCACAGCTGATGCTCGGAGAGCTCGTTCGGAACGTCTACCGGCACCTCTACTACCCTGACCGGGACGGGCTTACCCACATCACCATCGGTGCGACCGAATCCAACGGCGGGACGACACTGGTCGACGCTGTCCAGACAACGCTTGAGGATAAGATCGTGAAACGCGACGCCGGCGCTCGTGGGTCCGCTCACGTCCAACAGAAACTCTGGCAGCAGACTCAGGACGCTATGTCCACCGAAGCGCTGGTCAACCAATACGCGAAGAAGCCGGGGCTGGACTACCTCTTCAGCACAAAACCGATTCGAGAGACTGTCTCCTCCCTCGTTAGTGACCATGGGTACGCATACTGGGATGGCGAGTCTGGGACAACGTACTGGGTCGGGACAACGGAGCCTGAAACGTGGCCGCATCCGGAACCGTTCGCGAAATCCCCCGATGTCGAGACCTCGATTCGGGACAGCGATGTCCAAATCGGGAGTGCCTTCGTCGTTTATCGAGATATCGACGCGCTCGTCGACGACCACCTCGACGAAATCGACCGGCCAGAACAGACGGTTGCTACCTGTGCCGAGTGTGGGGCGGAGGTTGAAAACCCAGAAGGAAGCGAACCCTACTACTGTGAGAAACACCAGTCCGATACGACCTGTAGCTCCTGCGGCAAAGAGGTCGCTAGCGAGCAGCTGCTGGACGCACGCGGACGCTGCGAGGAATGCCAGCCAGATGAATCTTGGGAGGCGAGCAAGAAGATGATGTCCGCTTCGCGGGCGTTCTCAGAGGTTCGTCGCGATGCGGAATCGAAGGCCGGAACTGACCGGACGCCGCTGCTTGAAGAGGTGACCATCCAGGTCGGTGGGGATGAACCTTTCCAAGCGGCCAAGTTCATCAGTCAGCGCCCCGGATTCAAAGCCCGTGAGGACGCGGTGACGGTCCGAATGCAGTACGAAACTCGGACTGATGACGGGACGTACAGCGCGGAATTCACGGGGTCACCGAGCCGATTCCGTGACGTGATCGACCAGCCCGGCTCGTTCGGCGATGATCGAGAGACCATTCAGTTCCGCTTCCAGTTTGACGAGCCCGAACCGATTACTGACGAGGGTGACGACCTCCTCGCTGCCCTCGATAATGACCTCGATTCGGGCAACATCGACGTCAGGGTCGAAGGGCGTGGCCCGATCCGGTCGAGTTCGGAGGTGACGGTCTGATGGCGAGTCGCGGTTCGGAATTTGAGACCTCACCCGCTGAGGGAACAGAGGAGGATCGGCTGGTTCGCTACGGGACGAGTATGTTCGGTGGCCGCCCGACGTTCACGCTCGTCCGACGAGAGACAGACGGTGGCGGCGAGTGGACGCTCCACGAACTACTCCCTCGTGAACAGGCTGAAGCCCGCCGTGATCGCCTAGAGCGAGATGGTCGTTCGCTGAGTATCACACCAGTCGAGGATCTCGTCTCGGACATCGCTGGCGACGACCTCCTTTCCAAGCTCGATGGTTGGACGTGGGATGAGTGGGTCGGCGCAAAGGTCGCACGGCTTGACCCGACCCGTGTCCGTGCGCTCCAGGACGTCGTCCGGGAGGCGATCGAGGGCACGCCAGGAGATTCATCAGAAGTTCTTACTGGGGGGGCTGGATTCGTGTTCCTACCCGAGACGGCAGGCGTCCGGCTTGCTGTTGCCTTCCGTGGCGTGAAGCCGCTGCAACGGATCGACAGAATGCGGTCGTTGGCTCGAGGCGTAGCACGGATGAGTGACGAGGAGTGCTACTACTGGTACGCGAAGTGTCGATCCCCGTCGAGTCCGAACGGCGAAAAAGCCCTTCGAGTGTTGCTGACGAACCACATTGAGTAATACCATGTCAAAAGAAAATTCAGCTGAAGAAACGGAATCTGGACGAAAAGAACTCGCTATAGAGGGACAACTACCGCTAAAAGCAGTGGGTATTGAGAATCTAAAGGAGGCTAACCCGCAGCATATGCCCCCACATAGGTATCTCCATCCGTGGTTTGCCCGACGGCCTACACCCGTTTCGCGATTGGCTATATTGGCTTCAATAATGCCAAAGGAGACGACTTCGAATGAACTTCTCCAACTCATGCAGATAGGGCCAAAGCAAGATCTAAATGGAGAGATCGCTCGATACGTTGAATCCAGGAAAGCCACTGAAGGAGATCGTAGCGGAACGCTTGGTGATCATTATGGATATCCCCGACCATTTACCCAATCACCGAGTATTCCACAGCGCGATGATCTACATTCAAAATTGAAACAGTTTTGGAATGGAGAACTGCCTACAGTCTTAGATCCAACAGCTGGTGGTGGCGTAATACCTTTTGAGTCGCTACGCTATGATCTCCCAACTGTTGCTAATGAACTAAATGCTGTTCCAACGATGATGCTAAAAACCATTCTGGAATATGCACCAAAATTCCCGGATCTTGATGAAGAAGTGACTAGCTGGGCTAAATTAATTGATGAACGTGCCACTGAGAAACTCCATGATTACTTCCCCAGCCAGGAATCAAATCAGATTGTCTCTCATTATGCGAGTACATATACTGTAGAATGCGATGAATGTGGCTTTGACATTCCACTATTGAAGAAATGGTGGTTACTAAAGAAGAATTCTTCAAAGGGTGTTGCTATCCGTCCAAGTTTGGATCACGAAAATGCGGGAGTCTCGTACGAATGTGTTTCTCTACCAGATGAGATTTCAAAAGACGAATTTAACCCCCAAAATGGGCCGTTCGGTAGGAGCGGGGCAGAATGTCTCAATTGCGGTGTCGTCACGGAAATGGATACGATCAAGGAGAAGCTTCGGAACGATGAGTTTACTTATGAAGTATTTGGGGTGAAATATGAAAAGCGAACAGGAGGATCTGGATTCCGCGCACCAACCAAGAGGGATCAAGAGGCTCAGGAACAAGCAATACAACGTATCGAAAATGAATTTGAATTAAATAGTCTTCTAGATATAGACAGATATATCGGAGATATTCACGATCGATCGGCTATCTATGGAGTTACAAAGTGGAAAGATGGATTTACGCCTCGTCAACTGGTGACTCATTATGAATATTTGAAGTCTTTTGAACACTACAAAAAACAGATCAAATCTGAACACGGGGAGGAAAAGTGCAATGGAATACTTACCCTACTATCATTGATCGCCAGTAAAGTTGTTGACCGAAACTCTCGTTTTTCTCCCCTCGATACCAGCAAGGGGTATCCAGGAGACGCATTGGGTGGCAAAAATTATGGCCTTCAGTGGGCATTTGTAGAAAATAATCCCTCTGCTGGGAATCAATCATATGAGAATATGATGGAACGTGTGCTTGATTCATATTCTGAGATTTCAAATTATCTTAGACATTCAAAGCCCAACAAATCAAGACTGCTAAATGGAGATGCTGCAGATTTATGTTTAGACTCCGAGTCTGTCCAAGCTGTTGTAATTGATCCACCGTATTATGATAGTATAATATACTCTGAGATGTCAGATATGCCGTATGTGTGGCTAAGAGAATATCTTCAAGATGCATTCCCAGATATTTTTGCAGATGAACTTAGTGATAAAGATTCTGAAGCTGTTGCTAATGTTGCGGAATACGAGGACTTAGCGAATAGCAACAAGTCGAAACAGGAGTTTGCTGATGAAGACTATGAGTCAAAGATGGAGTCGATCTTCAATGAATTATATCGTGTTCTAGAACCTGGTGGAGTTATGACAGTAATGTTCACACATAAGGAATCAGCTGCATGGGACACTCTTACGATGTCGCTGATCAATTCTGGGTTTACTATTACCTCTACACATCCGATTTCAAGTGAGATGCCCCAGAGAACTGACACTCGTGGTGGTGGATCAGCGGACAGTACTCTTTTGCTCACTGGCAGAAAGCCCACACAGCAAAATAATGCCTCTGAAATTGTACCGACCTTATGGGGTGACGTACGTTCGGAGACAAGACAAGTAGCGAAAGAAGCCGCTCGAGATTTGATAGACTCAGGTGCTTCACTTACAAAAACAGATATTATTATCTCTGCCTTTGGTCCAACCCTCCAAGTCTATGCAGATGCGTACCCAGTTGTTGATGATCAAGACCAAGAGGTTGCTCCTCGAAGAGCCCTTGAGGAAGCCCGTGAAGCCGTCACACGCGTTCTTGTTGAGGAATTCCTTGAAGGGGAACGACTCGACAACCTAGACGATATTACTGAGTGGTATATACTTTCTTGGCTGGTGCATGAATCGGATACGTTCAATTACGACGATGGCCGCCAATTAGGACTTGGTATCGGTGTCGATATCGATGAGATTAAACGGTCCACAAAGATTTGGGGCAAAAAACGGGGAGACATTCAATTAAAGAGCTACAGCGATCGAGTTCAGAATGTCACACTTCCGCCAGATGAGCGCTCCAATCGGACACCTGTGGATCCTGATGCACTCTCATTTACGATTGCTCTAGATGCGGTCCATGCGGCAATGCACATATATAAAAAACAGGGAGAAGACGTAGCGATTGATTGGTTAAAAGAACGGAATTTCGATACAGATGCGGCATTCAAAGCAACACTGGAGGCACTCTTGCAAGTTCTCCCACAGGATAATTCTGAATGGGAGGCTGCTCGAGACCTAGCATTAGGCCGCACTCACGATGCGCTAAATCTTGATTTCACTCCCACAGATTTTGCTAATCTGGAGAAAGAAATGCATGAACAAACCGATCTCACGGATCACACCTAAAATCAAATCTAGATACATGACCGATCTACGCGATTGTGAATGGCAGTCCATCTACGAGAGCAAGCCCGAGCAGGGACGAGCTCATCTCGTCAAGGACTTCTACGAGCCCGCATTGGAACGCAGTCAGCAATACGACCGGATTGCGGGCTACTTCTCCAGTACGGCACTCGCGGCTGCTGCCAACGGCATTCACGCCCTTATCGAGAACGATGGTGAAATGCGTCTCATCGTCGGCACCGAACTCTACGAGTCAGATCGTCCGGTTCTAGAGACGCTCACCGACCGTCTCGAGGAAAACCTTGAGGACCTCGATGACGAACGCCTGGATGCGAACCTCCGTATTCTCGCGCGTCTCCTCCGCGAGGGCCGGATCCACATCAAGGTCGCCTATCCACGCTCTCCCTCTCACGATTGGGAGATCTTCCATCCGAAAGTTGGACTCTTCCACGATAGCGACGGAAACACGATTTCGTTCGAGGGCAGCGTCAACGAGACGGTCGGCGGCTGGGCTCGCAACTATGAGCGGTTCAAAGTTCATCGGTCGTGGGTTCCTGAACAGGCGGACTACGTCGCCGGCGACGAGGAAACCTTCGAGCGACTGTGGAGTGATGAACACCCCTTCGTCGAAGTGTATGACCTCCCCGAGGCGATCGAAGAGGACATCATCGACTGGAAAGCTCCAGACACCGAGAGCGATCTCCAGGAAGCGATTCAGATCGCGAACGGTACAGCTCCGCCGACGGAGCGCGACAAAGCGAACATCATACAGGATGGACCGCTCTCGCCGGGTGGGCTCGCACTGGCCGAGGAAGCGAGCACGATCACGCCGTGGCCACATCAACGAGTTGTCTCGGACACACTCGTCAATACATATCCACAGAGGTTCTTGTTGTGTGACGAGGTGGGGCTCGGGAAGACGATCGAGGCCGGTCTTACACTCTCCCGGCTTGGACTCACCGGCGAGCTTGAAACCGGGCTGTTGCTGGTTCCGGCGAGTCTGCAGCGGCAGTGGCAGGAAGAGCTCTGGGAGAAGTTCAACATCAACGCCGTCCGATTCGACCGGGACACAGCGGGCGATCACGTATTCCGGGACGTCCGCGGTCGCGACCACTATCCACCATCGGCAACGGACCTCGGCCTCACTGGGGAGCGCGAATGGACGGACAGCCCCATCTGGCGGTTCCTCTACGAACAACAGTCGACTGATGCCGATGCATCGTCGCCGCTGGATGGGCCGATGGTCGTCATTATGTCCTGGCACACGGCTCGTCTCGACGACCGGTGGGATCAGGTCGCTCCCTTAGACCGGGTATCCGACCGGTCTCGGGACGTCATCCCGGCAAGCTGTCGCGGACGCGACCACGATACGGAAGACCGGATGGGCGTGTGGGATGCCGTCATCGTCGACGAGGCGCACAACGCCCGACGTGGCAGTAATTTCTACGCTCTTCTCGAACAGCTTCGCGATTATACGCACACCTACTACCTCTTGACGGCTACACCGATGCAATTGCACTCAGGCGAACTCTACGACCTGATGCAGTTGCTGGATCTTCCGGGTGGTTGGGATAACCGGGATACCTTCATGGAGTTCTTCGAAACCCGAGACGGGCTGTCGCGGGCCCTCAACGAGGTTCTCGACCCAAGTTCAGAGTCCGACGAAGCGGAGGCTTCCTGGGACACGCAAGCCACGCTCGATGGACTGGAACATCAAGACCGGCTCCCTATGGACCGACCATTCTCCTCAAAAGTCTTCCAGCATCTTGCAGACGAACTCGAGATCAATGAGGACAGACAGGACCGTGCCATTGCCAAAGAGCGTGTGCTGACCGCGTGCCGGCTCGCACGAGCCTATGGAGACGCCTACGACGGCTATCTCGAATATGTCGACGACGCGATGGCAGATTATGACATCGACCGCTTCGAGGCGAGCGAGGATACGAAACTCAAACGGCTCCTCTATCCTGAAGACGCCGACGAGTGGTTGATGGCGTCCCGCAGCGACCGACAGGACGCACTTGACGAACTTTCCCCGGGCGGTTGGCGAGTCATCCGCGATGTTCTCGCAGAGTCCACGCCCGTCGACGCGCTCATTCACCGGAATACACGGGATACACTCCGGAAGTACGAGGCGGTCGGTCTCCTCGATACGACCGTTCCGAACCGAAATCCCGAACAACGGAAAATCGAACTCACCGAGGAGGCACGGGCGGTCTACGACCAGATCGACGAGTACACACGTGAATTCTACAAGCGAGCCCAACAGACTGACGAAGCCCAAACACGCGCCATCGGGTTCGTGATGACCACGTACCGACAGCGACTCACGTCGAGTGTCTATGCGATCAGTCAGAGCCTGAAACACCGACTTGAGACACTCCGGGCGCAACGAACCGTGCTTGCCGGACGGGAACGCGCTCGTGATCGGGACTATGGTGATGCGGAGCAGGTCGTCCTCGAAACGCTACAAAACGCGGACCTCGACGACGGGGACGTTCTGGATGAACTCGACGCTAGTAGCGACGACTTGGACCTCTCTGAACTCATCCCGAGCGTGACTGAAGAGGGGAAACAGCTTATCGAGGAAGAAATCGAGGCCCTAGAAGCGTTCGTCAACGACTTAGACTTGGTTGATACAGACCCGAAGATTCAGCAGCTGTACAACGACCTCGACGAGCTGGACCGTGCTGGCCATAACCGGGTGATTGTCTTCACGCAGTACGCGGACACAATGGACTTCATCCGGGACAGTCTCGCGGACCTTCTTGGTGCAACAATCGCGACGTACTCTGGTCGTGGCGGCGAGCTGTACGACCCCGCTTCTGAAACGTGGGAGCACGTCGGGAAAGAGCGCGTGAAGCGTGAATTCTCACGTGATGATGGGCAGGTCGATATCCTCGTCTGTACCGACTCCGCGAGTGAGGGGCTAAACCTCCAGGAGTGTGGGGCGCTCATCAACTACGACCTGCCATGGAACCCGATGCGAGTTGAACAGCGTATCGGTCGGATTGACCGTATCGGCCAACGATTCGACGAGATTCGCATTCTCAACTACAGCTACGAGGATACGGTTGAGACGGACATCTACGATCGCCTTGACGACCGGATTGGCCTCTTCGAAAACGTCGTCGGTGAGATGCAACCCATACTCTCCGGCGTCAGCCAACAGATTCGGGATGCGACCTTGAACGCCGACAGCGCTGACGACCAGTCTGCGGTCGAATCAGCTGACCGCGAGTTCTCTGAAGAACTCGAAGAACGCGATCAGGGCGACCGCGTCGATGTCGGAGAGTCACTCGAGGACGTCGACGACCTCGTCGCTCAGGACGTCGTCGACGAAGCAAAACTTGATGCGTGGCAGTCCTACAGTCACCCGGATCTCGTCGACGTCGGCGAGGAGGAGTACGAGTATCAACCCCCGTTCGAGACACCAAGCCTCCAGTCCGTGTTGGTCGATAACGATGGTCTTGCCGAGGCCGGTGTTGAATTCACCCCGGTTCACGAGATTGACTTCGAGTACGATGACGGGGACTTCGACTTTGCGGACAGTACGTATTGCCTCTCGGTAAGTGACGCACCCATTGAGATCCCGGCCGGGGATAGGGAACAGACGATTGCACAGGCTATTGCGACTGGTACTGATGAAGTGGCGGTGACGTTCTCGGCAGTGTGTGCTGACGAGTTCCCATCGGTTCAGCATCTTGCACCAGGTCATCCACTTCTCGGGCAGCTCCTCACAGTACTGAAGAATGTGAGTGAGGAGCCGTCGCGACTCCAACAGCGAATCGTGACTCGACCCGATCAAGACCAGGAGCCAGTCGTATGTGCGTGGGGGCGGGACGGCGTGTTTACCCGGATTGCCGGCGATGGGACAGTAGCTGAAAGTGGACCGACAGATGCCCTTCCGATGTGGTGTGATCAATTCCTCGATAACCGAGAGAAGTCAACAAACCAATCATAGCTGTTGTTGGAATTGGTTGTCTAGCTATTATAAATAAGGCCGAGAACTATTCTGTTAAATTCGATATAATCCAGCGAAACAGTATTACTAACGGACCTTGAAATTGTTACAATGTCAGGGTCCTCTCCGAAACCAGACTGTGACGAATCTGAGAGCAGCGGAGAGAGATTTTCCCTTGAGGAATTTTTTGTTGCTCCTTGGGGATTAGCAAATGAAGAGCGCCCGTTGCATCTGCTTTGGGAGGGCGATATTGCTGAATTAGAGTTACGCATAGCTGATCCCGTAGAAATGGTGGAAGGGTATAATATCCAAGCCGATATTTCAGACTTTGTCAAGGAGTTGCCAGACGATGAAGAAGGCTATTGTCTACTTCGCATTTCCGCGTCTGATCTCTTAGTCCCGGGATATTTCAATGCTAAATTCAGGATACCCGAAATTTTCGAGAATGCTATGACTGGGCAACCAATACAAGCTCAATTCACATTAAAAAATGGTGAGGAAAAACGATATGATTCACGGACATTCACAATACGACCGCAGCTAAAATTGTTGGATAGCCCATCAGAGATTGAGTTGACTGAAGGTGATGAGTCGGTTTCGCTTCCGGTCCATATGCAGTATATTGGGTTTGGAATGGCGGAGGTCGAGATGAGCATGGAAGGTGAAGGAGATCTGATTTCAAAGGGAGAGAGTATTCACCACGATATCCTCCGTGCTATGGCGGAGTCTGGTATTCCCACTAAGGAAAGTCCAGAGTTGGGACCTATTCCTGAGGAATGGAAACAGGAACATGGAGTAGAGATTCCCGATGAGGAACTCAGAGATATTGGCGATGAAGTACGAGATTTAGCTCGAGAAGATAAATTAAGGGAGGAATTTGACGAGGCCACGCTAGAACGAATAGTAGATGCGTTAGAAGAAGGAGAAGAACATGAAGCAAAAATATACGATCATATGGAAGTCATGCTTTTAGACTCAATTTTAAATGCAGTAGACAGACATCCTGCAGAGAACGTCAGAATGGCTAACCCAAACGCACACTTAGAGATAGAAAGTCGTGTCCGAGAGTTTGTGCTGAGTTACGATTTAAAAGATAAGATTGGTAACGAATATAAGTCAATAGAAGTGCCAATAAATATTGATGATAAACGTCCAAATGGGGGGATACTTGAAGTAGATGTGGAAACAGAGTGGGATAATCATGAGTTGGACCCTGATGAAATCCTTGATCAGTTGGAGGACGAAATATGACTGAACCTAGTGCTAGTGCCACGGCAGGAGTCTCTGGAGTAATTGAGGCAATAGACCGTTTGAAAGGGTACCTGACCGGTTATAAACCGGATACCCGATCTGTCACCTACGATTATCGGAGCGGGACTAGTGAAATGACAATGAAAATCACAGTCCCTGATAACCGTGGGAGAAAAGTTGGCAAGGTCAAAATCCCACGAGAAGAAGGATATGAAATCCGGGAGATGTTCTCATCTGGAGATTTCAAACCGGTTGGTGCTAAATGGGATCAGAATTCGGACTATTGGATTCTAGACCCAGCTGATCTTCCTGCAGGTGAAAATTTCATGCTGCGGTTGAATAATGAGAATGTGAATGAGGGTGTGTTTGAAGAGATTATAGATCTCAACGTTCCTGAGGACCCCATGAGTAAGAGCGGTGTAGATCAGTATTGGGTGCAATCGTCGATCCGTGATCCAAAGACACTGCAAGATATCTACGAAGATTTCAAAGTAAACAATGTTGATTTAAATATTCGTGTCGGAGTTCAGCCCTGCTTCTCTACCGGTATTCCAGATGATATTACCGAGCGTATTGAGCGCACTCGTGAACTAATAGAAGCTAGTAATGAGGGAGATCGAAATGCTGTCAGCACGGCTCATATTCGCCGTCGTGAAGCTAGAAAGCAAGGGAGTGTAACAGAGCAAGAGATTGCCAGCTTGATACGAAATTTAGCTAATCCAAGTAAGTTTGGAGAATTTATTTCGATAGAATCTCCATATAGACAAGAGAATATTGAATCGAATACATTATCTGATGAAGTCTTCCCGGAAGAGATTAGTGTAGAAATAGCTACAAACCTGGATTTGGAGCAGCAGGCAGCTAAAGGTACACTTAAATTTGAAAAAGAAAACTACACAGAACATATCGAAGAAGAGACTGCAGATCTACTCTGAATCTCCTTTCTCAAATTGGTGAATTCTCATCGGTTATGCGTTGTTCTGACTGTTTCTGTCAATACCTGAAAATATGTGATTGATTGCTCAATAGCTGGTTCGCGCAGTGTATCTTGTGCTTGAGTCTTAACAGAAACAAAATAAGCCATATAATGTAAAAATTCTATAACATGAGGGTACCAAATCCTAATTTTCGCTATTAGTTCAGAAAGGAAGTGCTTTGTACAGACCCGCGAGAAGGCGGATCAGTTATTTACTCAGAAGCCACCGTACAAAGGGTTCCTGACCAACACTGATGCCCGTGTGTCAGCAA
>Ga0207813_100793_pt1 | contig 13771 bp, 18 predicted proteins | sample A23E3SouthBayCA_2_FD_187730 | JGI IMG/M metagenome (GOLD analysis project Ga0207813, IMG submission 187730) | Aerobic enrichment media microbial communities from Eden Landing Ponds, California, USA - A23 E3 (4) (SPAdes) | ecosystem: Environmental > Aquatic > Marine > Unclassified | place... | reverse complement strand
AGTCACGGGAATCCCGATGAGCTTCCAGTTCGGGACGAACTTCCCGCAGTTCTCTTCGGTGGCCGGCGAGATGATCGGCGGTCCGCTGGCCTTCGAGGCGAAGATGGCTTTCTTCCTCGAGGCGGTCTTCCTCGGCATCCTGCTGTTCGGGCGTGACCGGGTCAGCGATCGGACGTATTTCCTCTCGTCGTTCCTGACTGGCTTCGGCGCCTGGCTGTCCGGCTTTTGGATCCTGGTCGTCAACTCCTGGATGCAGACGCCACAGGGCTATGAGATGATCACCCGCAACGGTATGCAAGTCGCGCAACTGACCGATCCCGTCGCGGCGTTTTTCAACCCGCGGATGTCCTGGATGTACGTCCATATGATCAACGCGTCGGTGATTTCGGTCGCGCTGCTGGTCGCTGGCGTCTCCGCGTACATCGTCTGGAAGAAACGCGACGCGGAAGCCTGGGGCACGGCACTGAAGATCGCCGTGCTGATATTGCTCGTTTCGGCACCGCTGCAGGCGATCCACGGCGATGCCTACGGCCGCCACGTCGAAGACACCCAACCCCAGAAGTTCGCGGCGATGGAGGGCCACTACGAGACAGGCACCGCTGATCTCCACCTCTTTGCGATCCCGACTGATCCTGACGCGTTTATGCGGCCGAGCGAGGAGAATCTCTTTACTATCAGTTTACCACGAGTCGGTTCGTTCCTCGCCAGCGGCGGTGATTTCGACGCGGTCGTGACTGGCCTCGATGAATACGAACAGAACCCGCCAGTCCCGCTCGTGTTCTGGTCCTTCCGGCTGATGGTTGGGCTCGGGTTCCTGTTTATCGCGCTTGCACTGTGGGGTGGCTACCTGCTGTATCGCGATCGGTTGACCGACAACGATTGGTACCTGAAAGCGATGATCGCGGCGTCGCCGCTGGGGTACGCCGCCTTGCTCACGGGCTGGTACGTCACCGAGATCGGCCGCCAGCCGTGGGTGATACAGGACGTGCTCACGACGGACAACGCGGTCTCCCCGACGTTGACGGGAACGGAAGCGACGCTGACGCTCGTCGGTTTCCTCGTCATCTACACGGCGCTGGTCCTGTCGGCGCTGTACATCCTCCGTTGGCTGATCGAGGACGAACTCCGGGATCTGGGTGTCACGGAATCGAAGGGTCACTGGTACGGCCCGCTTCCCGGGGTGAGTGACGATGACTGAGTGGCTGCCCGTCGACTCGTATCTCGTCGAGTCGCTGCCCGAGATCTGGTTCGGCGTCGTTATGTTCGCGCTGACGATGTACATCGTCCTCGACGGGTTCGACTTCGGGATCGGGATGCTGTATGCGACTCGTGACAACGACCACGACCGGGAAACGTTCCTCTCGGCGTTCGGTCCCATCTGGGACGCCAACGAGGTGTGGCTGATCGCCTTCGGGACGATGACGCTGGCGGCGTTCCCGGACGTCTACTCCCGGCTGCTATCTGATCATTACTTCCTCGCGATCGGGTTCGTCCTCGCGTTGCTGTTCCGCGGGCTCGGCCCGGAACTGCGCGAACAACGCGACGACGAACAATGGAAGCGCTACTCCGATTACTCGTTCATCGGCGGGAGCCTGCTCTCCCCGCTGCTGTTCGGTATGCTCGCCGGTCGCTGGGTGTTCGACGCGGCGACGCTGTCGCTACCGGCGCTACTGACCGGCGTCGGGCTGGTCGCCGTCTCGGTCGTCACCGGTGCGGCGTTTCTGGCGGCCAAGACCTCACCGACGCTGGCCGAGGACATTAGCGCCTACGGTATCATCGCGACGCTCGCGTATCTCGGTGGCGTCGTCGTGTTGCTGGCGACTGTCGTCATCACCGACGCCGGCGGCCACGCCGAGACGATCCTCTCGGTACCCGCGGCGGCCATCGTCGGACTCTCAGTCGTCGCTGGACTGGGCGGCATTATCCTGGCCGGCCGCGGGGAGTACCGTGCCTGGCTGGCCAGTGCCCTAGCGTTGCCCACGCTGTTGAGTCTCCTCGTCGCCCTGCTGCTGTATCCGACGATCTACCCGCCGACCGGGCTGACGATCCAGGAGGCCGTCGTCTCCCCGCTCGCGCTTAACCTCACGACTGTCCTCGGGCTCCCCGTCCTGCTGATCGTGCTGTGGTACTTCAAATTCCTCTACGGCGTGTTCAGCGGTCCGCTCGAGGGCGAGGGCTACGGAGTCTGACCAGTCCTCCTTTGTGCGGCTACGCAATGACGTCGGCGACTACGGGAGTGATGTGGAGCTCAATCACTGCTGCGACGGTTATTAGCACGACTGCAAAGGCGGTGTCGAGGATGCTACGCCGGACCACCTCTACAGGCGGTGGCCTCTCTATATCACGGAGGTATGTGCTTGCCCAGAGTGGGGCACGGAGGCCTGCGGCACCTGCGAGCCAAAGCGCTGGAAATTCGATGATACCATGTGGAACGAGATACGCGATAAATCGAACAGACAGATTGGACGCAGCAACGCCCGCTCCGAATAAATATCCGCTGGAGACCAGCCCAACAAACGTCGTCGCTCCGAGAGTTACCACACCAGCGGCCAGGGTCAGCACGGCCCGTCCGTTTGCGAGCGCGAGGGTGATGACGGTATACGTTGAATCAGCCCCTCCACCACTCGCGGACGGGGCTGTCAAGAAGCCTGTCACTGCTCCGACCCAGAATAAACTCGCGGCCAACAGTACCAGTAGCCGGCGAGCCATAACTCACCTCATTTCGGAGACGATGACTGCCCCCGCAGCCATTATGAACCCGATAAGAATAATCATCATACTGTTAACTATTGGCTGGCCGAAAGCGAGCACAGAGATGGCCGCTGACGCAACGGTGCCACCGATTATTGCTATACTCACTCCCCTGGTAATTTCTTTCATATATAATTTTCTAAGAGCGGGAAAATAATACTATTCTTTGTCCTCAGGCTGTACCAACAGCGGCGCCAGCGATTGCGCCAGCGACACCACCAACAGTTGCTCCGTAGGTGGTGTACTTTACGACAGCTGCGGTTGTTACGACAGCGGTTGAGCCACCTCCCGCGCCGGTTGCGAAGTTGGTAACGTACGGGCCAGCATCTGCCTGGTTCGCCGCGTAGAGAATATTGGTTTCACCTCCACCGATCGCTCCGGCGAAGCTGAGTCCAAAAACTATAAGCACGGCGAAGGCAGTCACTTTATGCCTTTCTTCAATTTGAAGACTTGGTGATACGCTTTCTATCATTGATTCTTCTGGGAGTATTCCCAGGCCATCCTTGGAGGGGTGACAACCTTAAAGAAGCGACTTGCTGTATGTAACTTACTCATATTTCGCGACGTAATTGTCATTCCGTACACTGTTGATTCCTGGCGAGATCCTCAACTTATTTTGCCGCGATACGGACTACGAGATTGTTGTGCTATGCGAATCAGTCGCGATTTGTGAAAGCGCAGATTGGTTGTGGGCTCTCACCTGTTGCAGACTTATGTGGCAACTCCTGACTGATCCAAACGCATTCTTTTCACGTCGTGCTGACGATTCCAACGTCCTCCTGCCGGTTGTGATCGTTTCGTTAGCGGCCGTCGCGAACATTGCGAGCTTTCTTGTATTAATGCCCCATATCTCCAATTCTCTTTCCGATAACATCAGCCCATTTTTAGTGCTAATTAACACCGTTGGTGCTTTCAGCGGGTTTATTTCGGTATACCTGGTCTGGGGACTCTTTTCAGCGGTGTTCTATGGACTTTCGACTGTGTTCAATGGAGAAGGGTCGTTCAGGGAGACAGTGCTTCTTGCAGGGTGGGGGTTCGTCCCGATGATTCTTGCAGGACTGATATCAACCGTTGCGACTGCGCACACAATCTCGATGGTCGTGCTCCCATCGGACCCGCAGTCACTGCAGACATTCTTACAAAAGCTCCGACAGCGCCCCGCATTTAGAGTTGTGTCGGTGCTGGGCATTCTTTTGTCGGTGTGGCGGGGTTTCCTGTGGACTTTCGCAGTCAAGCACGCCCGAAACCTCTCGCTGCGCGAGTCAGCGATTGTAGTCGGTATTCCAGTCGGCATCTCGGTGTCGTGGACAATTCTACAGTACCTATGATCTAACGTCACATTCGTCTTTAGCTAACACGCTCCCTCCTGTTGCGTGGCAGTAGCGAGTCGCTCCTGGAGGATCGGTCGTTCCTGATGGATTTTCTGGGCGTCTGCAGCCATCCGGTCTAACAGCGGCGGTGGCGAGTACCCGAGATGCTGGCTGAGTTCGACGAGAATGAGCTGGGCGTGCGACCGGAAGGTCGCCGCCCAGCGTTCTGGCGGGAAGACGGCGTCATCGTCGGCGTATTCGGTGACCAGATCAAGCAGCGTCCGGCTGGTGATCAGCGTCAGCAGCGCTGCATACACTAGAATCTCGACGATATGCTTCTTCGTCGTATCGAACTCGTCGAGTTCGTAGCGAGTCTTCAGCTCTCGAAACAGCAGCTCAACCTCCCAGCGACACCGGGAGATCGTTGCCAGATCACACGGGCGGAACTCGCTTCGCGGCAGGTTCGTGATGTACAAGTGGTAGTCGTCGTCGTCCTCGTCGCGAACGCCGACGACGCGAAAGAGCTTCGTATCACACGAATGCCCAGACGAGAGCGGGAATCTGGAGCTTGCTGTCTCTCTCGACCACGCCGAATTCCTCGGCGTGCTCTTCGAGCATCGTCGATGGAAAGAGGGTAGTAAGCTGATTCACAATTCGAGTTGAGGAGGGGTCGTTGTGTACACTCGTCGCCTCCTCATTCCTCTCAAATAGTAGTCCCGATAAGCCACTGCTGTCAGGCGGTTCTCGAATTAGCTAAAGACGAATGGATGCATACTCGTTGGCTAGAATGAATAGAACTAATCTCTACTTCTATTCGGTTCCCGAAAGTGCTTGAACTCGCCCAACTCCTCTCCGAGTCGTCGAGTCAGTTGTATGGGTTCGAAATCTTTGCAAAGTTGAGCATATTGGATATAAAAACCAGCTAATACAATACAGACTCGAAACATTGAGAAAATGCAGTCTAACTATGACCGAGACAGAATCCCTTTCAGAAAAACAAGTACAGCAGATGCTAACGCGATGACGATTGGCGCGATCGGCGGCGCGCTTGCCGGAGTGGTGGGCGCTGATGTTGCCACTGGCACAGCGGTTGGTGGGGCTGTCGGCGGTTCGATATGGGTCGGTGCAGCCACTGCGACTACTTCCGTCGCTGGGCCCGCAACGGGTACTGCTGGCCTTATCGCTGGTGTCGAATCGTCCGGCGGTGCCGTCGCGCTCGGTGGGGCATAAACAGACCCATTGCTTTATCAGGTGACGCCAATCTCAGATAAATATGCTACAAACGTGGATACTAGCGGCTTTCATTGCGGCAGGTGGTGTAGTCATATTTGTGCTTGACCGCGACATTTATCGCCATCAGGGAAGTCCCGTCAGCTACCTCTTCATTTTCGCGATGGTCGGAGCAGCGTATTACTTCGGACTTGAAGGACTCTTGGGCGCCGTTGTTCTCGGGATTATAACTAACGGAATACATGCGTTCGCTACTCGACAACAGAGTACCGCCGAGACGGCCCCGTAATTTTCTCCATCCATATACGATGCAACTGACACTCCCTTCTCGTACTGTTAGGTCTCTTGTCGGAATCAACCTGGGTTTGTTCCTTGGCGGAGTATCAGCTGGACTGCTGCTCGGCATTCCTGACCGGGGGGTGTCGGTATCCGACCCATCGTACTACTCTGTTGAGAGTCTAGACTTTTTCACCATCCTTTGGAACAACGCGCAGGTGACAGTATTGTTGTTTCTGACGAGCTTGACGCTGCTCTGGATTATCGGTGCGTTCTTACTTGTCTTAAACGGCTACGTACTCGGCACGACGATCCTTGCTGCGCGAGCGACGGGTCGGTTTTGGCTACTCATCGCTATGACTACGCTTCCACACGGGGCTATCGAGGTATTTGCATTCGCGCTGTCGAGTGCTGTCGGGGTGGTACTGCCACTCCAAATTATCAACTATTTCCGTGGCACAAATGACCAGCTCATTTCCCGCGAGAGCAACGTGGAGACTGCGACGTATCTGACTCTCTCTTTCATTCTTATCGTCGTCGCTGCGTGGATAGAGGCGACTATCTCGCTCTCAGTAGCGGCCTAATTCCAATCTCCTACTTCAAGATATTACCGGTTCAGGACCCTGTCGACGGTGGTGTTCCTGTCGGACGGTTGGCCGATCGTATCACAGTGATGGAAGTCAGATTGGCGTCCGATTCTCTCGTCGACGTCGAACGATGATTGCTGTACAGACGACGGCCGCGACGGCGGTTGCGACGAAGACGGTGTCAAACGAGTTACCTTCGAACTATCGAAGGACGAGTGTAGCGGCGCGTTCCGGTGGAATTGACTGAATCCGTGCAACCGCCACCGCGCGGAACGTTGCAACGAGTTCGTCCCATCGTCAGCTGGGTCGTCGCTGTGGGGCCAGTCAGTCCTGCCCGTGAGAGATCGACATCCCTCGATTGTCCGTCTCCACAATAGAAGACGCGCGAGTTCGGAGCGAGTCGATCCGTTTGCTCGCCCACTTCTGGACCATCTCGTCGGTCGTCTCGACCAGAACGTGGGGCTTGTCGTGCTTGTCGAGTCCCAGAATAACTGCCCGGTCGTCGATTAGCGCGACACCGTAGTCAATCCTCGCGCCTGATACGACGACAATATCGAGTGGACCGCGCTGAATGAGTTTCTTCAGTTTGGCCTCGTGTTCGGCCTGTAACGTGTCCGCGATGTCTTTGGGAACGTACAGACAGATGTCGCTATCCGCTGCCTGGAATATCGGGGCGTCCGTCCGATTAAAGGGGAGCGGATTCGTCGGAATATATCCACTCACGTTTGTCGCGTCCTCGATTAGTGCTGTTAACCGTTGGTGCGGAGCGTACGGCTTGTCACGTGTTACCCCAGTCACAGTCACTGCCGAGAGGCTCCGAATGTCGAAGTCGAATTCTGATGGCGATACACACGAAAACAGCGCCTCCAACTCAAGGGCTGTTTCGACGTGATCGCTGAACGCGGTGAGAGCGTCCAAGACGACACCTCCAAGCGGCGTAGACCGAAACTCGTTGTCGATCGTCTCCTCGATTAGGTTCGCCTCGACCATCTCCTGGAGATTGTGACGGACTGTCGTTCGTGGCGACTCCAGCCGATCAGAGAGGTCCCGGAGATCAAGCGTCTCATCAGTGAGTATCGACAAGATATCCACCCTGATCGGCGTTCTTGCGACGTGATTGAGTAATTCTTGAACCCGTGGAGATACCCGTTCCACCTCACCATTTTGTGAACACATACGAGTCGTTAAATTCTGACTACTTTTACGTACTTAAAATCGCTCCTTGTGCTCTCAGTCTAGCGATCTGTGCGGTGATTTGACTCTCGATGGCGGCTGCAATGACAACCAGGCTGAATGCGACAATGAGGAGAACTGCTGTCTGGACGATATCGCGCCGACAGAGGGGAGTATCACGCCATCTCAGCAAATACGCGCCTAAACCACCTGGCACTTTCAGGCCAACGCACCCGGCTATCCAGAACGCTGGGAGTTCAAACACAGCGTGTGGAAGTGTCAACGCAAAGAATGTACCTACCTCCCCGGTGGCGGCGGCAGTCCCTGCAAGCAATCCGAGCACAAGACCGTTCTGAAACAAGACGATGAGTGTCGGAATACCGACCAGCAGCCCTCCGAGTGCCAGCACAGTCAGGACGCTTGTATTCGTGACGAGGAGGTGTCCCAGATCAAGCTGCTGGGTGGTCTGCTGTATCGACACCGTCTCTGGACTGCCTTCTGCTGTGCCGGTGAGTACGAGAGTGACGCCGGCGATAGCTCCAAGCGTGGTGGTACCGACCGAAAGAACGAGCGGTTTCGCGTTGTCCGCGAGCGCTCGTCGTGGGGACAGAGAGAACATCTGCTCTGATAGCTACCTGAATCGCTCAATCAACACGAGGATAACGTAGAATGCGATGAAACTGAGACACAGTGCCAACACGCTGTAGCTATACCACGGCTCTGCCCCCCACGCGAGGAATGCCGCCGCACCCATTGTCAAGCTGAGCCCGACTGCGTATAGTGTCCGAAACACCCTAGCGGTCTCAGTGAACACCTCGTTGAGCATTCGCTTGAACGGGAAGAACGTGCCTATCCAGACGAGCAACCCGATTCCCAACTGGATAGAAAGTCCTCGTAGTGACATTCGATGTTAATTCACGTTGGTCTATCTACGCCGCAAGTAGGCCGCCAGTTGCGGCTCCACCAGCAGCAAGTGTTGCAGCCGTGCCTGAGGCTTCCAAGTACGCTGCCGTGCCGGTCATAGCAGCTCCGGATCCACTGGCGACTGCCGATCCTCCAGCCAAGGCGCTGTCGGCTTCGAGATCATCATTCAACGCCTTGTACGCGAGGTAGCTGGCACCGAGGTCGCCGGTGCTGGAACTGGTGGCTACCACCGTGCCGACTCCGGCAGTGAGGAGACTGAGCGCGAGTACAACGGCGACTGCGGCGGTGATGGGACTATTCGACTCGTTCGCGGTTGCGGTCTGTAACGTAACGTTCTCGGTCATCGTTTCGACCCACGAGTAGTCTGGGTTCGATACGGGTGTTAATTCACCGACCTAAATGATGGTTACTATATCGCCGCCCGACGACCGGTACAAACTGAACAATCCGGTCGTCAATCGACGACTCCATCGTCAGGTTCCAGGGAGTGAATTGATCATCTTTTCGTTAGGATCTGTCTCTATGCTCAGTGTCATCAGGGATCCGGATGTGTTCTATCAGGAACGGGCAACTGATCGGTTAAGTGGCCCCATCTTGACCGTCCTCATCGCGGCAGTCACAAACGTACTGGGGACTGTGGTCCTTCTGGCTTCCTCGTGGTCGACTCTTGCTGAGGCCAGCACGTACGTTACTACCGCGTACGTGCTCAGCATTTTCATTGGTATCGGCAGCGTCGTGGGATCGTGGGTACTGTATTCGGCAGCGTTTCACGCGGTTTCGGCGGTGTTCGGCGGCGAGGGGAGCTTTCGGCGGACGCTAACGTACACCGGCTGGGGGTTCGTCCCAATCGCCGTTAGTGGCCTCATCCGCGCCGGCCTGATATTCGTGCGCGTTCGTGGGGCCACATTTCCCGACTCAGCACGGCAACTCGGTCCGTTCGTCCAGCAATTGACAAGCGGGCCGATATTCACAGTAGCGTCGCTTCTTGGCATCGTGCTCACGATCTGGAGCGGTGTAATATGGACGTTCGCGATGCGTGATGCACGCGCTCTCTCGCTTCGGTATGCCGCGGCAACCGTTGCGCTCCCGCTCGGCATCTGGATCACCTGGCGGTTGTATTCTGTCCTTTCACCGCTGCTCTAACCGAGAGAGGGTTTCACGACTCGTTCTCGGATCCCCGGTTCTGCTGATCGTGCTGTGGTACTTCAAGTTCCTCCATGGCGTGTTCAGCGGTCCACTCGAAGGCGAGGGCCTGACTGGCCGCCCGCGTCCGGATTCCTTCCATCACGCGAAATCAGGGGCGAGTGACGCGGCCGATGACGCCCCGGATCCTCTGACAGTCACTCTTCAGGTCCGATGCCGGCGTCGCGCATATACTCGTCTAACTGCTCTGCCATCGCCAGCGCGAACGTCTCGTCGTTGATATCGGTCTCCATCTCGACCAGTTCGACCGACTCGGACAGGTTCTCCCTGAGCGCCTCGAACAGCGCCGCGTCGGCCTCGGGATCGTGGAAGTCCTCGCCCTCGACGTCGATCATCGAGACGCCTGAAAGCGGCAGGTACAGCGCGGTCGGGCCGGTCGCCGCCGAGAGTTTCTCGGCGATGATCTCCCCGAGTTCGGCGTTCTCCTCGGGTGTGGTTCGCATCAGCGTCACCTGCGGGTTGTGGATGTGGAAGTGTCTGTCCTCGAACGCCGCGGGCACGGAGTCGCGCGGCCCGAAATTGACCATGTCCAGCGCACCTGTCGAGACGACCTGGGGCGTGCCCGTCTCGGCGGCGGCATCCAGACGCTCAGGGCCGGCGTTGAGTACGCCCCCGACGAGTTCGTCGGCCCACTCGGTCGTCGTCACGTCCAGCACGCCGTCGATGACGCCCTGTCGCACCAGGTCTTCCATCGCCCTGCCGCCGGTCCCGGTCGCGTGGAAGACGATCGTCTCGTAGCCCCGATCCTCGAGATACTCCCGGGCCGTCTGGACGCAGGGCGTCGTGACGCCGAACATCGTGACCCCGATAGTGGGTCGGTCCTCGACAGAGACGTCGGGTTCGTTTTCGACCATCCCGACCATCGCCAGCGCCGCGTTGGCGATCACCTTCCGGGAGAGCTGGTTGAGGCCCTCGATGTCGGCCACCGAGTACAGCATCATCACGTCCTTCGCGCCGACGTAGGGCTCGGTGTCGCCGGAGGCCATCGTCGAGACCATCACCTTGGGGACGCCGACCGGCAGCGCGCGCATCGCAGTGGTCGCGATCGAGGTATTGCCGGAGCCGCCGAGTCCGAGCACCCCCGTGAGTTCGCCGTCGTCGTGCATCTGTTGGGCGATTGCGGCCGCGCCCTCGCCCATCGCCTCCATCGCCTCGCCGCGCTCGGCGTCGTCCCGAAGGTGCTCCAGAGTGGTCCCGGCGGCCTCAGCGACCTCGTTCGCGGTGGTGTCCGGGTCGATCTCGGGCTCGCCCATCACGCCCGTGTCGATCAGGTGCACGTCGACGCCCTGCGAGCGGAGGACGTCCCGGGCGAAGCCGATCTCCTCGCCTTTCGTATCGAGCGTGCCGACGATGACGACGGTCATCTCAGAGGTCGATCTCCTTGAATTCGCGGGCCTGGTTCTCGATGGCCTCCTCTGTCGGGAGGCGTTCGATGCTGGAGGCGCCGAAGAACCCGACGACGCCCTCAGTGTTCTCCAACACGTATTCAGCGTCATCCGGCCAGGCGATCGGGCCGCCGTGACAGATCACCATGACGTCGTCGTTGACTTCCTTGGCGGCGTCGTGGTGAGCCTGGACTCGCTCGGCGGCGGCTTCGAGGTCCAGTGCGGTCTCGGCACCGATGTCCCCCGAGGTTGTCAGGCCCATATGCGAGACGATCACGTCCGCGCCCGCTTTGGCCATCTCGCGGGCGTGTTCCTCGGTGAAGACGTACGGGCAGGTGAGCATATCCTGCTCGGCGGCCTCCTGGATCATATCGACCTCCTTGTCGTAGCCCATCCCCGTCTCCTCGAGGTTCTGTCTGAACCCGCTGTCCTCGTCGATGAGGCCCACCGTCGGGAAGTTCTGGACGCCCGAGAACCCGCGTCGTTTCAGGTCCTCGATGAACACGTCCATCTGTCTGAAGGGGTCGGTCCCGTTGACGCCAGCGAGTACCGGCGTGTCTTCGACGACCGGGATGACTTCGTGGCCCATCTCGACGACGATCTCGTTGGCGTCACCGTAGGGTAACAGCCCCGCTAGCGATCCGCGACCGTTCATCCGGTAGCGCCCGGAATTGTAGATAATCAGCAAGTCGACGCCGCCGCGCTCGGCGAACTTCGCCGAGATACCCGTCCCCGCGCCTGCGCCGATGATCGGATCACCGTTCGATACCGTCTCTTGAAGTCGGTCTAGCGACTCTTGACGTGTGAACTCCATACGTCACGTACTACCATCACACGACACTATAATGAAAGTTTCTTATATTCTCGCCGAATCGCCCGCGGATCTCGGGCCGAAACACCCGCGTGGTCACTCTCCGGTCGTTCGACGACTCCGCGCCCGTTTCTCGGTCAGTTGCCCTGAATCGCGTCGATGACCATCGCAGCGGCGACGATCGGCTCCTTGGGCACGTCGCTGGCGTCGTCGATTGTAATGTCGTAGGTGTCCTTCAGCGAGAACTGCCCTGAGATATTCCCGACGTGATTTCCGTCGACGTCGGTAATCTCGTATTTGTGTGGGATCCAGCCGCCAAATGGAACGATGTTCCGCGCGAGCGTGATCGCCGCGCCTCGGGAGTTAATTTCGGCGAGCTTCCGCTCGTCTCTCGCGTCGCGAATCTTCCAAGTGTCCTGGAGGATCGAGTAGTTGTTATCCAAAATGACGATGTCCTCGCCGGTCTGTGCGTCCGTGAGGATGTAGTCTCCGGCTACGTCGATAATGGACCCTGCTTTGACGGTGAACACCGCGTTCCCGTCGCCATCGACGAACGGGAACTCCTCTTTCATCTTGAGCAGTTTCTGCTTGCCCCGGACCACGACGTTCCCGCGGGCGTCTTCCGCGCGGTACTTGTTGCGCACGAGCGACTGTATACTGGTCGTCTGAGAGATCGATTCCCCTGATCGTGTACTCCCCACGCTGACTCATATTTGAGCTTGCACAGATATATCACTTGAAACTACTGCAATCGAGTCAGTTACACAGTAAACGTGACGTAGAACTCGTGGTCGTTCGGACAGGAAATGGGTCTGACCTTGCGGCTGTCTGCGTCCGGTTCGGGCGGCTCGCTCATCGAGACGCCCTGGACGGTCGAGTCCCGAGGGAGTCCCATGTTCGTGTCGGCGCCACACTCGGGACAGCGCAGTTCCCGGATGCCCATGTCCGGGCCTTCGAGACCCGGGGGCAAAATGACTGTGGGATCGGACTCGCCCAATGTATTGGGTCCGCCATTAATATCGTGACCGAAACTAGTCATGTATGATGTCAGAACACGCTTCTCGATCGACGGTACGGCTCGTCCCTGACGTGGCGGGCGGGACGACGCTGGGGGTGTCACGTGCGGCACTGCTGGCGTTGATCGTCGTCTTCGCCGGCGCGACGCTGGTCGGCGTCGAGGTGCCGTTGCAGACACAGGCAGCCGTCTACCTGTTCGGGATGGTCGCGATGAACCTCCCCCACGGCGGGTTCGAACACTTCAACAACCTCCGGCGACGGACGACCGAGTTCCAGCTCCGGTACGTGGGACTGTACCTGGGTAGTATCGCCGCGTTCGTGGCCCTGCTCTTTCTCGCGCCGATCGCCGGGCTCGCACTGGCGATCAGCGTCGCCGTCGCGAAGGGCGGCCACGGTGGATTGCACGTTATGGACGCCACGTACGGTACCGGTCACTTGCAAACGAACGCCCAGCGTGCGCTGGCGGCGCTAGTCCGCGGCGGGGCGGTAATGGCCGTCCCGATTTTCTTCTTCCCCGACACGTTCCACACATTCAGCGCCATTATGGTCGATATCTTCGAGCCCGGTGGACTCGCGGCAGTCAGCCCCTATTTCGACCTCACGCGGTGGCTGATCGGGGCCGGCTACGGCGGGCTTCTCGTTGCCCATCTCGGGCTGGGCTATCTTCGGTCCCCTGGCACCGGCTCCTACGCCGCTGATCTCTTCGAAACGCTACTGTTGGTCGCGTATTTCGCGGTCGTTCCCGTCGTCATCGCGGTCGGGCTGTACTTCCCGCTGTGGTACTCCGCCCGGCAGGTCGCCCGGACGACCGCCGTCGATGACGACACCGCCGAGGGGTCCAACGGCGAGGGCCTGCTGGCGGTCCTGGACAGCAACGACACGCGCCTGGTCGCGCTCGGTGCCTGGGGCGTGTTGATCGCCGGCTCGATCGCCACGTTCGGGCTGGCGGCGCTTTTGTGGACCCTCTCTCCCCAGCCGCTGGGCGGCGCGACCCTCCCGCTCGGCCTCGTCGCGTTCTGGAGTATTTTCATCAGTATTATCGCACTCCCGCACGTCGTCATCGGATCGTGGTACGATCGTGACCGCGGGATCTGGTACGTACCC
>Ga0207813_100792_pt1 | contig 13796 bp, 11 predicted proteins | sample A23E3SouthBayCA_2_FD_187730 | JGI IMG/M metagenome (GOLD analysis project Ga0207813, IMG submission 187730) | Aerobic enrichment media microbial communities from Eden Landing Ponds, California, USA - A23 E3 (4) (SPAdes) | ecosystem: Environmental > Aquatic > Marine > Unclassified | place... | reverse complement strand
GACGTAGGGGTTGCGACGTTCGAGGCTCTCCGCGAGCCAGTCGCGCTCGACCAGCTCCGTCCGGTCGGCGATCTCGGTCACGAGGTCGACGGTGTCCTCGTACTCCTCGTGGAGGCGCGGGAAGAACGATTCGCGGAGCGACTCCGACGCGAGATCGGCGTACTCGCTGGCGATCTCGAAGTCTGTCCGTGCGAGCGCCAGCGTCGCGTTGTCGAGCATCGAACGGAAGAAGGGCCACTCCTCGTACATCTCCCGGAGCGTCTCGACGTCGCCGCCGTCGTCGAGATACGCCTCGAACCCGGTCCCGATGGCGTACCACCCCGGCAGGATACACCGGGTCTGGGTCCACGAGAACACCCACGGGATCGCTCGCAGGTCCTCGACGGTGCGTTCGCCCGACCGCGAGGCCGGGCGGGAGCCGAGATTGAGGTTCTCGATGACTTCGATCGGCGTCGCCGTCCCGAAGTACTCGACGAAGCCCTCCGATTCGAGCAGGTCGCGATACTCCAGGCGGGCGGCCTCGGCGGCGGTGTCCATCGCCTCGCGCCAGTCCTCGGGTATCTCCTCGGTGGGATCGTCGATGGCGTCCTTGCGGGCGCGCATCTGGGCGTTGAGCATCTGTTCGAGGTTGCGCTCGGCGATGTCGGGGTTGGCGTACTTCTCGGCGATCGCCTCGCCCTGCTCGGTGAACTTGATCTGCCCCGAGACGGTCTCGTTGGGGAGCGCGAGCATCGCGTCGTTCATCGGCCCGCCGCCCCGCGAGATCGAGCCCCCGCGGCCGTGGAACAGGCGCATCTCCACGTCGTGTTCGTCGGTGATCGCCGCGAGACGGCGCTGGTTCCGGTAGAGGCTCCAGTTGGCCGCCAGATAGCCGTTCTCCTTGTTCGAGTCGGAGTAGCCCAGCATGATCTCCTGGACGTCGCCCCGCGCCTCCAGCGCCGCCGCGTAGGCCTCGTTCTCGAAGAGCGTCCCCATGATCCGCCGGGCGCCGTCGAGCGCGTACTTCGATTCGAGTAGCGGCACCACGTCCAGCCCCGAGTAGCCGGGCAGGTCGACGACCCCTACCTGGTCGGCGAGAAAGAGCACTTCGAGGACGTGAGACGGTTCCTCGCACCAGCTGATGCAGTAGGTGTCGATGGCGTCGGGACCGTACTCGCGGTGCCAGTCCGCGATAGCACGAAAGCGGCGGACGACACGCTCGGCGTCCTCCGAGAGATCGACGGTGTCGTCCATGTCCACGACCGACTCGTCCTGGAGGATCGCCTCCGTGAGAAACTCGACGCGGGCGTCCTCGTCCATCCCGCGGTAGTCGACTCCCTGCCGGTCCAGCGTCTCAGCGATGGCAGTCGTGTGGTTCCCGCGGTGGTCCCGCAGGTCGAGACTCGCCAGCGAGAAGCCGAAGGTGTCGACGGTCCGGGAGAGCGGGTCGACGTGCTGGCGCGCGACCGTCCCGGCGCCGTTTGCCCGGAGGCTCTCGGCGATGGCTTCGACGTCCGCGAGCAGGTCGGACTCGTCGTCGTACCCCCCGGAACGGACGTCGTCGACGCGGGCGACGCTCTCGCGCATCAGGAGGAGTTTCTGCCGGTAAGGCTCGTCGGGGTACCGTTCGCGGGCCTGCGCGGCGACGTTGGGCAGACGGTCGCGGTGTGCTTCGAGACGGGTCTCGAAGCGGTCGCCGGTGTCGATCTGTGAGCCGTCCTGGCTGAGCACGCCCGACAGGGCCTTCAGGCGGTCGCGGTAGCGGTCGAGGACGACCGAGCGCTGGCGGTCGAGCGTCTCCTCGGTCACCTCGGGGGTGACGAAGGGGTTGCCGTCGCGGTCACTCCCGGCCCACGAGCGGAACTCGTAGAGACGGGAGACCTCGACATCGTCGTCGAACGCCTCGGCGAGCGACCGTTCGAGGGCGCCGTACACCTCGCTGATGACCTCGAAGAGGACGTTCTCGACGTACCACTGGACGTTCAGCGCTTCGTCGGTGACCTCGGGGCGGCGCTCGCGGACCTGCGGGGTCTGCCAGAGGCTGGTCACCTCCGCCTCGAGGTCCCGCTCCACCGAGGACCGCTCCGGGTCGGTCAGCCGCACCTCGTCGAGCCGCTCGATGTCGGCGGCCACGGACCGAAGTTTCGCCTTGACGGTCTTGCGCCGGGCCTCGGTCGGGTGAGCCGTGAACGTCGGCTGGATGAGGATGTCGTCGAGGACTTGCTCGACGGTTCCGGCGTCGACGCCCTCCTCGGCGAACCGCGAGACGGCCGCCGCCACGCTGTCTGCGAGGTCTCCCTCGTGGCTCCCGCGTCTGATCTCGCGGACGCGCTGGCGCTCTTCGGCGAGGTTGATGAGTTCGAAGTAGGTCGTAAACGCCCGCGCGACGACCTCCTGCTGGTCGGGCGCCAGTCCGTCCAGGGTCTCGTGGACCACCTCGCGGTCGTCGGCGTCCCCGCGTCGGTAGTCGATCGCTGCAGTTCGAATCCGTTCTACTATATCGAACGCGTCTTCAGACTCCTGTGCGACGATAGTCTCCCCCAGGAGTTCCCCGAGTTCACGCACGTCCTGCTGGATATCTCTGGCGTGCAGGTCCATGCGAACTGGTAACTCGGGGCCGAATAAAACTGTGGTGGATCCCGCAGAAACGGTCGAACCGCCGGTTCCCGAGCGGACAATATTTGTTTGGTATTGTGGGACAGTTATTTTGTTTTGCCAGTGAGTGGCGAGTGAAGACGGTATTACCGGACCTGCTCGCGGCTGTGTCGAGCGGTGACCACGCTGCGGACAGTGGTGAGGCGCGAGCGGTCGCGACGGGAGCCGGGGTGGACGCAGTCAGAAAGAGCGGTGATCAGGCCTGGCGCGACCAGTCGGACTTGCAGTCGTCGCTACAGAAGTGGGCGGTCTCGACCGAGTTGTCTCCGATCCAGGAGACGACGCGATGATCGGGATCCTGTACGATAGAGACACCACAGACGGCACACGTCGGCGCGTCCGCTTCGGTGACGTCCTCGCCGAGGTCGGACGTTGGGTCAACCATATACCCGGCCTGAGGATACGGACCCACTTAACCACACACACATCGGGACGAGGAGGACGCGACGCTACCGGTCCCGCGTGACCGATTCCCCGGGCGTCGTCGTCGCGCCCGGCGAGAGACGCAGACCGGGGGTGAGGCTCGTGTTGATCCCCGTCTTGACCCCGTCCCCGGCGACCACGCCGAACTTCCGGCGTCCAGTCGAGACACGCTCTCCTTTGACCGTAAAGCGAACGTCAGCCCCGTCGTGTCGGAGGTTCGCGACGTTGGTCCCGGCACCGAAGTTCACGTCCCGACCGAGGACGCTATCGCCGACATAGGAGAGGTGTGGGACGTGCGTCCCGGCCCTGACGACGCTGTTTTTGATCTCGACGCTGTGTCCGATATGAGTGTCCTCGCCCAGCAGCGTCGCGCCGCGGACGTATGCGTTCGGGCCGACCTCGGCGTCCGAGCGGATCAGCGCTGGCCCCTCGACGACGACGCCCGCCTCGACGGTCGCACCCGCCTCGACGACCACGTCCCCACGGAGGTCGGCGTCCTCGTGGACGTCGCCGTCGATCCGGCGGTCCAGTTCCGCGAGTTTCCACTCGTTGGCCGCGAGCAGTTCCCACGGGCGGCCACAGCCCAGCCAGCGGTCGATCTCGACGGTCCCGACGGCCGACGCCTCGATCACCCGGGCGAGGACGTCGGTGATCTCGTACTCGCCGCGGTCGCTCAGTTCCACCTCGTCGAGCCACGGTCGGGCCTCGGCGGGGAAGACGTACGCGCCGACGCTGACCAGATTCGAGGGTGGGTCGGCTGGCTTCTCCACGACGTTCGTGACGACGCCGTCCTCGATGTCGACGACACCGTAGTTCGAGGGGTCGTCGACCCGTCGGACACCGATCACGGGACCGTCGCGTCCGGCCGCGAACAGGTCGGCGACGCTCTCGCGGTCGTAGAGGTCGTCGCCGTTGAGCACGACGAAGGCACCGTCCAGGTGCTCCCGGGCGGCGTTGACGGCGTGGGCGGTACCCAGCTGTTCCGCCTGGACCGCGTAGGTGACCGGGACGCCGCGGTACTCCTCCCCGAAGTACGACCGGACCTGCTCGGCCTCGTAGCCGACCACGAGGAGGAGTTCGTCGGCCCCGGCGTCGACGGCGGCGTCGGCCGTGTGTGCAACCAGCGGCCTGTCAGCCACCGGCAACATCGGCTTGGGCGTCGACGCCGTCAGCGGGCGCATCCGCGTCCCTTCTCCCGCAGTCAGCAGTACAGCCTGCATGCTCGCCCCGTCTCCCGGACCGATGAAAGAGCTACCGGACGGCCGTCACGTGTCACGTTACGTGTGAACATAACACATACATTGGTGGCGACCGTAGCCCGACGCATGTCTCGAGAGTCACTTGCTGACCCGGCGGGTGGGAAACGGGTACCCGACGACGTGATCGAACGGCTCTTGACGTCCGAGCGGCGGTGCCACCTCCTGTCGGTGCTCCTGGCTGCCGACGATCCGGTACCGATCGAAGATCTGGCGCGGGCGGTGGCCGCCCGGGAACGGGACGCGACGCCGTCGGCGGTCGACGACCGGGTGGTTCGGGCAGTTCACGACGAGATCTACGAGACGGAACTACCGAAGCTCACCGCCGTCGGGCTGGTGTCGTTCGACTCGCTGCTGGCGACCGTCGAACTCGACACCGACGACCGCCGGATCGGCGACGCGCTCGACGGAGCCACCTGATACCGCGCTCCCGGCGGCACCGAGCGGGAATCGTTAACACGCTCGGCCACCAACACAGTCCGTGACCTGCCCGCACCTCGAGTACCGGGAGTCGGACGGCGAGGCGGCCTTCGAGACGGCGCGCGCGTTCTGTACCGTCACCGGCGAGTTCGTCCAGCCGATGCGCGCGGACATCTGCAACGATCGGTACGACCTCGACCACGCGGCCCACTGCGAGATATACCGCGACCACGAGGGCGAGCCGTGAGTTACGACAGGTACCTCGACGGCGACCCGGTGATCGTGACTGCGGCGCTGACCGGCGGCGTCCACGGCAAGGAGGCCCACCCCGACCTCCCGGAGACGCCCGCCGAGATCGGACGCGCCGCCGCCGCGGCCGAGGACGCGGGCGCGGCCGTCGTCCACGTCCACGCGCGACGACCCAACGGCGAGCGTTCGTTCGCAACCGAGCGCTTCCAGGCCATCGACGACGAGATCCGCGAGCGCACCGACGACGTGGTGATCCAGCACTCGACCGGCGGGACCGGCGTCCCCGTGGAGAAGCGCGCACGGCCACTGCGGACCGATCCCGCCCCGGAGATGGCGTCGCTGGACATGGGGCCCCTGAATCGCTACGACCACCTCACCAGCGAGAACACCCGGGCCACGGTCGACGCGCTCCACGAGGAGATGGCCGAGCGCGGGATCAAGCCCGAACTGGAGGTGTTCAACGACGGCCACCGCAACGAGGTGTACGGTCTGCTGGACCGCCGGGAGGTGGCCGACCCGGTGTACGCGACGCTCATCTTCGGGCCGGGGACGCTCACCCGGCCGACCCCGCGGAACTTCCTGACCGCGGTCGACGACCTGCCCGCGGGCGCGCTGTTCAACACCCTCGGATTCGGCCGCCACCAGTTGCCGTTCGCGGCGATGGGAGTTCTCTTCGGCGGACACGTCCGCGTCGGTCTCGAAGACAACGTCTACTACCGCAGGGGCGAACTCGCCGAGAGCAACGCCCAACTGGTCGAGCGCGTGGTCGACCTCGCCGCGACGCTTGGCCGCCCGGTGGCCTCGCCCGCACAGGCCCGCGAGATCCTCGGGCTGTAAGCCTCGCGGATCATCATCTCGACCCGGTTACACCGGTGTCACCCGGTTCGCCTCGTGTCCGCGTGAGTATATGTCTCCGGGACCCGTACCGAATGTTATGACACCGGACAGCGGCGACCGGCCGGAGACAGCTGGCATCCACCACGTCACGGCCATCGCGAGCGACCCGACCGAGAACGTGCGGTTCTACACAGAGGCGCTGGGCCTCCGGTTCGTCAAGCGCACCGTCAACTTCGACCAGCCGTCGACGTATCACCTCTACTACGGCGACGAGACCGGCACGCCCGGGACGATCATGACCTTCTTCTCGTCCGCGGACGGCCGGGACGGGCGGGTCGGTCGCGGGCAGGTCGGCGCGACCGCGTTCACGATCCCCGAGGGCTCGGTCGACTACTGGACCGACCGCCTCGACGACCGGGGCATCGACTTCGACGCGCCCGAGCGCAGATTCGACGAGACGGTGATCCGCCTGCGCGACGGCGACGGCCAGCCCCTGGAACTGGTCGCGGGCGACTCCGACGTGGAGCCGTGGGACGACGGGCCGGTGCCAGCCGAGCACTCGATCCGGGGGTTCCACGGCGTGACCGTCGATTCGATGGACGCCGAAGTGACGGCGAACGTCCTCGACGCACTCGGGTACGAGCGAGCAGAGAGCGACGGCGAACGGACCCGATACCGGGCGGGCGAACGCGCTGGCGTGATCGACCTGCTCGACCGCACCGACGGCCCCCGCGGGACCCAGGGCGTCGGCACGGTCCACCACGTCGCCGTCCGGGCGGCCGACGACGACGCCCAGGCAGCGATGGCCGACCGACTCACCGAGATGGGCCTGAGCGTCACCGAGCAGAAAGACCGCCGGTACTTCCGCTCGGTCTACTCGCGAGACCCCGGAGGGATCCTCTTCGAGATCGCGACCGACGATCCGGGGTTCACCCGCGACGAGTCCGTCGCCGATCTCGGATCGTCACTCAAACTCCCGCCGTGGCTGGAGGGTGACCGCGAGGAGATCGAGACACAGCTCCCCGAGCTGGACGCCCAACGGGTGGTGAACTGAGATGGCTGGACCCCACCAGGACCAGCCGTTGCGAACCGCCGGGACGCCAGTCGACGAGGCCAGCGCGGCAGTCGTCGCCGTCCACGGCCGCGGCGCGAGCGCCGGGAGCGTCCTCGACCTCGCGGGCGAGTTCGACGTCGACGGCGTCGCGTACCTCGCACCGCAGGCCGCGCGCAATACGTGGTACCCGAACTCCTTCCTGCAACCGGTCGAGTCGAACGAACCCGGGCGCTCCTCGGGCCTGCAGGCCGTCGGCGAGGCGATCGAGCGCGCGAACGAGGCGGGGATCCCCACCGAGCGGGTGGCCGTCCTGGGCTTCTCGCAGGGTGCCTGTCTCGCCAGCGAGTTCGTCGCCCGCAACCCCCAGGAGTTCGGTGGCCTCGTCGCGTTCAGCGGCGGGCTCATCGGCGAGACGGTGACCGTCGCCGACTACGTGGAGGACGCCGACGGGTCGCTGGCGGGGACGCCCGCCTTCCTCGGGTGTAGCGACGTGGATCCCCACATCCCCGTCGAGCGGGTCCACGTCACCGAGGAGGTCCTGGCTGATCTCGGCGCCGACGTCGAGAAGCGTATCTACGAGGGGATGGGCCACGGTATCAACGAGGACGAGATCGAGTACGTCACCGGGATGATCGAAGCGCTCGTCGCGGAATGACTGTGTGGTAAAACCGCCCGGCGATCGGGACGAGTCACGGCGTGCCGTGAGGGCGTGTTCTCGTTCTACGGCGACCGAAAGACGCGGACGGTGTCGCGACTGGTCGGTTCACAGAGCAGTTGCGCGAGTCCGCGGTCGGTGAACACGTCCTTCCAGTCGCGGTGATAGAGGGGGAACTCGTCGTCGACGCGGCTGACTTTCGCATCCCCGCGTCCCCGCCGCGGGCTGTTGCCCTCGTTCTCGGCGGTGATGAGCAGGTCGTCCGTGATCCGCGCCAGTTCCCCGAAGACCCACGCGTCGTCGGGGTGGACGTGCTGGAGCGTCTCGACGGAGTAGACCGCGTCGAACTGCCCGTCGTCGAACTCGCCGACGAGGTCCTCGATGGCGCCGGTGTGGAACTGTCCGACCTCGGCCACGCGTGGGAAATAGTCAGCCATCACCTCGAAGGAGTCGGGGTTGATGTCGATTCCGGTGAGGTTCTCGAACCCCCGATCGCGGAGGTGCGCGAGGTGGCGACCGGAGCTACAGCCGACTTCGAGGACCGCGGCGTCCTCGGACGCGTAGAACGCCAGCGCGTCGCCGATGGTCTCGCTCACCTCGTTGGGGCCGATCTCGGCGTAGTACGCGGGGGAGTAGTTGCCCGACCGCTCGGCCCACCCGCGGCGGTTCTCCTCGGGGTCCATGCGAGAACCGAGGCGGACGCCGGACTAATGTCTCCCGGTGTCGGCCGGAACAGGATTTACTACGTGCGGTACCGAAGTAGGGCCAGGAGACCCGACAGGATGGCCGACGAGCTTTCGGCGGCGGTCGATCGCCTCACCGACGACGACCCCGCGGTCCGCCGCGACGGCGCCGAGAGGGTCGTCAGCTACAGCGAGGCAGACAGCGACGCACTGATAGACCACGTCGCGGTGATCACGCGGTCGCTCGACGACGACGACCCGGTCGTCCGCCGATCGCTCGCGCGGGCGCTACGGAACGCGAGCGTCTCGGACCCCGCGAGCCTCCACCCCGCCGTCGGCGGCGTCGTCGGCCGTCTGGACGACGAGGAACCGCAGGTGCGCGACAACCTGCTCACCACACTCGCGCGGGTGGCATCGGTCGACCCCGGCGCGCTCCGGTCGACGCTGCCATCGGTAGTCGACAGGCTGGACGACCCCGACGAGCGGGTCCGCGAGTCGGCAGCGCGGGTGGTCGAGCGTCTCGCGACGCGCTATCCCGACGACGCGCTCCGTCACCGGGACGCTATCGCTGCGGCGTTGCGCGACCAGCACGCGCCGGTAAGAGCGGACGCCTGCCGGGCGCTCGCGGCTCTCGAACGCAGGCGGTCGGGCGCGCTCGCGAACGAGACCCAGACCGTCGCCGACGCCGTCGACGCCGAGGAGCACGCCGTGGCGACTGCGGCCTGCGAGGCGCTCGGCGCGCTCGGGACCGCGGCGGCCCGCCGAACGCTCAGGGCGACCGTACGAACGAGTTCGCTCCCGGAACCGGTCCGGTCGGCCGCCCGTCGGGCGCTGCGCGAAGCGCAGTACCCCGACCGGCCGCTCGCGGGACGACAGATCGACCCGAAAGACGCCGACGAGGCGACGCTCGTGCCCGGAACGTGGGTGTCTTTCGACGCTTTCGAACGGACACCGCCGACGGGCCGGTACCGTGGGGTCGTGACCGAGGAACCACCTTCGACGCCCGTCGACCGAGCGAGCAGTCCCGTCCCCGCGCCGGACTCGACCGTGGGCGTCCGCGTCCGGAACCCGTACCTCGGCTACGCGGTCGACCTGTGGATCGGCGACAGCGTGATTCGCGCGCGCCACGAAGAACGCCATCGGTCGACACCGGTCGCGTTCGACGCGACGGATCTCCGACTGATCGACGACGACCGGGAGCCGTTGCTCCACGCCGTCGAGGGGGACACCCTCTCGTTTTCGGTCGAGGGCGCCGCCTACGAGGTTACCGTCACCGAGGTACGGGACGACGAGACCCGCACGCTCGTCTGCGAGGAGGCCGACCGCGGCTACGTGATCGAGTTCCTGCCGCTGAGTCGTGACCCCGCAGTCGCACACTTCCGACAGGGGCGTGGGTTCGCCGTCACGGACCTCGACGTCGTCACCGGGCCGGAGTGACGACCCGGCGGCCGCGACCGGCGGCTGTTCCTGTCGGTGACGGCGAGGGGTTCGGCGGGCGAAGCCGTTTTGAAGGGCGGCGCGAAAGGAGTAGCCTACAGGAGCCGCCCGAATGATCGATCTGGATCCGGAGGAGGTGGAGCCCGTCGTGTCGCCGCCCCGCGACGGGGTCGAGGGACTGGAGGCCGCCGACCCGACGGTGGTGAGTATCAGCGACGTTCACGGCTATCTCGGTGCCGCCAGGAGCGCCCTGAAGACGGTGGGTGACTACGAGCGGTTCGATCCACTGGTCACGACGGACGACGAGGGCTGCCTGCACTGGGCTGGCAGCGACGAGTACGTCCTCGTGTTCAACGGCGACCTGATCGACCGAGGGCCGGACAACGAGGGCGTGATCGACCTCGTCGAGCGCCTGATCGAGGAGGCCCCGCCTGGCCACGTGCGGATCACGCTCGGCAACCACGAGTGGGGCGCGTTGTTCCCGGCCGTCGTCGGGTGGGAGCAGTGGTACTCCGGGCAACTCGACGACGACGGGCGGCGACAGCTCTGTTCGGTCATCGCAGACGGGCACGTCGTCGCGGCCTACGACGGCTACAACTTCACGTACGCACACGCCGGTCTCCCGAGTTCCTACGAGTCACAGCGGCTCAACAACCGACTGGTCGAGGCCGCCCGGACCCTGGCCGACGCCGTCGGGACCGACGCGGACGCCGACACACAACGGGAACTCGTCTCGGAGTACCGCCAGGTGCTCTCGCTGGGCCGACAGAACGGTCGGGGGTTCGGCGCTGGCATCGCGTGGCTGGATTTCAACTACATGCCCGACACCGCGCCGCCACAGATCGTCGGCCACACGCGCCAGGAACAACCGGTCCAGAAGGGCAACGTGATCTGCGAGAACGTCATCCGGAAAAACAGGGGAAACCCCGGGGGCGAGGCGGTTCTGGTCGAGACGCCCGACGAACTGCGGTCGCTGGAGCGGGTCTACGACGGTGGCGTCTACACCCACGAGTTCGAGATTCCCGACGACGAGGTGTGAACCGCCCGTAGACGGGCGGTCGCGGGACGGTCGCGGTGGGAGACGGTTCTTCCGGTGACTCAACAGATAAGTCCCGACCCTGTGTGGGTGTCCCATGGCCGATCCCAGCACGACCGTCTCGGTGGCGGTCGAACCCGACGCGCGCAGCGACTGGACGCTCAGCGACGGCGTCTTCGGCAAGTTCGGCGAACACCTCGGGAGCGCCATGTACCCCGGCGTCTACGAGGACTACGTCACGAACGGCTGTTTCGAGGTGTGGAACACCGTCGAGGGCGGCGGCCCCGACGGCAACGCCTTCCCCGAGACGCCCGAACACGACGACACCGCCTACCCGTGGGAACCGCTCGAACGCGAGGGCGAGGTGACGCTCTCGCAGAAGGAGGGCGGCGTCCGCGGGCGCGAATACGACGACGCGCTCGAGGGTGACCTGGGGATCCCGGACCGGTACGGACCCGACCCCGAGGGCGTCGCAGGCCCGCGGTTCCAGCGTGTGACCGTCGACGGCGAGGGCGGCGTCGCCCAACGGGTCGCCCTCCCGGACTACCGCACCGACGGCTTCGACGTCTCGGTGTCCGTCCGCGGCGACGACCTCGCGGCGTGTTCGGTCGCGCTGACGACCCCCGGGGACGCGGTGCTGGCCGAGGCGACCCTGCCCGTGACGGACGACTGGGAGCGCCACGAGGTGACGCTCTCGCTGGGCGACGAGAGCCCCGAGCGCTACCGTGAGTCCCGGTACGGGGAGTACCGCCTCGTCCTCTCGGCGTCGGGGACGGGGACCGTCGACTTCGACTGGGCGACGTGTCTGCCCGACGACGCCGTCGAGGGGATCTACAACCCCGAGACGATCGACCTCCTGAAAGAGTACGACGTGACGAACGTCCGCTGGCCCGGCGGCAACTACGCCAGCCAGTACCGCTGGCGCCACGGCGTCGGCCCGGTCGCCGAGCGACCGGTCGTCCCCATCGTCAACTGGGGCGGCCTCGAACCGAACTACCTCGGCACCAACGAGTGGCTCCGCTTCTGTGAACTCGCCGACGTCGAACCGTACCTCACGGTCCCGTTCTGGTCGCCCGCCGGTCCGGAGGCGGCCGCGGAGTGGGTCGAGTACGTCAACGGCGACCCCGACGAGACGGAACTGGGCGCGCTCCGGGCCGAACACGGCTACGAGGAGCCCTGGGACGTCGAGTGGTGGGGCGTCGGCAACGAGGTGTGGGGTGACTTCCAGGTCGGCGGCACCGACGCCGTCGACTACGCCGAGCGCTACGCCGAGTACCACGACGCGATGCGGGCCGTCGACCCCGACATCAGACTCGACGCCAGCGCGATCGACCCGTGGCTGACGACGGTCCACGACGGCTCCTACGAGGACCGCCGCCGCGGGGAGCGGCCGGTGTGGAACGACCTGCTGTTCGAGCACGCGCCCGACTCGCTGGAGGGCGCCGACGTCCACCGCTACACGGTCGGCCTCGACGGCGAGGACCCCGATGACCGCGAGGCGTGGCTCGACGAACACGACGAGGACCCCGTCGGCTACAACGAACTGCTGGTGAACTTCCCGCGGGCGTGGGCCGATATGTTCGCCGACCTGCGCGAGTCGGCCACGGAGCACGGCCACCCGGATCTGCGGATCACTGCGGGCGAATGGGAACTCGTCCCGAGCACGAACGACGACTGGCCCAGCGCCCGCCGCGGGACGATGGCCCACGGCACCTACGCCGCCCGCACCTTCCAGACGTTCGTGAACCACGGCGACGCGATCCGACTGGGCCACTGGACGGACTTCTCGCTGTTCCTCCACCCCGACCCCGACCGGAACCTCCCGCCCCATCCCGGTGCTCGCGTCCAGAAAGCGTTCGCCGACCCCATCGTCGAGAGCGACGCCGACTGGTACCGCGTCGAGACCGACGTAACGGGGAGTCCGACCCGCGACCATCCGAAGGCGGGGTACTCGAACCTCGAACGCGACGACATCGACCTCGTCGACGCCGTCTCCGTCGGCGGCGAAGCAGGACTGGCGACGTGGCTGGTCAACGGATCGCTCCGCGAGTCGGTGACCGTCGACCTCGACTACGGCGAGACCTGCGCGGGTGCCGACGCCGCGGTGATCCGCTTTTCAGGCGCCGACGGCGATCCCTTCGCCGTCCAGGAGTCGTGGGAGGAACTCGACGGCCTGGTTCGCGAGGAGTTTCCGCTCTCGCTGTCGGCGAACGGGACCGGATCGGTTGATCTCCCGCCCGCGGGCGTGGCCGTGGTGCGCTTCGACGAGGAGTTATCGGCCGATCCGACTGCCGGGTGAGAGCGCCGCCGCTGTCGTGTGAGTATTACGGGCGGCGACCGTACGTGGCGGCGATGAACGTCTCCGACCTCCGCACGGATGTCCCGGCACTCCGGGAGGGCGTCTACATGAACTACGGCGCCCACGGCCCGAGTCCGACCCGCGTCGTCGACGCCGCCGACGCGTTCGTCCAGCGCCACGAGTTCGACTCGCCGATCGACGACGATCCCTACGCGACAGCACTCGACACTATCGACGAGACCCGCAAGACCGTCGCCGGGTTCGTCGGCGCCGACGCCGACGAGATCGCGCTCACCGGTAGCACGACTCACGGTATCAACGCCGTCGCGGGCGCTGTCGACTGGGAACCCGGCGACGTGGTCGTCCGGACCGACCTCGAACATCCCGCCGGAGTTCTGCCCTGGCAGCGCCTCGAACGCGAGGGCGTCGAGGTGCGCGTCGTCGAAACGGAGCACGGGCGGATCGACCGCGAGGCCTACGCCGAGGCCGTGGCGGGCGCGCGACTGGTCTGTATCAGCGCACTCACCTGGACCCACGGAACGCGACTGCCCGTCGCTGACCTCGTCGACGTGGCCCACGACGCCGGTGCGTTCACGCTAGTCGACGCCGTGCAGGTCCCCGGCCAGACCGAGATGTACATGCGCGAGTGGGGCGCCGACGCCGTCGCCGCCGCGGGCCACAAGTGGCTGCTCGGTCTCTGGGGCGGCGGCTTCCTCTACGTCGACCGCGACGCCGCGGCGGACCTCCACCCGCGGGCGGTGGGCTACCGGAGCGTCGAGGACCCGACGGCCGACCCCTTCGCGTTCGCCGAGG
>Ga0207813_100789_pt1 | contig 13819 bp, 9 predicted proteins | sample A23E3SouthBayCA_2_FD_187730 | JGI IMG/M metagenome (GOLD analysis project Ga0207813, IMG submission 187730) | Aerobic enrichment media microbial communities from Eden Landing Ponds, California, USA - A23 E3 (4) (SPAdes) | ecosystem: Environmental > Aquatic > Marine > Unclassified | place... | reverse complement strand
CGCGGTGGGTGTGGGTGTCGCGGTGGGTGTGGGTGTCGCGGTGGGTGTGGGTGTCGCGGTGGGTGTGGGTGTCGAGGTTCCGTTCGGGGTTTCGGTGCTGTTAGGTGTCGCTGTCGCATTCGGTGTCGAAGTCCCGTTCGGGGTTGCTGTCGCTGTCGTGTTCTCTCCGTGTTCACCCGGTGTTGCTGGACTCTCGGTCGCCGGCGTTTCGTTGATGCCGATGGATACCCCGACCGTCTCGGTATCGGTTAGGGAAGCGACGGTAACCCCCCCAGTGAACCCAACCAGCAGGACTGCAACGACAATAGCCAGCACACCGGTCTTACTCGCCATCGTTCTCACCTCCGGGCCCGACAGTCCCGGCAGGTGCCTGAAGGTTTTTGCCACCGTCGGTCACCTGACGAACCCGCTGCTGATTACTGGTACCGGGCGCTTCCCGTCCGGCAACGAACACCGCTGCGACGAACGCGAGGACGATCGCCGCGCCGGCGAAGACGCCAACGCTCACTGGATTGGTGTCCTGATATGCGATGTAACCGCTGTAGACCGCAAGACCGCCGAACCCGATTGCGCTCAGCTGGAGATCGCGAGTCGTAATCACGAGGCCGTCGTCGGCTACCTCCGCCGGCGATCCGAACTCACCGACATGTCGGCGGTCGGGCGGCTCAGGCTGCTTTTCAGACTCGTCACTTTGCATGAAGGCATAGAGCTCGGAGAGAATCAATGCGACCACCGGGAGCCCGACCAGGAGCGCCATCCCTCTCGGGGTGTTCGCGAACATCACCACGTGACCAACGTACGGCAGGACCACCCAGACCTTGCCCGTGACGTTCTCGGCGGGAACGGGCGTGGGATCCGGGTTGTCGTTGGCGTCACCTTTCGTGCGGAACGCCAAGTCCCCCTCGCTCCCGACGACTTCGACGACACGGTGCGTAACTGGCGTCGATTCTCCGGTACGAAGGAACGTGATAACGTCGCCACGCTCGATGTCGGCCGGGTCGACGCTTTTGACGATGACGGCGTCACCGGGCGATATCTCGGGTTCCATACTGCCCGAGAGGACGGTGTAACTGGCGTCGGCGCCGACGACGCCAGGCACGGCTTGAACGACGAAGACCCCGACCAACAGGATCGCCAAGATGGTGATGGCGACCCCTGCGACGCGCCGAGCGGAGGGAATCACGGTGACCACCTTTTCAGCGCCGGTATGTGCGAGCGGTTCCGGTTGTCTGTAGTTACTACCATGGGTTGCTCGGGTTCGTGTGACGACATTGCTTGGCGAACAGTTCCATATCGAACGACAACGACTCCCCGGCGAGGTCTGTCGGCTTCGGGAGCTGCCAGTCCAAGGTGAGACACGCCGGCTCGCAGCCGACACAGGCGCTGTCGGAACACCCGAAGACGACGAGGTGGCTGAGGCCACTCTGCTGTCCGCCGGGATTCGTGGAGGTAACCAGGTCCGTCGCCGTGGCTGCACAGTTGGGCCGGTAGGGGACGACACCCTCGTCGGGTGACCCGCCGCCTTTCACGTCCACGCGACAGATCCCGAACGCATCTGCCTGGAGGTCGACACCACGGACTTCGTCCCCGTCGTCCTTCCAATGGAGCCCCGTGATCTCGACGTTGACGGGACCCTCCGGCCCCTCCAGAGTCAGCGTCCCCGGGACGTCATCGACGGCGAGTGACTCACCCGTTTCCTCCACGACGAACGCATCGGGGTCCGCTTCCAGCTCGATTTTTCCGAGCTCCCGGCAGTTGGCACCGAGCCGGGTACCGTCCGCGTACGCGTCGAACAGTCCGGAAAGAGATCCCTCGTAGAGGACATCGCCGGACCCACTGCATGTGGGTGCGTAGGTGACCGTGACCTCCATCGCATCAGTGAGCGGGCTGAGTTCGGGGCCGTTCAGCCGCAGCCAGACGCGACCGGGATTATCACACAGGCGGAACGCCACGGTCGTCGAACCGGACGCTCGCCCCCGAGTTGGGTCGATGTTCGGGAACGCAATGGTGATTGAGGACTCCGGAACGAACGTCGACGGGAACGAGCCCTCTTGCTCGGGGTCAAAAGTCGTCATCGCCCCGGATTCGGTGCGGGTCGCGATTTCGAGGTCGAGCGAGCCTGCCCCCATGGTGTTCGAACGGAACGGCTCGCCGTCGGTGAGGAGCGCGTACGTTCCAATGCCGGAGGCGCCGCCGATGCTCGCCGCCCCAACGAACGTGACGCCGCGCAGAATGGCACGCCGCGAGACGTCAGGCATCGTCGCTTCCCTCCGTTTCGGTCCGGGGCACGTCCCCGAGTAGGGCCATCGTTGACATACTTATTGGTCTGTTTAGGGGTCGAGGCGGCTGTTTAATCGGCCGTGAAACGGTCACGTCTCGTCACACGGCTCGACCGTGAAGCTGAGCGATGTCTCGACGCTGTCGCCCTGAATCAGGTTGCCGGCAGATTTTGGGAGCGACCAGGAGATGCCGACACAGGCTGTGCTGTCGGGGCCGAGGCAGTCGTTGCCGAGCGGAACTCCCTCGCTGAGAGCGGCGTCCGCGTCGACAAGTGAGCCGTCCACGAGCGTGGTCTCCGCAGTGTCCAGGTCGCCGTCACAGCCCCCGAGCCCGGACACGCCGAAGGACCCCGTGTCGTACCAGGCCGAGACCTCCAGCGCGTCCGCGAGCTCGCCGCGGTCGGCAGTCATATCGCCGGCGGCCAGCTCCGGCTCGTTCCGGTCGTTCTCGTGGTTCCCAGTGAGCGACAGCGAGAACCGCGCGCTCGCCCCGGCGTCGCCGGTTTCGGGAGCCACCCGAAACGCCAGCGTTCCGGAATCGCCCGGTTGGGCGTTCCCGATGTCGAGGACGGGGCCGTCGGCTGTCTCGTTGCCCGCATCGACGACGCTGTCGTTGTACGTTTCCTGCCACTCCAGGCGGAGTTCCGGATCGCTCCCGACCGTCGTCGAGGACTGGTAGGCGACCGCGTCGGACGACACGACGGCGAGGCTGGTGACGGACGCGGCCGTCCCGATAGCCGCGGACGAGAGGAGGCGGCGACGCGTGAACTTCACCGTCGAACACCCCCCAGTTCGAAGCTGCCTGTCTTCGGCGGGCCTGTGTCTGTGTTTGGAGTCATTGGTCTGTTCGGGAGGTCCACCGGCGGAGTCGAACCGCCGCACACGGCACCAACCGTGTAAGGGCCCGGGAGGGGCCGTACCCCACGTGGACGGGACAGTTATGTCGTGATGCTGTCGGTATCGTCCTCGGTACTGTCGTCGTCACCATCGCCTGAGTCCGTGCCGGAACCTGCACCGTCGTTGTGGCGGCACTGTTCGGCGTAGAACCCGAGATCGAACGCGAGGCTGTCGCCCTGGATCTCGTTGCCGACGTCCGCGGGTACCCACCACGCGAGCCCGAGGTAGTTGTCGGTCGACGCCTCGAAACAGCACGAGTCGTCGCCCGGCCCGTCGCCGTCGCCGCTACCAACTGCGACGCAGAAGCCGACGTGACTGATGTCCTGACCGGTCGGCGTCTGCAGTCGGGTGTCGTCGTCGCTCATCGAACCGATGGCATCGCCGTCCGTGAAGTCGTCGTCGCCGTCGTCGTTGTCGTAACTGTAGACGTTCGCGCCCCCGGTACCGCCCTTCACGATGACCTTCGCGACGCAGAACTCCTCGCTCTCGATCTCCCAGTCCGTGACCGTCTGGTTGCCCTCCACGAGGTCGGTCGTCACCGTGATGTCGCCGTACGGCGTGGCGTAGGTCGTCGTCCCGCTCTCCGGGAGCGGCCCCTCGGGCGCTTCGTCGGTCTTCGTCGCCGACAGCAGCCCGAAATCCGTACACTTCGGGTTCTTGCCGATCTCGTGGTCGACGGGGCCGTCCGTCAGCTCCGTGTCGACGGTGACCGTGTCCCCGGTCGTGTGGCGGCTGTCGTAGTCGGATTCGTCGGGGCAGTCACCGGCCGGTGGCTCGACGACGTTGTCGCCGCCGGGGCACAGCCGGACGCCATCGTCGGCTTCCAGCAGCAGAAGCAGCTCTCCCAGCGAGAGCGTGGGCGTCAGGTAGCCAGCGTCGTCGGCGTCCTCGGAGGCGACCTCGACGACGTTGTCGCCGTCGTCGTACCAAAGCCGCACCTGCACGGCATCCAGTAGTTCACCGTCGGTGCCCGGCTCCGCGACTGTTCCGTTCTCACCATCGGCACCCGCCTCCGGCTCCGTCAGGCCGTTCTCGTCGTTCGCCGCGAGTTCGCCCCGCAGCCAGACGTAGCCGGGGTTGTCACAGAGGTGGAAGCTCAGCGTGAGTTCGCCGAAATCCCCTGGCTTGACGTCATCGAGACTGACCAACGGCTTCGCCGTGGCGGTCTCGGCGTCCCAGGTGTCGCCGTTGTCCGTGCGGAGCGCGCCCTCGGCTTTCGGATCGAGGTCCGCGTCCATGTCCGCGCCGTCTTCACAGATGTAGCCGACCGGCTCGGCGGCGAACGGTTCCTGCCCGCCGTCGTCGTCCGTGTCCGGGTACGCCTCGATGGACGTGTTCGCCATGTACGCCGCGAGGTCGTCCTCGGCCACCCAGACCATCGGGTTCTCGGGGTCCGGCAGCCCGACGTACCCGGCAGGGTCGTCGGGCGCGGTTCGTGTGACGTCCAGCCCACTGGCCGGGTCATCGAACCCATAGATCTGCGGGAACGAGTAGTGTTCCTCCCAGTCGACCTTGAGGTCGAGCTTGCCCGCAGCGATGGTGTTGTCGTCGAACGACTCGGTGTCGTTGAGGTACGCGCTCGTCCCGAGGCCGGCGCCTGCCGAAGCAAGGCCGGCAGCGCTCAGCCCGGCGAGTACGTTCCGCCTGGAGAGGCGGTATCGGTTGTTATTATCTGGCATGATACTCCCCTCTCGGGGGAAACCCACGGGCGGAGTCGAACCGCCCGATGTGTCGCTCACATCACACCCGTGTGGGTTGGGGGTGAGCCGGGTTCAGCTGGGTATCTCCGTGCCGTCGTTGTGCCTACACTGTTCGGTGTAGAAGCCGAGATCGAAGCTGATCTCGTCGCCTTGGATCTCGTTGCCGACGTCGCTCGGGACCCACCACGCGAACCCGATGTAGTGGCTCACGCCTGGCACGAAGCACTCGCGGCTGTCCGCGAACGGGTCGCCGGCGAGTTCGCCGAACGCGCTCGCACGGTTCCCGTCCAGCGGGATCCCCTCCCCGGCCTCGAGTGCGGGGAGGTCGTCAGCGAGTGTCCCGCGCCGGAACACCTCGCCGCAATACGCGCCGGCGGTCATATCGCCGAAGTCGTAGTCGTAGGCCTCTCCGTCGAGCGTCATCCCGTACGAACCGGTGATGCTCCCGTCGGTTCGGTCGACGACGTGGATCTCGTTGTTGTCACGGTCGGACGCGACGATGTCGCCGGTACCGGCATCGCGGATGGCGAGACCGGTGATCCGCTCCTCCTTCTCACCGATCGTATCCTCGTCGACGGGAACGGCGGTCGAATCGGTGCTCGGATCGTCGACCTTGTAGAGTCCGTCGTCGTCGGTGTCGGCCGTCCAGATGTACATCGTCCCGTCGGAGGAGAACACGAGGTCCGCGCCCGAGAGGTCGATACCGGTGTCGCCCTGGGACGTGACCGACGGTCCCGACCGATCGACTGTGTAGAGTTCGTCCGTGTCCTGGCTCGCGGCCCACAGCGTGCCATTCGGGGAGTATCCGGCGAGGACGATTCCGCCGGGGTCGCCCGAAATCGCCCCGTCGTCACTGAACGCGTCGCCGTCGATGTCGTACGTTCCCAGGTGTCCGGAGTTCTTGTCGTAGAACAGCACCTCGTCGCCGTTGGGCGTCGTAGCGATCGCGTCCGTCTGGTCGAAGTCGCCGTCGCTGTACTCACCGGGACCCAGGAGCTCGGTCAGCTCCGCCTCGCCAGTGTTGTCGTTCAGCGTGACCTCGAACAGGGTGGTCGGATCGGTTCCGCTGTCAGCGAGGTACAGCTTCTCCTCGCAGTTGGTCTGGAGGACGTTGTCGCCACGCGAGTCGTACCACCAGACGGTCTGGATGTGTTCGGCGAGGTCGGCGTCGTTGTCCTCGTCGCCTTCGGCGACCTGCTCGGGTTCGGGGTTCGCGCCGCCGCTCTGGGAGATGTTCGCCGCCTGCAGCCACACGTACCCGGGGTTGTCACAGAGGTGGAAGCTCAGCGTGAGTTCCCCGAAGTCACCCGGCTTGACGTCGGCGAGGTTGACGAGTGGTTGGGGTTCCCCGTCAACGTACGTGTCGGCGTTGTCCGTGCGCGTAGCAGTCCCGAGCTCTCCGGGTGTGAGGTCCTCGTCGAGATCGGCGCCGTCCTTACACGGCTCGTAGGTGAAGCCATTGGACTCCACTTCCTGGCTGCCGTCGTTGTCGGGATCCGGAAACGCCTCGATCGCCGTGGCGTCCATGAAGTCGGGGACGTCAGCTTCGCTGAGCCAGACCTGCGGGTCGTTCGGGTCCGGGAAGCCGACGGCCCCGCCGCCCGGGTCGCTGTACGCGACGTACTCCCCGCCACTGGAGCCGTCGTAGTAGTGCTCCTCCCAATCGACTTTGAGGTCGAGTTCGCCCGCTGCGATGGTGTTGTTTTCGAACGATTCGGTGTCGTTGAGGTACGCACTCGTCCCGAGGCCCGCGCCCGCCGAGGCGGCACCGACGCCGCCGATCCCCGCGAGCACCGCGCGACGAGAGAGTTGGACGTTCTTGTCTGGCATGTGTGTCACTCCCCTTCCGGGGAAACCCACCGGCGGAGTCGAACCGCCGTATTCAGATCCCCGACAGATCGGAGACGCTGAGTGTGCCGATGTGGGTTAATTCGCTACGCTACGGCTCGCTGACTTCGATGTGGTCGGAGCTGTCGAAGAAGTCGAAGTTCCCGTCGTTCGGGTTCTGGTCGATCTCCACGACCGGGCCCTCGCCGCCGGTGCTGGCGAACACGAAGAACCGGAAGTCGCTTCCAACCACACTTCTGGGCATACCGAAGGTGATGGTATTTCCAGTCTTAGTCGCGGAGTAGCCGCTCGGAAGTTCCTCAGGTGAATCCTTGGAACCACTCGATGGGTGGTTGATGTAGGCGAACGGATCATCCGGGAATCCGGCGTTCGGTTGCCACGCGAGTTGGAAATCCGTAACCCCATCTTCGTCCGCGTCGATTGCCATCGGAAGGTTCGTCGAACTGTAGTCGGACGTATCGAGGAAGTCGACCCCGTCATCGTCGTCCTGGAACGTGAAGCTGATAGTGACGTTTTCCTCACCGAAATCCGCGTTCGTGAGGACGGACCCGTCAGTCGAATTGCCGTGGCCTTCAGGGGTGGAATAGTCCGTCGAGAGTGAGAAGTCAGCACACGGGTTCGCGGTGCCGTCGTTGTGGCGCGCCTGCAGCGCGTGGAACTGGAGGTCGAACTCCAACTCGTCGCCCTGGATCTCGTTTTCGACTTCAGCCGGAACTTCCCAGTCAAGGCAGAGGCAGGGGTTGGTGACGTCGCTAGATACGTCGTCCGAGCCCGTACCCGCGTACGCGGACTGGTCGCCACCCCCCGCCATGCTGTCACCGGTTCCATCGAGCGGAAGCCCAACCTGGAGTCGGGCAAGGACTTCCCTCAGTGTCCCCGACAGAATCGTCTCGCCCGTACTCACAAGCTCACCGGTCTCTTCGTTGATCTCGCAGTACTGCACGTCGACTTCGATGTTCTCCTCGAGTTCGCCCTCGCCGTTGCCGTCAACAGGCTCCGGCTCGGTGTAGCCGTTCTCGTGGGAAAGGGTGAGGCCGCCACACGCCCACATGTACGCGGGGTTGTCGTCGATCTCGAAGCAGAACCGCGAGTACCCGCTGTCCCCGGGCTTCACGTCGCCGAGGTTCTGACTCATCGCGGTGCCGTCACCGTTAACGGTCACCGCGGCGTCTGAGTCCTCATCGTTCACCTCGCCGGTGAAGCTGTTGATCGTGTACGTTCCCGCGTCTCCCTGATCCTCGTGAACGACGTAGTCGACAGCCAGGTCGAGCTCGCCGGCCGTCATCATGTTGTTTTCGAACGATTCCGTGTCGTTGAGGTACGCGGACGTGCCGAGCCCGGCAGCGGCCGATGCGACACCGATGGTGCCCAGTCCGCCCAGGACGCGACGCCGCGTGAGTTCGAGTTTCTTTTTCGACATGGGTTTTGTCGGCCAGCCGTCGTGGCGGGCCTTGACACATCCACTATGGGCCACCCCCATAGCTAATCGCGAAATTTGTAGAGAAACGACTGATTCAGCGGCTCTTAGTCCGCTATTGAGGTGTTTAGATTGGCTCTCAGTACCGACTAAGCGAGCCGCTAGGCTGCTACCAGGGTGTTAAGAAACCTGATAAATAAGCGGGTAGCGGTGTCGGGGTTGGTGTATGAGCCTCTCCCGATCGCCGCGGCTCGCAGAGAGGGACATTCACGACATCCTACGCAACGATCGGCGGCGGCGGGTCATCGAGCACCTTCAGGAGTCTGTGGGCACTGTGACGCTGCGCGAACTCTCGGAGACCATCGCCGCCCACGAGTCGGGTGACTCGCCGCCGCCGCGGCCGGTCCGTGAGAGCGTCTACAACTCCCTCCACCAGACTCACCTCCCGAAGCTCGACGACGAGGGCGTCGTCGACTACGACGAACACAGGAAAACCGTCGACCTGCGCCCGGGCGCCCGCGACGTCAACGTGTACATGGAGGTCGTGACGAAGTACGGCATCACGTGGGCGGACTACTACCGGACGGTCGCGACGGTCGCGCTCGTGGTCACGCTCGCCACCGAACTCGGCGTCCCCATTGTGAGTACTGTGCCGACGCTGCTCTGGACGAGTCTCGCGCTCATCGTTGTCGCCGTGTCGACGGCGTATCAGCTCTGGACACGGCGATGGACGTACCTTCGGCCCCTACTGGACTGAGTGTCGGCCGAACGTTACGCAGTGGACCTACGAGAAGGAACCGCGCTAGAGTTCTGCCTCGAAAACGCGAGCCCCACAGGACGTGCAGGACGCTTCGACCACGTCGATTGACCGACAGCACGACTCGACCGTGTTCTCGCTGAGTTCGATGTGGCCGTCACAGACTGAACACTGATCGAGCCACAGGCGGAGCCCACCGAGTAGTTTTGTCCGCTCTTCGAAACTGCGGTCGGCCCAATTCGAGTCGACCTCGGCGAGCGCGGCCGCGCCTGCGGCGTCGGCGATGAACGCTGCGCGCGAGGGCCATTCTGCGACGGTCGTTCCGGAGACTTGGGTAACGACCCTGTTCCCGCGGAACCTGACATCCACGGGGTCGTCGAACGACGACGGAAGTATTCGATAGACTGCGTTGTCCAGGTCTTCGGCGGCCAAAGACATCTCCGAGCGCCACGATGCGTGAAACAGCGAGTCCAAGCAGAGGTCGTCACGGTCGAGACAGGGGGTCAGCACGCCGGCTGTAAGGAGTACCGTCTCCGGGTCGAACTGGCTGTCGCCGTCATTCGCTCGAGTGGTCGGTTCCGCCTCCCCGTGTTCGAAGTACGTGAGTACGACTTCCGGGAGAAATCGCTGTGTTAGAACCGGTGTCCCGGGAACGACGTATCCGCGAAGGTATGTGATTCCAAGCCCGACAGTCACTGCGACAATGCCGACGGCTGCTTCGAGCCAGGTACTGAGGCCGAGACCGACGGCGGCGACCAGAACGACGTTCAGGACAGTACATGGAAGGCATCGGTTCTCGCCCGTGTATTCTGGCTTCCGGAATATCTCGACCGCTCGTCGAACCTCCATGCCGATCTCTTGGCAGTAAACCGGGTTAGGTATTAGCGTGCTAAGCTCTCTGAACAGCCGATTAAACGACGGATTGTAGCGGACTCTCAGCACGAATGACGCGACAGTCGATTCTGTTCGTCGAGTGCGACGGCCCGCGGACGCGATCGCTTGACGTGACGGTGGTTTCACGGTAACTGGTAGCGTTGCCACCGGTATCCGACCGGACAGGGTCGGGCTCCGTCGGCTGTGTGGAACGACACCGACTCTAGCGACCGGTGGAAATCGGCGTCGGGAAGGGTGCTGGAGGGCCGGCGGGGGAGGGGGCTGACTGCGACCCGCCGTTCGCGTCGGCGGGCGATTGATAGTCCGCTGGCCAACAGGAAGTAGGGCGGTGCAGCGTTTCACGGGCTGAAACAGCGGCGTGGCCGTCTTTGCACGCCTGAAACGCAGGCGGGGGCTCGCGCCCAGGGTCATCGGGGGTAGTGTTGCAGAAACAGAAACGCGGAGGTAGAGTTTTTTCCTTGGCGGTCGCTGTTTTGGCTGTCCAATGGAGTTAGACGAATTCGTCGACGCGAACGTGCCCGAGGAGGGCGGTACCGGATTTCAAAAAGTCAATAAGCGGCTGCTTGCGATTCCCTTCGAGGGAGTCGCGATGGTGAAAGCCGGGTCGATGATCGCCTACACCGGCGACGTGACGTTCACTGGCAAATCCTCCGCCGAGGGCGGGATTACCGGGTTCGTCAAGGAGGCCGTGAGCGGGGAGGGAACGCCCATCATGGAGGCCGAGGGCTCCGGCACGCTGTACGTGGCCGATCAGGGTAAGAAGGTACAGATCCTCTCACTCGACGCCAACGAGTCCATCTCGGTTAACGGGACCGACGTGCTGGCGTTCGAGGAGCGCGTCGACTACGAGATCGGTACCGTCGGCGGGCTTTCCCAAGCCGCAGCCGGCGGGCTGACGAACGTGTTCCTCACCGGCCCCGGGGACGTCGCGATCACGACCCACGGCGACCCGGTCGTAATGCGGCCGCCAGTCACGACGGACCCCGAGGCGACGGTCGCTTGGAGCGCCAACCTCTCTCCGTCGATCGGGACGAACAAAGCGATCGAAATCGGCCAGCAGTCCGGCGAGACGATGCAGATGGAGTTCGACGGATCCGACGGGTTCGTCATCGTGCAGCCCTACGAGGAAGGCGGCCAGATGTGACACGCCTTGGCGGTACACGCTGAGCAGTCGCCGAACTCTCCGTGGAGCGTAGCAACCTGTCCAAGTCCGTCCGTTCGGCTGTCGACTTCCGCTGCACACCCTCGAGGCCGAGATTGCGAGTAGCTGTTTCTGCAGCCGAGGCCGACCCGAATGGGTGCTGTCGACCGATTCGCCATCGGCATCAGTTGACTCGAGTCCTGAAACGGGACGCGATCGCACAACCTCGGAGGATAGAATTGATGCGTGCCTTCTTTTCGCTTGGACTTCCTCTGACCTGGCTGACCAGTACGGCCGCGTAGTTACCGGTGTAGATTCTATTAACAGAAATTAATATTCTCGTAGCTGTGCAAGATGGACGGTGCGTATTCAGCAGGCTGTATTGGCCTAGAGATTCGATTGGTTACCCAAGAGTCACTGCATAACTAAGTGAATAGAAATCGTGTTCGCATGGTGCCGAATCTTGATTAGTGACTAAGCCATTGTTGTATTCAACTAAGGATGACGGAGACCACCTTAACCGGCCAAGAAGCACGTCAACGGCTCCACGAAATCGTTCGAAAGGATGTTCCATTTAATGAAAAGGCACACGAGGCGTTAGAGCTTGGCAAACAGTATCTCGGCGTGGACAACGGCTATCTCACTCGGATTGATCAAGACACCGATCACTGGGAGATAGTCGTCACGACCGACACAGCAGACGGACAGGCCTCGCCCGGTCTTGAACTAGAGCTTCAAGACACATACTGCCGTGAGACCATTGAAGACGACACCCTACTCACACTCCACGATGCACCAGATCAAGGCTGGGACGACGATCCGGCCTTCGAAAGAAGCGGGAACCATACGTATCTCGGTATCCCTCTCATTACTGAGCAAGAACCCTACGGAACCGTCTGTTTTGCTGCGCAAGAACCCCGATCTAACTCGTTTAGCGAGGCTGAAACCCAGTTTGCTGACCACCTGACACGATTACTCGAACGCGAACTCGAAAAAGAGCTCATCGAGGGCGAACTCACGAATCAAACCAACCTTGCTATCGTTCTTCACCGCGTCCTGCGGCACAATCTTCGCAACGACATCTCTGTCATCCGTGGCTATACGGAACTCATAGCCGATCAAGTGGATGACGATGCCGTCGGTGAAACCGTTCTCAACCATATTGACGGCTTGATCGGTTTGAGTCAGAAAGCCCGCGAACTGGAAGAAGTCGTCACCACCAGCTCCGAACGACAGACGACAGAGATTGGAGCCCTTATTGAGGAGATTACTGCGGAGATTACCCAGGAATACCCGGAAGCGTCGATCGCTGTTGAATACGATAACGAAATCCAGGGGAGAGTGCTGCAGAACTTCGATCGGGCTATCGAGGAACTCATTGAGAACGCTGTCAAACACACTGGCGACAATCCCAGCGTCACGGTTGCGATCGAGATTGTCCCGAACGGTATCGAGATTCAGATTAGCGATAATGGTCCCGGCCTTCCTGATACCGAAGCTGAAGTCCTCAACTCAGGGGTAGAGACACCACTCGCCCACGGCTCCGGTTTGGGCCTCTGGTTAGCCTACTGGATTGTGTCGAGCCACGACGGCTCCATCAACCCGAAGATCACAGAACACGGGACGACGATGACAGTTGCTATCCCTCGAAAGCCTGATGTTACTGTTCAACAACAGGTGACAGAACTCACGCGGTCGCGTGACAAATACAAACTAACCTTCGAAGAAGCGAATGATGCAATTGCTATTGTTAATGACGACGGCAGAGTTGTAGACGCGAACGAAGCAGCGAGTACGATATTCGGCGTAGAAGACAACGAGCTACTTGGGCGGTCGCTAACGGAGTTTTTCCCAGACCAATTTGGGTTCGATACCGAGTGGCAGGACTTCCAGGAGACCGGCGATCAAAGAGATACAGTGAGGGTACTCGGCGCTGATGGCGTCGAGAGAATTATTGAGTATGAAGGAACGTTAGATATTATCCCTGGTCAAAACCTCTTCATTAGCCGGGATATTACCGAACGCAAAGAGCGCGAACGGGAACTATCGGTAGCGAAAGAGCGGTATGAAATCCTGCTTGAGGCGGCTCCGGATCCCGTGTTCGTTGCAGATGCTGAGACGGGGGAACTCATTGAAGTGAATGAAGCTGCCGAAACGTTGCTCGGGATGTCGAGTGACGAAATTATCGGGATGCATCAGTCCGAACTCCACCCCTCGGAGCAGGCCGAACTCTATCAGCAATTCTTCAAAGAACACGTCGAGTCTGGTGGGTCGAAGCGGCGGCTCCCTGATGGATCCCACCTAACTATTGTAACCGCCGACGGGGATCGCGTCGCCGTCGAGATCAGTGTTGAGACGGTCTCGCTTCCCGATGGCCCTGTAACCTACGGCATTTTCCGGGATGTCTCTGAACAGATTGAACGCGAGCAGGAACTGGAAGCGATTACACAACGGCTCCAACTTGCCCTAGAGGGAACGGACACGGGTGTCTGGGACTGGACTATCGGGACGGGCGAGGTACGCTGGGGTGAGTCTCTGGAACGACTGATCGGAATTGAACCAGGGACGTTCGAAAGTACCTTCGATGCGTTCGGGGAGTATGTTCATCCTGCCGACAGAGAGAAAGTCACTGCTGCTGTTGAACGGGCTGCCGAAACCGAGAGTCGATTTCAGACCGAATATCGACTCCAGCGCGAAAATGATACACACATCTGGGTCGAATCACGAGGTGAGATCTACGACGATGGCAGCGATTTCAAGCGGATGATTGGCATCGTTACTGACATTACTGAGCGCAAAGAGGGCGAACGAGAGTTGGAACTAGCCGAGACCGTGTTCGAGAACACCCAAGATGCACTCTTCGTTATTGATGTGACCGAGGACCGC
>Ga0207813_100783_pt1 | contig 13883 bp, 12 predicted proteins | sample A23E3SouthBayCA_2_FD_187730 | JGI IMG/M metagenome (GOLD analysis project Ga0207813, IMG submission 187730) | Aerobic enrichment media microbial communities from Eden Landing Ponds, California, USA - A23 E3 (4) (SPAdes) | ecosystem: Environmental > Aquatic > Marine > Unclassified | place... | reverse complement strand
TGGCGAACGCGAGCAGGCCGACGAACGCGCAGGTCAGCAGTATCGTCAGCCCGGCGACGCCGAGGACTGCGCGGGTCCCGAGCACTCGACCGACCCGCTCGCGGACGCGCTGGGTGAACGCCATGGTCGTGTTCTGGGGTTCGACGGCGAGAGAATAAGTCTGGTGGGGGTCGACTGGTCTCGTTCGGGAACCGAAGGCCGGCCGCCGCCGTCCCCGTCGCGGGACTCCGATACGACTTTGAGCGGCCCCGCCTACCCCACGGCTATGCTCCGGATCGGCGCACACACGTCCATCGCGGGCGGGGTGCCCAACGCAGTCGACGAACAGTTGGAGATCGGCGGCAACTGCGGACAGATCTTCTCGCACTCGCCACAGGTCTGGCAGGACCCGAATATCGGCGACGAGGAGGCCGACGACTTCCGCAACCTCGTCGGCGATCACGACCTGGGTCCGTGGGTCATCCACTCCTCGTATCTGGTGAACCTCTGTACACCCAAGGACGACCTCCGAGAGAAATCGGTCGACTCCATGCAGAAAGAGGTCGACGCGGCGGACAAACTCGACATCGCCTACGTCAACGTCCACCTCGGCGCGCACACGGGGGCGGGCGTCGAGGGCGGCCTCGACAACGCCGCGAGCGCACTCGACGAACTCGACATCCCGGACGGTGTGACCGTGCTGATCGAATCCGACGCGGGGTCGGGGACGAAACTCGGCGGCGACTTCGAGCACCTCGCCGCCGTACTGGAGCGCTCGGAGCAGGACCTGGACGTCTGTCTCGACACCGCCCACATGTTCGCGGCGGGGTACGACCTCTCGACGCCCGAGGCCGTCGACGACGTGGTGACCGAGTTCGACGACGTCGTCGGGCTGGACCATCTGGAGTGCATCCACCTCAACGACTCCAAACACGAGTGCGGGACGAACAAGGACGAACACGCCCACGTCGGCGACGGCTACATCGGCGAGGACGGCATGCGCGCCATCGTCAACCACGACGGGTTCCGCGACATCCCCCTCGTGCTGGAGACGCCCACCGAGGACGGCCGCAGTTACGCCTGGAACGTCGAGAAGGTTCGAGAACTACGCACGGAGTGAACGGCAGCAGGGCAGGGATATCAGATGGGTGACTCGGGGAGTCACTCGACGTCTCGCTCCGGTTCGGCGCCGGCCGTCTCGGCGTCGCCGTCGTCGACCGACCCGGAGTCGCTGTAGATAGTCTCGGTGTCGTCGACCGACTCGGTTTCGAGCAGGTGCTCGACCCGGCGTTCGAACTCGGCTTCGTCGATGTCGCCGTTCGTGTACCGTTCACGGAGCCTCGCGAGTGGCGTCTGCTCGTCGTCGGCTTGCTCGCCCGATTCTCCGTCGTCGGAGTGGGACTCGTACCACTCGATACCTCTGAACCCCGCGGGGATGGCGACGAATCCGGCCGCGAGCGCCAGCCAGAATCCCGCTCCCGCGGTGAGCGCCACGCCGAGCACGACGACGGCGATAACGCTCACGAGGCCCCACTCCACAGCCCACGAGGAGCGGGCGTCTGCCTCCTCGTTCCGGGTTTCTCCGGGTTCGAGGATCGCGTTCTGGAGGTTCGCCCCCGAGAGGGTCGCGCCGTCGAGATCCGCGCCGACGAGCGTCGTGTTCCGGAGGTTTGCACCGCTCAGGTTGGCGTCGCTGAGGTCCGCGTCGGTGAGGTCGGCGTCTCTCAGGTTCGCGCCACTCAGGTTCGCACTCGAGAGATCCGCACCCGAGAGGTCCTTCCCCCTGAAGTTCGACCCGCTCAGGTTCGCGCCCGAGAGATTCCGGCCCGGGGCGTTCTCCCCGTCCTGTCCCATCGACGTCAGATCCGGCGAGCACCGACTAAAGACTGCTGGTCGCTGAGAGTCCCGGATTGCCCCGACGTACAGGCCTATACCCCGCGGCCGAGAACGCTTCCCCCGTGATCCACGACGCGTTCCCGTCCGTCTCGTTGCACAACGTCGCGGAACTCGGCCCGCCCGACTGGGCCGACAGCGCGAGTCAACTCCACCGGGTCCCGCAGTCGGTCAGTCGCCAGGCGAACGTCATGGGCCGTGGCCGGCTCCAGGATCCGACGGGCTGTGAAGTGCGGTTCGTCCCGGAGACAGACGACGCGACCGTCGAGGTGACGCTCTCGGCGGCGAACGAGACGACGGTTCACACCTTCTGGGGCGAGTTTCAGTCCGTCGACCCCGTCAGTATCGGTCCCGAGCCGACCACCCACGAGCTCTCGGTCCCCGAGCGAGTTCGGAAACTGAACGCGCCGCCCGAGGAGCTGGGTGCGTACGACCCGCGGGTCTGCCGGCTCCGCTTCGACGCGTGGGGACCGGTCGCTCTCCACGACGTTTCGGGCCCCGCGCGTCCGCCCGAACCCGACGAGATCCCGGACCGGCGCTATCTCGCCTACGGCACCTCGATCACGGAGGGTGCGGTCTCGGACCCGCATCTCTCCTACGTCGCACGGGCCGCACACCACCTCGGCGTCGACCCGCTGAACCTCGGGATGGCCGGGTCGGCCTACTGCGAGCCCGCGATGGCCGATTATCTGGCCAACCGCGAGGACTGGGACCTGGCGACGATCGCGATTTCGGTCAACATGGCCAACCGCGGTTTTACGGTGGGGCAGTTCCGTGAGCGCGCTCGAAATCTCCTCGATACAGTCGCGGGCGCTCACCCCGACGAACCGGTGGTCGCGATGACGCTCTTTCCCTACCACATGGATCTGGTCGAGGGTGACGACGCCGAACGCGCCGCGGCCTACCGCCGGGAACTGCGCGAGGCCGTCGCCGACTCACCCCACGACAACCTCTCGCTCGTCGAGGGGCCAGAACTCCTGTCGACCACCGGCCTCATGGACGACATCCTCCATCCGGGCGACGCCGGGATGATCGAGATCGGCCGCGGTCTCGCCGACGAACTCGCCGCCGTGCTGGACGATGCGAACCACGCCGGCAGCGAGTAGCGGCGTCGCCTCCGCTGGCGAATCAGGTCCGGACGTCGATCCGTGCGCCGCCCGATTCGCTCTCGGTCGCGGCGACCAACCAGCCGTGGGCGGCGACGAGTTCGGCGACGATGGCGAGTCCGTAGCCGGTGCCGTCGACCGTCGAGTAGCCGCGCTCGAAGACTACCTCGCGGTCCGCTTCGGGGATGCCGGAGCCGTCGTCGGCGACGAAGAAACCGTCCGCGAAATCGCCGACAGTCACCGTCACCTCGGTCGCCGGGCCGTCCTCGGTGGTAGACTCGCCGCTGGTCGAACCGTGTTCGATTGCGTCCCCGGGAATCTCCGACCGAGGGCTCGTGGAACCGTGTTCCACGGCGTTCGCAAACAGATTCTCGAACAGCCGGCGGAGTTTCCGCCGGTCGGCGTCGACAGTCGCGTCGGTCTCGACCCGAAGCGTCGCCCCACGAGTGTCGACGGTAAGCCAGGCCTCGTGAGCGGTCTCGTCGAGCACGACTGACTCGATATCGGCGTCGGCGACCGGCCGGCCGGCGTCGACCAGCGCGTCGAGCTCGTCGAGGAGGTCGCCCAGTCGCTCGTGGGCAGCGGCGAGATCCGCGGCGTACCCGTCGTCGAGGTCGGCGTCCCGGCGCAGGCGGGCGAGCGAGACGTTCGCCGCACGGAGGGGGTTGCGCAGGTCGTGAACGACGCCGTCGAGGCGGTCGCGGCGACCGGTCCGCGCGTCGACACACCGTTCGACCCACTCGACGAGCGTCGACTCGGCGTCTTCGTCGGTCTTTCGGACGCAGGCGGTCGCTCCCGCGAGCGCGGTCGGATCGACCCCGTCGAGGTCGACCGCGGTGTAGACGACGACCGGGAGTGTGGGGTCGCGCTCGCGGAGTCCGCCGAGCAACGCGACGCCATCGAGGCCGCCGTTTCGACTGGAGCGGGGGTCGTCGGACGGGGCGGCGTCCACCGTGTCGGCGTCCGCCCTACCGGACTCGAACCGGAGTTCGGTGACGACGCAGTCGACCCGCCGGTCGTCGAGCGCCGAGAGCGCACACTCGGGGTCAGTGGCCGCGGCGGTCGTCACCGACAGCGACCCTTCGAGCGCCGTGGCGACCTCGTCGGCTGCGGGGTCCACGACGAGGACGCGTCCGTCGCTGGGCATCGTCCGACCGGTCGCAGGGGTCGCATAACTCGGTTTCGTCTGCCGGGGTTTCGACGGTGGCGTCGGGAAGTCGGTGACGCCGGGTGGGAGGGGGTCGACGACCCGGCGACCGACCGGTTTTTGACTTTCGACGGCGACCTTCGAGACGTGCGCCGCTTCGACGCCGACTATCTGGAGGCGACCCGCCGCGGGATGTGGGCGGACTCCCGCGAGGCGCTCGCGGACCTGGACCTGGAGCGTCGCGAGCGGATACTGGACATCGGCTGTGGCACCGGCGAACTCACACGCGTCCTCGGCGAGGAGAGCGACGCCGAGGTGGTCGGCGCCGACGTCGACCCCGCGCTCCTCTCGGCGGCCAGCGCAGTCGCCCCCGTGGTTCGAGCCGACGCCACCGGGTTGCCCTTCCGCGACGACGCGTTCGACCTCGTGGTCTGTCAGGCACTCCTGATCAACCTGCCCGACCCCGTCGCGGCGGTGCGGGAGTTCGGGCGTGTCTCGGGGGACCTGGTCGCCGCCGTCGAACCCGACAACAGCGCCGTGGAGGTCGCCTCGACGGTCGACGCGGAGGAGGGACTGGCCCGGCGGGCCCGCGAGCGCTTCCTCGACGGCGTCGAGACGGACGTCGCCCTCGGTGCGGACGCGGCCGGCGTGTTCGAGCGCGCGGGGCTGGCGGTGGTCTCGACCCGCCGGTACGACCACGAGCGGACGACCGAACCGCCCTACTCGGAGGCGGCCGTCGAGGACGCCCGACGGAAGGTGACCGGCGACGGACTGGCCGACGACCGCGAGACGATCCTCGCTGGCGAGACGAGCGAGGACGAGTACGACCGGCTGTGGACCGACTGGCGCTCGATGGGCCGGGACGTGGTCGAGCAGATGGGCGACCGCGAGTACGAACGCCGCGAGACTGTCCCCTTCTTCGTGACTGTCGGTCGCGTGGAGTAGTGGTCGGGGCCTGTTTCGGACTCGTCTCTGGATCTGGAGCGAGTTGAAAGCCCTCGGCACGCTCGACCGCGCGCGCCACGGTGGCTGGTCGAGGAAGAACCAGTGTCGGCGGAATTCGAATAGTAGACGGGTTTTACTCCTCACCTTCGTCTTCATCGTCGCCCTCACCCGGCGCGGGACAGCCAGCGAGTGCGACGCTGCCAGCGACGGCGACGCCGAGACGACCCATCCACGTCCGCCGGCCTATCGACTCGTCCATACCTCGTGCTCACGCGGCGGTGGCAAAAATTCACGTTTCGGTGACACGGTGGCCACTCGATATCGACATCGGCGAGCCTGCGGAACGTGTTGCCGGAGGTGACCGGGTACTACACGACGTCCCCGCGGACGGTCGCGCCCTCCTGGCTGGCGCGATACGCTTCGACGGCCTCGGCGGCCTGTGTGGCCTCCTCCGGGTCGACACCGAGCATCTCTAGGGCGTCGGGCAGCGTCGGGAAGACGAACTCGCCGGCGCGGAGTTTCTCGAAGGCGTCCTCGCTCCGGCGACCCGTCCGGGAGCTGTCGTCGTCGGACTCGCCCCCCGGGTGTTCGGTCGATTCTCCCGTCTCGCCGCCGACCCACAGACAGGCGCCGCGGGGGTCGAGCACCTGCTCGTAGTTCTCGCGGGCGAGCGCGCCCCGCAGACGCTGGGTGACGTTGTCCTCGAAACTCGCGTTACAGACTTCGAGGTGGACGGGTTCGTCGCCCAGCAAGTGGGCCGCGAGACACTTCTCGGGCGCGGCGTAGCCGTTGGCGTTGGCCCGCAGGTAGTCGGGATGGGCCTCGGCCCAGTCGGCTCTGACTGTTTCGCCGACGCCGTCGACGCCGTAGGTCTCCCGGAACTCGTCGGCGCGGTCGGCGTCCCCACCCATGAGGATGTCCTTGGTGAGGTAGATGTCGACGCGCTCGACCGGGTCGAGTCCGAGGGCGACGTCGCCGTAGACCCACACCTCGCGGACCGGCACCGGCATGCGCTCGCGCTCGACCGTCTCGACGACCCGCTCGACCGTCTCGACGGCCACCTCGCGCGGGATTGTGCTCATCGGTCCCCGCTTTCCCTGCGACGGCCATAACTCTTTCAGCGTCGGGTCGACCCGCTGCCGATTCGACCCGGCGACGCGAACGCTACGGCTTTCTCATCGCTGACAACTGCGCGCGCAGTTTTAAGACGCACCCGGGGATGGAAGGGGATATGCGGCTCCGGACGCGCTTCGCGGTGGCGCTTGTCGTCGTCGCGGTGGTCCTGTCAGTGACGACGCTGGTGGGGTTTACGCTCTATCGCGACGCCATCGTCACCCAGGAGCGCACGGACCTCTCCCGGACGAGCGAGTCCGTCGCGGGGCAACTGCAGGCGGTCCTCGACGAGAAACGGGAGATCGTCCGGTTGTGGGCGCAGAACCGGGAAGTGAGCGGCCACGGAACGGCCCGACAGGACGCGGCGCTTGCCACGTTCGTCCGGACCACAGCCTTCAGCGGTGTGTCGGTCATGCGAGCAAACGGGACGATGGCGGCTATCGAATCTCGCGGCCTCGACGAGCGCGGTGAGCGGGAACTCGTCGGTCGCTCCTTCGCCGACCGGACGTACTTCCAGCGGGCGATGGACGGCGAGACGTACGTCAGTGACCCGGTCGACGCCGAGAGCGGGAACCTCATCGTGACGATCAGCACGCCGCTGGTCGAGCGCGGCGAGACCGTCGGGACGTTCAACGCCGCCTTCCACGTCCGCGAGGGCGACCTCTCGGACGTCGTGCGGGAGCGCAGTTCGGGGACCCGGGGTGTCTGGGTCTTCAGCGGCGACCGGACGGTCCTGGCTGGGGGCCCGTCGCCGACCGCCGCCGACTCCGAGCTGACGGCGAACGCGACGGTGGCCTCGACGGGCTGGACGGTCACGACGACGACCACCGGCGGGTCGCTCTCGTCGCGGCTCTGGACGGTGACAGTGTTACAGGCCAGCGCGTTCGTCCTCGTCTTGCTGAGTCTGGCCGTCTTCGGCGGGTGGCTCTACCGCGAGTACGTCCACAACGTCGAGCGACTCCAGGGAGGGTTCGACGCGCTGGTCGCCGGCGACTACGGGACCCGCGTCGCCCTCTCCGGTGCGACCGAGTGGGACAGCGTCGGCGACCAGTTCAACGACCTCAGCGAGACGCTCGCACAGCGACGTTCGGAGGTCTCGGTACTCAATCGCGTGTTGCGCCACAACCTCCGCAACGCCATGACCGTCGTCGTCGGCAACGCCGACCGCATCGAGGCCCGGACCGACGACGAGGAGGTCGCGGCCGACGCCCGGCGTATCCGCCACCGCGGGGAGTCCCTGCTCGACCTCGCCGAACACGCCCGCGCACTGGAGTCTTCCTTTGGCACCCGCGACGACGAGGCGACCGCCCGGCCCGTCCGCGCCATCGTCGAGGAGGCGGTCGCGGTCGTCGCCGACGAGTACCCGAACGCGACGTTGACGGCAAACGTAAACCTCGGCATCGATGGTGACGACAGTTCCGACTCGACAGGAGGCGAGGTTCGCGTCCCGCGTGGCGACCTCGTGCTGGTCGTCCTCGACGAACTGCTGCGCAACGGCGTCGTACACAACGACGGCGACCGACCGACGGTCGAGTTGACGGTGGCTGCCGACGCGGAGACCGTTCGCCTGGCCGTCAGCGACGACGGTCCCGGTCTCCCGCCGGTCGAGCGGCGGGTTCTCACCGGGTCGATCGTCGAGACGGCCACCCAGCACGGTTCCGGACTCGGGCTCTGGCTGGTCTCCTGGCTGGTCGCCCGCGTCGACGGCGAGGTCGACGTCTCGACCGCCGGGGGGACGACGGTGACGCTCGCGCTTCCCCGTGTCGCGGCCGACAGTTCGCCGGCAGTATCGCAGTCGAGCGGGGTCGACGTTCCAGCCGAGGACTGACCGGCGCTCTCGACGAACCCAGCGCCCGGAGACGGGAGGACGAGAGGGGACGACACGAGCCGGGAGCGAAACGCTGACCCTCGTTCGACCGGTAGACCGGGCCGATGGACTGTGACAAGTGCGGCGAGCCCGCGGTGATGCACGCCGCCTACTCGGGACTCCACCTCTGTGAGTCCCACCTCTGTCGCTCGGTCGAAGAGCGGGTGCGCCGCCGGGTCCGCGAGGACTCGCTTGTCCCGGACGACGCCACACCTGCCGACCCCGATACCTGGGTGATCGGCCTCTCGGGCGGGAAGGACTCGGTCGTGCTCACCGAGATCCTCCACGATACCTTCGAGCGCGACCCCCGGATCGAACTCGTCGCGCTCTCGATCCACGAGGGGATCGAGGGCTACCGCGACGAGTCACTCGACGCCTGCGAGCAGTTGACCGCGGAACTCGACGTGTGCCACGAGGTCGTCAGTTACGCCGAGGAGTTCGGCGTGCAGATGGACGACGTCGTCGAGGACGACCCCGAGAACATGGCCGCCTGTGCCTACTGTGGGGTCTTCCGGCGTGACGTCCTCGAACGCTACGCGGAGAAACTCGGCGCGGACAAACTCCTGACCGGCCACAACCTCGACGACGAGGCCCAGACGGCGCTCATGAACGTCTTCGAGGGCGACGTCCAGCAGATGGCCGGTCACTTCGACGCCTCGCTGGGCCCGTTCGAACCGACGGGGGAGGGGCCGACCGAGCGCGCCCGACAGCCCCAGGACCACCACGTCCCCCGGGCGAAACCGCTCCGGGACGTCCCCGAGAAGGAAGTCGCGCTCTACGCGCATCTGCGTGACCTGCCCGCACACATCACCGAGTGTCCCCACGCCGAGGAGGCCTATCGTGGCGAGATCCAGGAACTTCTGCTGGGGATGGAGGAAAATCATCCGGGAACGCGCCACTCGGTCATGGCCGGCTACGAGCAACTCGCGGCGCTGGCGTCGGCGGCCTTCGACGGGAGCGACGACGCGGCCGCGACCTACGGCGAGTGTGACGTCTGTGGCGCGCCGACCGGTCGCGAAATCTGCCGGAAGTGCGACCTGCTGGACGCGCTCGAAGCGGTCTGAGACCGGAACCCGACTATACGTCAGCACGCGTCGGAACGAGTGCCCCGCTGTTCGTCGGTGAGAAAGGCAGGAAAACCGGAAGTTCAGACCGGGACGACGACCGACCGTTCAGTTGGGTCGGATGACGTCGACGCCGTTCTGTTTCTCGAGGTTCTCGCGGCCGCCGTCGGTGTGACCGTAGCCCGTATTGTTGCCGGACGTCTGGTCGGCGGCGAAGTCGTTGTCGACGTTCTCGCTGGCGTCGAACGACCCCTCGTCGACGTCCGAGAGCGCCTGCCGGGACTTGTCGGCCTGCTTCTGGGTGGTCGGCCCCAGGACCTGCGCGGACTTGACGCCGGTCATGATGGCCATGACCCGCACCTTGCCCTTGTAGTTGTCCTGGATGCGCGCGCCCCAGATGACGTTCGCGCTCGCGTCGAGGCGTTCGGTGATGTTCTGGGCGATGCCCTCGGCCTCTTTCAGCGCGAGGTCGGGCCCACCGGTGATGTGGACCAGCCCGCCCGTCGCGCCGCGGTAGTCGACGTCGAGCAGCGGGTGGTTCATCGCGTCTTTGACCACCTCCTCTGTCTTGTTCTTGTCCTGGGTCTCGCCGACCAGCATCACCGCGACGCCACCCTGGTTCATGATGGCGGTCATGTCGGCGTAGTCCAGGTTGATCAGCGACGGCTGGGTGATCGTCTCGGAGATGCCCTTGACGGTCTCGGCGATGATCTGGTCCATCACCGAGAACGCCTTGCCGATGGGCAGGTTCGGCACGTAGTCCAGCAGCCGGTTGTTGTCCAGGACGATGATCGAGTCGGCCTCGGTCCGGAGGGTTTCGAGGCCCTCCTCGGCCTTCACGGTCCGGGCGCGCTCGACGTTGAACGGCGTCGACACCATGCCGACGACGATGGCGCCCTGGCTCTTGGCGATCTTCGAGACGACGGGAGCGGCGCCGGTGCCGGTCCCGCCGCCCATGCCCGCCGTGACGAACACGAGGTCCGCGTCGCCGAGCACTTCCTCGATCGTGCCCTGTGCCATCTCGGTGGCGCGCTTGCCCATCTCGGGGTCGCCGCCGGCGCCGAGCCCGTTGGTCAGGGACTTGCCGACGAGGATCTTCGTGTCGGCCTCGATCATCTGGAGGTGTTGCTTGTCGGTGTTGACGGCGATCGTGTCGGCGCCGTCGACGCCGATGTTGTACAGGCGGTTGACGGTGTTGTTGCCCGCCCCGCCACAGCCGACGATGACGATCCGCGGGTCGCCGAACCCGTCACCGTCGGTGTTTGCCTCCATCTGCTGTTGTTCCTGCTCGTCGCGCTCGAGGGCTTCCTGGACGATGTCTTTCATCGGTCAGGCCCTCTTGTAGGTGGTCCGGCGCTTGCGCTTCTCCGAGGGGCGCTCGGCGCCGCCGTCCTGCTCGTTTAGTTTCTCACGGACGGCCGCCCGGATCGCCTCGCTCCGGTTGGGGTACTCCCCCGTCTCGACCATTCGTTCGACCTCTTCTATCTGCTGCTTCGGAATCCGTAGTGTCACACGCTCCATGTTTGTTCGTTCCCCTTGTGGGTAAGACGGCGGCGGACCGCCCGCGCGTCCGTCTTACACGGCCGGTCCGCGCATACAGCCGACGTAATCGCACGACAGCGAGTGTGTCATACCCGCGTGCGACGCCGTGTAAGACGACCGTCTTACGCACACATTACAACAGAGTACGGGATTATAAAGGTTACGCCCAGTGTATGACAATCAGGCGTTTACCGGAGTAAACACGCCCTACTTGGCGTATACAGCGTTTCCGGTTCGGTCAGGTCTGGTCGAGTACGTCGGCTGCGGGGGTTCGTCGGCCACAGCTGGGGCAGAATCCCCAGTCCGACCGGAGCTCGTCGCCGCAATCGCAGAACACCCGGTGGCTCGTCTTCTCACCGCAGTTCGGGCAGTAAACGTGGCCAGCGTCGACGGTTTCGCCACATTGGCTGCACGTATTACTCGCGTCTTCGGGCGTGTTTTCACCGTCTGCGGGGGGTGTCTTACGAGGGTCGGTGTTGTGTGACGACTCGCGGGACTCGGCGGGAGACGGTTCGGCCTCGACGGCCGAGTCACGGGCTGACTGGCCGTCGAGCGTGATGTTTACGTTGACGTCTTGCGGTCCCGTCGGCGTAAACGCTCCCTCGAAGCCGTCGAGTCGGTCGGCGATGACCGCGTCGACGCGCTCCTCGATGAGGTCGTCGACGGAATCGGTGTCGGTGTCGTTGGCCCCGTCGGACACCCGGACGGTGTCCCCGGTGGGTTCGCCGAGGTACTCGCGCAGTGCCTCCCGCATGACCTCGCTCTTGGAGGCGTCGAACTCCTCAAGCTGTCGCACGAGGTCGTCGTCGGCGCGGAAGGTTATCTTGCTCATTCGCTCGTCACAAACGTGGACTGCCGGGTATTTCAATCTTCCCGCCGTTGTCTGACGCGTGTCTGTCGCTGTCGACATCGAGTCTCCCGCTCCGAATGATAACCGTTAAGTCCGGTTCAGTGGCTACCTCGTAGTGCGCCCGCCCTTAGCTCAGACTGGTAGAGCAGTCGACTGTAGATCGACTTGCCCCCCGTTCAAATCGGGGAGGGCGGATACTTCTCGCGGCGCTTTCTCACGAGCGCCGCGTGTGTATTCACACCTGACCCGATTTGAGCCTGGAAGTCGCAGCCCGGGAGCGCAGCGAAGCGAGCACCCCGGACCGTCTTCCTCCGTTCAAATCGGGGAGGGCGGACTCGTTCTGACACCGACTGCGAACGAAGTGAGCCAGCGGCGTCTGTCGAGTTACTCCCGACCCGATTTGAACACGAGAGTCGCACGCCCGCGCAGGGAGCGACGCGACCGAGCAGGACCGCCTCTTATCTGTTCAAATCCGGGAGGACGGACCTGATATTTCGCGAGCCAATACGGGAGTCGTGGATGCACTCGTTCGAGGAAGAGCAGTTACCGCGACCGTACTCGACGTGATGCGATGGAAGCCCTCGACGCGCTCGCGGTCGCTGAGCAGGATATTCTCGCTCGAACAACAGCACCGCGCCGCACTCGCGAGAATAGGGCCTGCTCAGGCGACAACGGGCTTCGCCCGCGAGCCCGTCTCGCCCTTCCAGTCCGCCAGGGGAGATGTTTGTGGAATCGGCCACCGAGCGTTCCACGTCGGGACGGCCTGTGCGACAGACTTCCCCCTGGCGGACTGAAAGGGCGAGGGGCGCTGGCGGCGACCAGCGGGAGCCCAGTCGCCTCAGTGACCCCTATCCGCGCGGGCGGTGCTGAGAGCGCGGATATGTCACTGAGCGACCGCCAGCGGCCCGAGGGCTTTCATCGCACCACATCGAGTACGGTGCTGTCCTCGAAGCGAGCTTCTTCACTACATAGAACTCGACAACGACCGTTACACGCTCACCCTGAAGCTATCCGGTCCCAACTGTGCGAGACCCGTCGATTCGTCGACCACTTCGCGTGCGCCTCGCGCGCGTATTCACGAGTCGAACTGGTGTGGACCGACGCGAAACAGGACGCCGCACGGTTCCGGACGGCAACTGTCGAGTGGCGCCGGCCCGACGGCGATCAGCGGGCGGTCGACGCCTGGAGACTGCTCGCGTAGCACTCGCCTGCCCGCGGGCCGGGAAAGCCCCGGTTCGCGGGTAGTGGCGACACTCTCCCACGTACCGGTAACCGGTACGTTCTACCGTGATTCACCCCTTCGAGAGTGGGGTCGCCGAGGAGATCGGCGCGGTCGAGCCGGCGAGCGATGGGCATGGGCGTCGAGAGATCTCGAGCTCCCGAGCGGGAATCAGTCCCGGCGGGCCGGTTCCCGCTTAGGGGTGTGGCTAAGGCCACATCATTAAAATACACCCCTAAGATCAATGTTCTACGGTCACTAATCCAGACGGTTATTAGCACCGTATAGTTCGTTATCAATTAATTCATTAATAATAAGGTATTCATGATATGCGCAACATGGTCAATATAACCGCTAAAACGATGAATAATAGAGAAATTCTAGAAGCAGTTCCGTACGTTGAGAGGGATTTGGATATGCACAGGGAGAAAAATAAGAAAGAATTGGTAAAAATATTATTATCTTCCAAGGATTGTCCCGATGAGTTTACTCCAGACGAAATATCTGAGCTGGCAGTTACTGAGTTTCAACTTGAACTCGATAACCCCAATATTGTTTCATGCCTTGAATCGCTCTGCGAAGAAGATCTTGTAGAAAGGTCCTCAGGAGATTCTTTCCAGATCAAGGAAAGGCCATCTGACAATGAACTAAGCGAGCAAATTGAGCCAAGTTGGGAAAATTTTAGATCTATGGTCGAATCGAGAAATCCGGATGTGGATTTCCAATACATAAACAGACATATGAAAAATGCATTCCACACTTTCGTCGTTGATTACTTGGACTTCCTTTTGGAATCTTCTGTCGAGTTATCTGAATTGGAAACAGATTCCATTTATCGGAAAAATACAGAAGATATAATCGATAAGTCTGTAGAAGAGCATCCCCTACATAATGAAGAGCTGTTTAAAGATGAACTCATTGCTTATCTAGATGACCCCGACGAAGAGTTATTGAAACTAGTGAACAGAATGTATTCGACTATGGTATATATCGACTTATTAGAAAAGGAGAAGTATCTTGATTTCTCTGAGATGCCGGCTGAAGGTAAGACACTTATACTCGCTAGTTGTCCACTCTCTCGATAGCGGCGGCAGCAAGAGGCCGGTTTGACACGGTGAAAATGTCGAAACGAGGCGAAGTGCGCTTTTGACACTACGG
>Ga0207813_100782_pt1 | contig 13893 bp, 12 predicted proteins | sample A23E3SouthBayCA_2_FD_187730 | JGI IMG/M metagenome (GOLD analysis project Ga0207813, IMG submission 187730) | Aerobic enrichment media microbial communities from Eden Landing Ponds, California, USA - A23 E3 (4) (SPAdes) | ecosystem: Environmental > Aquatic > Marine > Unclassified | place... | reverse complement strand
TTGGCGGAGCGCGCGCTCCACGAGTTCTTCCTCGGTTTCGTCGTCGCCGCGGCCGAGCAGCCGCGAGAGCAGCCCCGTGTCGATGTCGCCGTGTTTGCGAGGGCCATAGGAGACGTTGTCGCGAATGGACTTCGGGAACGGGTTCGGCTGCTGGAACACCATCCCCACCCGCTTCCGGAGCTCCACCAGATTCACGCCGTCCTGATAGATCTCCTCCCCGTCGAGTTTCACCGACCCGTCGATGTCGGCGGCCTTGATGCGGTCGTTCATCCGGTTCAAGCACCGGAGGAACGTCGACTTCCCACAGCCCGACGGACCAATCAGGGCCGTCACGGACTCCTCGGGGATGTCGATGGAGATGTTCTTGAGCGCGTGGTCACTCCCGTAGTGGACGTTGAGGTCCTCGACGGCGAGTTTCGTCTCGCCGTCGAACGAGTGATTGCGCCACTCTTCCTGTACTTGTTCGGTCGTCTCGCCGCTCGTGGTTTCGAGGGGCTGGTCGGCCGTGGACTGTGTGGTTTCGCTCATGACTGGATTTTCCGCCGGAAGTACTGTCGCATCGCGATGCCGATGGCGTAGAAGCCGAGGACGACGATGAGGAGGATGAGCGCGGTCGCCCACTTGAACGCCTCAGCGTCGCCGATGTTGCTGGACTGACCGACGCCCGCGGCGATGAGCGCCCAGAGCTGGTAGGGGAGCGCGCTGGTCGCCTGCAGGAGTTCGGGGTTGGTGACGAACGGCGGCGACGCCTGGAACGCGAACCCGCCGATGACGTCGACCGTCTGGCCGCCGGGAACGAACGTCCCGCCCGCCATCGTCAGCAGGAGGGGCGCGGTCTCGCCGGCGATGCGGCCGACGCCGAGGATGACGCCGGTGACGATACCGGGTATCGAGGCGGGGACGACGACGCTCTTGATGGTCTGCCACTGGGAGACGCCGAGCGCGGCGCTCGCGTCCCGGTACTCGTCCGGCACGGCGAGCATCGCCTCGCGGCTCGTGATGAGCACGAGCGGGAGGAGCATGAACCCGAGCGTGAGCATGCCCGCGAGCAGGCTCTTGTTCCCGCCGAACCGGGGGACGAGGAACGCGAACCCGAACAGGCCGAACACGATACTGGGCGTGCTCCAGAGGCCGTTCGTCGCGATTTCCACCACCTGGGTGAAGCGGCCGCGTTCCGCGTACTCGGTGAGGAAGACGGCGGCGCCGACGCCGAGCGGTATCGCGAACAGGGACGCCCCGACGACGAGCCAAATCGTGCCGACGATGGCCGGGAGGACGCCGTTGAAGTCGTTCAGGAGGCCGACGCCGTTCATCGCGAACGGCAGGTAGAACGGCCAGTCGAAGCTGAAGGAGAAGCCGGGTGCGACGTCGAGGAACGGCAGATGGAGGAAGTATTCGAGGGTCGTCGTCGGACCGACGCCGAGGCCGACCTCGAACCCGCGCGTGAGTCCGGGGAAGCCCTTGACTGCGGTGAACGCGACGAGGCCGAACAGCACGGCGATGATGGCGAGCGCGTTCATGTAGATGAGGAGGTAGGCGCCGGCGTGCCGGCCGCGCGCCCCGAACCCGCCGTAGGCTTTCGCGGACGCCCAGCCGGAGACGAGCGCGCAGAACAGCGTCAGACCGGGAATCGCGACTTCGGCCGTGAAGGAGGCTTTCTGCTCCCACTGGAGGTTCCACGCCCACGAGGCGTCGATGACGCCGAGGAGGAAAACGAGGCCCGCGAAAACGGTTATCGCGCCCGCGGGAATCGTCGAGCCGACGTCCTCGCGCGTGAACGTCGAAATGCCGAACGCGACTGCGCCGAAGCCGAGCGCGACGGCGAGCCAGCCGGCGGTGCCGAGACCGAGCGTCTGGGAGGCGACGAGGCCGCCCGTGACGAACCAGATGGCGGTGAACGCGAGGCCGGCGACGAGGCCGGCGCTCGAACGCGGCTGGGTTTCGACGTAGCCGAGGCGGGAGCCGACGCCGAACGAGACGACGGCGACGCCGAGCACGACGAGCAGGCCGCCGAGCGCGAGCAGTACGTCGACGCCGAGGATGGTGTCGGTGAGGCTGACGATGCCGAACATCGCGGCCGCGGCGGTCGCGAACACGACTGCAGCGACGCCGACCGCGACCGCGGCGACGGCGTCAGTGCCCGAGGTGTCGCCCGCGACGAGCGCGGTGCGGGAGTCGGTCGCCATCAGGCCTCACCCCCGAGTTTGCGGCGCATCCGCCACTCGATGTACTGTGAGACGATGGAGATGGCGAGCACGGTCACGAACAGGATGACGCCCGCGACGAACAGCGCGTCCATCTGGAGGCCGTCCGCCTCGCCGTAGTTCCGCGCGATGAGCGAGGTGAGCGTTTCCTGGCCGTAGAAGACGTTGTAGATCGGTTCGGTGAGCCGTGGGACGCCGCGGAGCATCACGGTCGCGGCCATCGTCTCACCGATTGCGCGCCCGACGCCGAGCAGCACGGCGGCGGAGACGCCGGAAATCGCGGCGGGCAGGGTGATGCTCGTCATGGTCTGCCAGTCGGTCGTGCCGATGGCGAGCGACCCGGACTTCATCGACTCGGGGACGGCCGCGAGCGCGTCCTCCGCCACGGAGACGACCGTGGGGAGCGCCATCATCCCGACGACGATGCCGACGAAGAGGTAGGTTCCCTGTCCGAGGATGTCGAACTTATCGGACGCCCACGGCCCGAGGAGCGTGAATCCGATGAAGCCGTACACGATGGAGGGGATGCCGGCGAGGATTTCGACGCCGGGCTTCACCGTCTCGCGGACGGCCGGGGGCGCGATTTCGGAGAGGAAGAGCGCCGCGGCGACGCCGAGCGGGCCGGCGACCATCGTCGCGATTATCGTGACCATCACGGTGCCGTGAATCATCGGCACCATCGAGTACCGGATGGGCGGCGAGACCGCGTCCCAGTTCGGCTGAATGAACATCCGGAGACCGGGGACGCTCACGCCGAATACGGTCGCGCTCTCGTACCGAATCATCGGGACGGATTCGGCGAAGATGAACACGATGATGAGGAGCAGTATCAGTATCGTCGAGACGGTCATCGCGAACGTCAACGCGCGCGCGGTGAGTCCCTGATGGAACACCCAGCCGTACGCCGCGCTCGCGAGGAACACGACGAACGGCACCGCCGTCAGCGCGGAGACGAGGAGGAACCCGACGAGCGCGCCGAGCAGCGAAACGGTCATAATACCGACGACGGCCAACGCGACGGGGTCCGTCTCCGCGACGAACTCCCGACTCCGCCGGAGCGCGCGCGAGAACGCGCCCGGAACGGCCGCCACACGGTCTTGTAATGATGACATCAATGAATGAAATAGGGGAGGTCGGGTGCCGCGTTAGGCCTGGTCGGGCAGCTTCGCCTTCTCGGACTCGATGTCCTTCGTCGGAAGCGGGATGTAGTTGTTCCCCTCGACGAAGACGGTCTGTCCGAACGTCGTCAGGAACATGTTGATGAACGCGGCCTCACGCATGTCCGTGCCGTTCGGCGTGTCGTCCGTGATTTTCGTGTACTGGTGGAGGTCGCGGTTCAGCGGGTAGTCGCTGTCGAAGATGGTGTGCTCCGCGTCCTTGTCCGGCTTGTACACCGTCCCCTCGAAGTTGATTGCGACGGGCTGGACCTGCGGGCCGGTGAACGCGAGCGCCATGTACGCGATTGCGCCCTCGTTCTGCTGGACGGCCTGCGCGACCTGCTGGTTCTGGCCGAACCGCGTGTTCACGCCGGGCATCGGGGCGTCCGCGCTCCCGAGCATGTTCAGGCGGAACGAGGTGTCCGTCCCCGAGCCCTCGGCGCGACCGATGACGTAGATCTCCTGGTCGTGACCGCCGACTTCGCTCCAGTTCGTGATCTCGTTCTGGTAGATCTTGCGGACCTCCTCGCCGGTGAGCTCGGTGACACCTGCGTCGTAGACGTCGCTGCTGACGACGACCGGCTGGCCGTCGCGGCCGACGACGTGATCGACGACGCGCTGGTCGCGCTGCGACTCGCTCCAGCCGAGTTCGGCCGTGATGGGGCCGGAGGAGTTCCCGATGTCGACGAGGCCGTCCCAGACGGACTTACAGCCCGTGCCGGAGTGACTGAGACCGATGGACGTCATGAACGGCGGCGTCGCCTGCTGACCGGTCGGTTCGAAGCCGTAGAGGCTCGCGAAGTAGTCCGCGAGTCGCATGTCCGGGCTGCCGAGGTCCTCCCAGCCGGGAACCGTGCCCTCGTCGTTCGACCCCCAGTACTCGCCGTCGCTGTTCGGCGGGTTGGAGTTCCAGTAGGAGCTGCCCGTGTTCGCGATGGGGTACACCGTCGAGGACCCCTCGGCCGTCAGCATCTCCGGCTCGCTGCTGCCGGACTGCGTCGTCGTCTGCGTGTTCTGGTTGTTGTTTCCGCTGGTCGTCGTCTCCGTCGTGTCGTCGCCCGAACTCTCGCTCTGACAGCCAGCGAGGCCGGCTGCGCCGACCGCACCGGTCGCCGCGATGAACTTACGCCGTGATACGCCCGCTCCCGTGCCCGCTTCGTCCTGAGGCATCACGTGAACGGATGCGGTTTCCTATAAAGACCCTTTATAATAGTCTACTATTCGTGGACGTACCCCCACGTACGACTACGAACTCTCAGTACCCGAACTATCCGTACGTCCTGCTATATAGGCGTATGTCCACCACACCCCTCGTAAACAGCCGGTAGCGGCGTTCTCTGTCGAAAATTATATCCTCGTGCGTCCGGTTCCGTCGAGTATGCGTGAACGCGCGGACACCGAGGGTATCGACGGAACACCGGTCGACGACGCGACCGACGCCGTCGTTGACGAAGTGGACCGCGACCCCGCCGTCGTCCGGGCGGCGCTCGGCGCGGTCGCGGACGAGGACGGCCGCGTGACCTGGGACGCCGTGGACGCCGAACTCGCCGAGGCCTCGAAGGTCGTCGCCACTCCCGAGACGCGCGTCGAGCTCGCCGCGCGGGCCGTCTCGGACGCCCGCGACGCCGCTGCGGACGCGCCCGACCTCGACAGCGTCGACGCGCGACTCACCACGCAGGAAGAACGCCTGACCGCGCTCGAAACCACCGTGGAGGAACTCGGCGCGCGCCTCCAGGACATCGTCGGGCGGACCGGCGAACCGGGCGCGCTCGCGGAGGTCGCCCTCGCCCTACACGACCTCCGGGAGGACGCGACCGCCGCGCAGTGGAACGCCGACGAACTCATCGACGACGCCGAGTCATTCGAACGCTGGCTCACGACCTCCGAGGTTCGCCGCGAGGAGTTCGCCGCGGACCTCGACGACGTGGCGGACTCCCTCGACGCGCTCGCCGACGCCGCGGACCGACTCGACGAGGGCGACGCGGACGGCACCGCGTGGGTCGGTGCATCCCTCCAAGCGCGCGTGATTTCCCTCCTTCTTGCGGACCTCGCGGCCGAACTCGACGACCTCCGGGCGTGGACTGGCGACTACGAGAGCGAGGCCGACCGCCTCGCCGACCTCCGCGAGCGCCACGGCGCGCTCGCCGACCGCATCGCCGCGAGCGCTAGCGACGACTGGCGGGACGCCCACGGTGACCGCGTCGAAGCCTTCGAAGCCGAAGTCGTCGGCCTCGAACCCCCGATCGACTGGGGGGTCGTGCAGGCCGAACTCGACGCGGCGCGGCCGTGACCCGGCAGGCGTCGCCCCGGCCAGAGACGCTTACCTGCTGGCTCGACTACGTGTCTGTATGAGCGAGTACGTTCCAGGGACGTGCAACATCGGGGAGCGAGAGCGCCGCCGCCGCTACCGAGTGGCGTACGCCGCGTTCGCGCTCGCCGCCGCCTACGTCCTCGTCGTTTCGATAAGCTCGACGCCCGCCGTTCTCGTGCTCGGCGCGTTCGCGCCGCTCGCGGTCGGCGTCGAGTGGTACGTCCAGGGCCGCGAATCGTTCTGCGTGCGCCTCGCGTGGCGGGGCGCGTTCTCCTTCGGCGGCGACCGCGGGAGCGTGAACGGCGCGGACGCGCGCCGCCGCGACCGCCGGCACGCCGTCGAACTCACTGCACTTTCTCTCGTCGCCGCGGCCGCCATCACTGGCGTCACGTACGCCGTCGTCGCGACCGTCTAACGGCGGCGGACCGCGACGGCGAGCGCGAGCAGCACGCTCACGAGCGCGGCGGCGACACCGAATCCGGGCGTGCTTCCGGTAGACTCGCTCGTCGGCGTCTCCTCCGCGACGACCGTGAACGTGCGGTCGCCGACCTGGATAGTGTGCGAGCCGGTTTCCTCGAACGTCACCGTCGTCTCGAAGGACGCGGTCTCGTTCGGGCCGAGCGCGGCCGTCCAGGTTTCTACTGTTTCTCCGTCAACAACGACTGGATACGTCGCGTTCGCCGGATAGTCCGCGGGGTTCGACGCGTCCAGCGACACCCGAACCGCGTCACCGGGCGCGACCGTGGTGGCGTCCACGCCGACGGTGGCGTTCGGTGAGGCCGGCGCTCGAACCCGTATCGTCCGCGTCTCGTAGCCGTACGTCAGCGTGTACTCGCCCGGTTCGGCGAACGTTCCCGACAGAGTCACCTGCCGTGTCTCCCCGGGCGCGACGGACACCTCAGCGGTGTCGAGCGTGCTGTCTGCGCCGCTGAGCGCTGCGGTGAACGACCCGTCAGCACCGCCCTCGTTCGTCACCCCGACGGAGATAGCGGCCGTCTCGCCCGTCACGAGCGTCGGAACGCTCCCGGTCGTGGTGTTCCGGTACGGGCCGGTGACCCGCACGCCGTCGCTCGGCACCGACGCCACCAGTTGCGCGACCCGTCCTTCGAACGCCTCCACGTGCGCCGTCCGACTCCACATGTCCGGGACGCCGCGGGTCTGCGTGTACCGTTGTGCGTACGTGGCCACGTCGTCCGACCCCGCGGCCGCGATGGCCGCCAGGAACTCCGACTGCGTCACCGTGCCGTCACTGTCCACGTTCAGCCGCCCGAGCACGTCCATCGCCGTGTGCTCGCCGTTCGACACAACTCGAATCGCGCGGTCGACGTTCCCGTAGACGAGTGGTCCCTTCACGTAGTTCGCATACGTCCACGTGTAGGGGTTCGCGAGCACGGCGCTCGCGTACGGCGACCGCGTCCCGCGGTCGAGGTGGTCCGCGAACGCGTCGAACCCGATGCGGTCCTGCTGGAGCGTGAGGAGCGCGCCGTAGTACTCCGCGGTCGCCTCCGTCACCCACTGGGTTGCGCTCGTCGTCGAGAAGTCCTGACGCGTGTGCACGTACTCGTGGAGCCAGACGTTCCCCGCCGTGTCGAGGCGTCTGTCCGCGAGCACCCAGGAGTCGCTCCCGCCGTACTCCAGGCCGGCCGGCCCCCAGTTCACGCTCGTCGGCGCGGCGATGGTCATCACGTGCTCGTCGCGGTCGCCGACCTGGAGGAGTGCCGAGGCCTTCGTGAGCGACGCGAGCACGTCGTCGGGCGACTCGGCGAGCGACGCCGCGGCCGGGACGACGAGCCGGAACTCCTGACCGTTTCCGGTCGCCGAGTACGTCGTCTCCGGGCCGAGGTAGGCGATGGTGCCGCCGACTGCGCCCTCACCCGCGACGACGACGTCGGAGGAGAGCGTCACGCTCCCGCTCCCGTACCACGTCCATTGCGAGGAGAACTGGGGGACGGGCAGTATCGCCCACTCACCCACGTCCACGAACGAGTACCCGCCGGACTCCTGCGCCGCATCGGCCTGCGGTGTCGCGTGCACCTCACCGGGGAGCGCGCGCGACCCGGAGATAGTCTGGTTCACCTCGACGGAGAGCGTAAACGACGGGTTCGCGGTCTCCTCGTCCCACTGAAGGCCGCTCTCCGTCTCCGTGAAGCCGTTCGTCGACGCCACCGTTCCCGTCTGCGCGTTCACCGTGAGCGACGCGAGGTTCGACGGCGTGTCGTACGCCACGACCGCCTCGACGGTTCCCGGGTCGTTCGGGGTCAGGCGGAGCGTCGTCGTCCGCACGAGTTCGTCCGTCGACTGCGTCGCGGCCGGCGAGGGCGACGCGGGCGACGCGGCGGATGCGGTTGCTCCCGGCCCGGTCGCGCCGGCGACGCCACCCGTCACTGGCGCGACCGCCGCGACGAACAACACGACGACGAGAACCGTGACGCGTCTCATATCCGCCCTGGGAACGCCGCCGGCTTTACTCTGTGGGCGGATGAAAAGTAACATATCTGTCGGGCCGCCCTCCCACGAGTAACGGATGCTCCCGCTCTCGCCCGCGGACGAGTACCTCGTCGCTGTCACCGCGGCGACGGCGCTCGGCCTCCTGTTCGCCGCGGCCGTCCTCCTCCCGCGGCGGCCGACGTGGTACGTTCGCGAGTTCCTCCGGACCGACTGGAAGTACCTCGGGGTCGCCTGGCTCGTCGCCGACCGCCTCCCCTCGCTCGCCGAGGCGAACCACGTCGCCCGGACGTACACGGACGCCGTTTACGCGTTGGACGGCGGACTGGTAGCCGGAGTTCAGTCGGTCGCCAGCCCGCCGCTCACGTGGACGCTCGCCGGGTTCTACCTCGTCGTCTTCCCCGTGATCGTTCCCCTGACGTACCTCGTCCTGAAGTCGTACGCGTCCGAGCGGGCGGCGCGCCGATACGCCGTCTCCTACGTCCTCGTCGTCCTGCTCGCCACGCCGTTCTTCCTCCTCACGCCGGTCTCCATCCCCGCGCTCTACCCGCCCGCGAACGTCGACCCGCTCGTGTTCGTCACGCCGGAAGTCGAGGCGGGAATGCTCGCGACGGACTCGATGCTGAAAGCGTTCCCGAGCCTCCACACCGGCCTCTCCGTGCTCGCGGCGCTGTACGCCCGGAAGACGACCCGCGGGTACGCGCGCGCCGCGGGCGCGGCCGCCGCCGTCATCGTCGTCTCGACGGTCTACCTCGGGATGCATTGGCCCGTAGACGCCGCCGCCGGTGGCGTTCTCGCCGGCGTCGCGTACGTGCTCGGCCACCGGATTCCGCCGGAGTCCGTGCTGCCGTTCCCCGGCTACCACAGAATCGTCGCCCGGCTCCGCGACTAATCGGTTCGGACGCCGGTCGCTCCGGGGCGGCTCGGTTCGCCGTTGCGCACCGCGGCGACGACTTGGTCGGCGGGCGCGTGCGGCGCGTCGAGCGCGGTCGTCTCCCCCGCGACGAGCACGCGGCCCGCCAGCAGTTCGCGGTTCCGCCCGAGACCGAGTGCGTCGCTCGAAACGACGGTCGCGTCCGCCTCGGCGACGAGCGCGCGGGCGTCCTCGAACGCGTCGCCGTCGACGCTCGCGAACGGCTCGACGGTCACGCAGTCCGCGGCGAGCGCGCGAGCCGCCCGATGGTCGGCGTCCCCGGCGACGACGGGGCCGGCCGTCACGCGGAAGCCGGCGTCCGCGAGCTGCCGGACGAGCGCGGCCGCCGTCCCGCCGCCCCCGAGCACGTGCACGGTCTCCGGGCGGTCGTCGGCGCGTTCGGAGAGCGGCGTCACCGAGGGCGACCCCGTGACCGGGTTCTCGCTCACCGCGGTGCGCGCGTCGAACGCCTCCCGGAGCGTCCCCGTCGTCAACACGTCCTCGGGCGGGCCGTACGCGAGAACGCCGCCCTCTGAGAGCACGAGCAGCGCGTCACAGTACCGGGCGGCGAGGTCGAGGTCGTGGATGGCCGCGAGCGCCGTTCGTCCCTCCGCGACGAGGTCGGCGACGAGGTCCAGCGTGCGTATCTGGTGGTTCACGTCGAGGCCGGCGGTCGGTTCGTCGAGCAGGAGAATCGGGGCGTCCTGCGCGAGCGCGCGAGCGAGGAGCACGCGCTTTCGCTCCCCGCCGCTCACCGCGGTGATGGAGCGCTCCGCGAACTGCGCGACTTCCGTGCGTTCCATCGCCTGCTCGACGATGTCCGGGTCGGGGTCAGCGCCGAACCGCGCCTGATGGGGGTGGCGCCCCATCTCCACCACGTCGCGGACGGTGAAGTCGAAGGAGATGGTGGTCTCTTGGGGGACGACGGCGATGCGCTTGCTCGCTGCGCGGGAGGAGAGGTCGTGGACGGCGGCATCGCCCGCGTACACGGTTCCGGCGTCCGGCGTCAAACCGCCGGTGATGGTTCGGAGGAGCGTCGTCTTCCCCGCGCCGTTCGGGCCGACGAGGCCGACGAGCGACCCCTCGTCGACGGTGGCGGTCACGCCGTCCAACACTCGGAGGTCGCCGAAGGACTGCTCGATGGCGTCGATGTCGAGTCTCACAGTTCGTGCACCTCGCGTTTCCGGAGGAGGTAGAGGAAGAAGGGCGCGCCGAGGAAGGACGTGATGACGCCGACGGGGAGGCCGCCGCCGAACACGCCGGTGACGCCGAGCGCGCCCAGCGGGAGCCCGTCCACGCCGACGCGGGCGAGGGTGTCGGCGAGCACGAGGAAGGTCGCGCCGGCGAACGCGCTCGTGGGGAGGAGAATCCGGTGGTCGGGGCCGACGACGAGGCGGAGGACGTGCGGGACGATAAGCCCCACAAACCCGATGACGCCGGCGTACATGACGGCCGCGCCGGTGACGACGCTGGCGACGGCGAGCAGGAGGCGTTTGGTGCGTTCGACTTCGACGCCGAGCGAGTGCGCGTCCTCCTCGCTGAGGAGGAGGAGGTTGAGTTCGCGGCTGTACCCGTAGAGGACGAGGCCGCCGAGGAGCGCGACGGGGACGACGAGGGAGACTTCGCTCCAGTCGGTGTCGGCGAGGCTGCCCATGAGCCAGTGGATGGCGCGCTGGAGGCTGTGCTGGTCGGAGCGCACCATCAGGAGGCTCACGACGGACCCGAGGAAGGTCTGGACGGCGACGCCGGCGAGGAGGAGGGTGGCGACGGGCGTGTGGCCGTTCTGGGTGGCGATGAGGTAGACGAAGAAGGCGGCGGCGAGCGCACCGACGAACGCCGCGGCGGGGATGCCGCCGGGGACGGTGAGCGGGAGAACGATGAGGGCGACGGCGGCGGCCGCGGCGCCGGAGGAGACGCCGATGATGGAGGGGTCGGCCATCGGGTTCCGGAAGAAGCCCTGCATGACGGTGCCGGCGACGGCGAGCGCGAACCCGACCGCGGCGCCGAGGACGATGCGGGGGAGGCGGAGGTTCACGACGACGAACGGGTAGGGGTCGGGGACGTCGAAGTGGAAGACGTGCGCCCACGTCACGTCGAGGAATGGGAAGCCGGAGGTGGCGGTGACGCCCGCGGGGACGACGACCGCGTTCAGGATGGCCTGCGCGACCTCGGCGGGCGGGATGGATATCGGGCCGAGGGTCGCGCTCGCGACGACGCTCGCCACTGTGAGGGTGGCGAGGGCGAGCGTCGCGGAGACGACTCTGGCGCGGGCGGCAGGCATACGAGAACAACCAGGGTTGGGTTAGGTAAATATTTATTGAACAAGCGTGGACGGGATGACGTGCACAGACGTCTCTTCACCGTAGTGCTGGTCGTACTGCTCGCAACCGCGGGCGTTCCGGCCCTCGGCGGCACCGTCGCCGCCCAGGACGACGCCACGAACGCCACGTGTGGCTATCCGTTCACCGCGACGGACGCCACCGGAACCGACGTCACAGTCTCCGATGAACCCGAGCGCGTCGTCGTCGTCGGTGCCAGCGGCACCCAGACGATGTGGGAAATCGGCGCGCGCGAGAAGGTCGTCGGCATCTGGAAGAGCCCCTACACGACCTACCTCGACGGCGCCGCGGACGTGCCGAACGTCGCGACCGACTTCGGGTACGCGAACGTCGAGAAAGTCCTCGCACAGGACCCCGACCTCGTCCTGCTCGCGAACATCCAGAAGAACAGCACCGCGGAGAAACTCCGACAGAACGGCACGACCGTCTTCAAGTTCGACGCCGCCACGAGCTTCCAGGACATCTACGAGAAGACCCGCCTCACCGGGAAGCTCGTCGGGAACTGTGAAGGCGCGAACGAGACCGCGACGTGGATGCAGAACCAGGTGCAGAAAGTGAAAGCCGCGACCGACGAGGTCGAGGCGAAGTCGATGCACTACCCGATGGGGAGCGGATACGCGCCCGGCCCCACGTCGTTCATCACGGACATCATGAACACCGCCGGCGCGCACAACATCATCCTCAACGGTGACTTCTCCGGCGCGACCGCGAGCGGCGTCTCCGGCGAGTTCGTCCTCCAGCAGAACCCCGAGTGGCTGCTCGCGAGCTACACGCCCGCGATGGTGAACGAGACGCCCACCGGAACCGAAGCCCTCGAATCCGTCGCGACGGACGCCCTCAAGCAGACGCAGGCCTACCAGAACGGGAACATTGTCGTCGTGAACGGTAACTACCTCAGCCAGCCCGCCCCCCGCGTCGTCTACCCGCTCGTGAACATCACGAAAGCCCTCCACCCCGACGCGTGGGAGTCCGTGAACAGCACGACGACCACGACGACTTCGTCCGGCACGACGACCGCACCAAGCACGACGACTACGAGCGCAGCGACCACGACGACCACCAACGCCGAAGGTAGCACGCCCGGGTTCGGCGTGCTCGCCGCACTCGCCGCACTCGCCGGCGCGCTCGTCGTCGCCCGCCGTCGCTAGGTTCAACAGGGTTTAACCGCGCCGTCGACTTCGTTTTCGTATGGTCGAGAACGTCATCTATCCCGCCTACCTCGACAGCGAGTGCTCGCGCACCGAGGGGCGGCGGGTCCCCGAGAGCCTCGCGGTCCCCGACCCGACCGTCGACGAGATAGCGAAGGCCGTCGGACAGGTCGGGTACGACGCCGTCATCGAACGAGACAAGGCGTACAGTCGGGAGAGCTGGCGGGAACGCGGCCGCGTGCTCGTCGAGAACGCCGACGACGCCGGGAAGTCCGACCTCCTGCAGGCCGTCGGCGCGTACGTCACGGCGCTCCGCGAGTAATGCGGCGCGCAGGCACCGTCACCAGGACCGCGCAAGGCCTCGCCATCGTCCGCTGCGAGGACGACGACCACCCCGACATCGGCGCGACCGTCGTCGACTCCTCGCTGGACGACGTGGGTCGCGTCGTGGACGTGTTCGGTCCGACCGACCGCCCCTACCTCGCGGTCACGCCGACGGGCGACGCCCACCTCCCCGCGCTCCTCGGGGAGACACTCTACCTGCGATAAGTCGGAACGACGAAAACCCCCGGCCGTCTCTGTGCCGACATGAAGCAGCGCACGCGTGCCCTCCTCGCGGGTGCAGCGACCGTCCTCCTCTTCGTGCTCGTCCAGGCGGGCGCGCTCGCGCTCGTCGAGCCCTTCGAACGCTACCAGACCATCGAGGACCCCACGAACCCACTCAACAGCGTCCTCTACATCGGCCTGCTGCTCGTCGCGACCGCCGTGATGCTCGCCGTCATCAAGTACGGCAAACAGCAAGCCATCCGGTACGTCATCATCGCCACCGGCGCGCTCGTCACCTACTACGTGTTCAGCGTCGTCGGCGGAGCACTCGCCGGCGGTGGCGCGGCCGCGCTCGTCGTGCTCGGCCTGCTCGTCTACCCCGAGTGGTACGTCATCGACGCCACCGGCGTCGTCATGGGCATGGGCGCGGCAGCCCTGTTCGGCGTGAGTTTCGGCGTCCTCCCAGCGCTCATCCTGCTCGTCGGCCTCGCCGTCTACGACGCCATCAGCGTCTACCGCACCAAACACATGCTCACGCTCGCCGAGGGCGTGATGGACCTCAACGTTCCCATCCTCTTCGTCGTCCCCACCCGCCTCGACTACTCGTTCCGGGACGACAGCACGCCCGGCGCCGCCGGTGACGACGATGACGGCGAACGCGACGCCCTCTTCATCGGATTGGGCGACGCCGTCATGCCGACGATTCTCGTCGCGAGCGCCGCGTTCTTCCTCGACGCCGACGCCATCCTCGGCGTCCCCATCCCCGCTCTCACCGCCGCCGCCGGAACCCTCGTCGGCCTCGTCGTCCTCCTCCGCGAAGTCCTGGCGGG
>Ga0207813_100781_pt1 | contig 13900 bp, 15 predicted proteins | sample A23E3SouthBayCA_2_FD_187730 | JGI IMG/M metagenome (GOLD analysis project Ga0207813, IMG submission 187730) | Aerobic enrichment media microbial communities from Eden Landing Ponds, California, USA - A23 E3 (4) (SPAdes) | ecosystem: Environmental > Aquatic > Marine > Unclassified | place... | reverse complement strand
CCAGCCAGTACTGACACAGCGTCGAGTACATGCTGATAGACGTCTTCCCGGCGCCGTTGAACCCCGCCTCCACGGTGTAGATGACCCCCAGCGCCGGGTAGCCGACGGCGAGTATCTGCAGATACAACACCGTGTGCGAGAGCGCCTGTCCCGACAGGTCGGGGACGAACACGTGCGCGAGCGGTCCCGGGACGAACCACTGGACGATCCCGAAGAGCGCGAGTCCGACCGCCGCGAGGGCGACAGCGACCCAGGTTGCGCGCTCGGCCCGGGCGGGCTGGTCGGCGCCGAGGTTCTGGCCCACCATACTCGTCGCGGCGCCCGCGACCCCCTGTGCGGGGACGAACGCGACCGTCGCGACCTGCGCGCCGATGTGGTAGGCCGCGAGTCCCGCCGGCCCGCCGACCGCCGAGACGATGCCGACCATCCCGAGGCGGGCGCCCTGCCGGCCGAGGTTCTGTCCGCTGACCGGCACGCCGACCCGGACGACTTCCCGGGCGGTGTCGAGGCGGGGTCGCACCGCGTCGCGGGTCACTGTGAGTCCCTGTCGACCGCGAACCAGGAGCCCCAGCGCCAGGAGCGTGCCGGCGCCGTAGCCGATCGCCGTCGCGAGGCCCGCGCCGAACAGTTCGAGTCGGGGGAACGGTCCCCAGCCGAGTATCAACAGCGGGTCGAAGACGAGGTTCACGACGATCGCGGTGAGGTTGACGTACAGCGCCGCGCGGGTGTCACCCCACCCGGTGAATCCGCCCTCCAGCGTGTCGCTCGCGGCGACGGCCACCACCGAGAACGCGTAGGCCGCGAGGTAGTTCGCCCCGAGCGCGACGACCCGCTCGTCGCCGGTGAACAGTCCGAGGAGCGGTTCGGCGAACACCGCCATGAGGACCCCACCGACGGTACCGACACAGACCGCCATCGCGGCCGCGGTGAAGGGGACCCGCCGCGCCGCCACGAGGTCGTCGGCACCGACGCGCTGTGCAGTCTCGACCTGGGCCCCCGTGAAGAAGGTGTACAGCGGGACGACAGCCAGCGCCCCGACGACAGTCGAGAGTCCGACCGCCGCGACGGCCGTCTCGCCGAGGCGACCGACCCAGAACAGGTCGATCACCGACTGGGCCACCAGCGCGAAGTTCTGGGCGACCAGCGGCGCCGCCAGCACCACCAGCACCCGCGGGATCGACCCCTCGACGATCTCCGCCGGTGAGACGTCTCGCATTACCCTCACTCCCGGTTTCGATCCTGTTAAACATTTGTCCTGGACACGAATTGATACTCGAAACTGGTCGTAGAACTGTCACTACCCCTGCCGAACGGTCCTGTCGGCCGGCGTGGTCGGCGCGCGAACGGAGGTCGGGGGAAAGTATATCAGCGGAGCGACAGCACCTGCGAGCATGCCCATCGACGACCCCGAGGACTACTACGACGCCCACGACGACGAGGAGTGGGAGCGCCTCGACGCGTCGCTCGTGGGGCGTCTGGAGTGGGAGGGGACCGTCGAGTACCTGGGCCGGTACCTGCCGCCGGCGGGCCACGTGCTGGACGTCGGTGGCGGTGCCGGGCGGTACGCGGTCTGGCTGGCGGAACGGGGCTACGACGTGACGCTCGTCGACCCCAGCGAGGGCCAGCGCGACCTCGCCCGCGAGAAAGTCGACGAACGGGGGATGGCCGACCGTGTCACCGTCCGCGAGGGCGACGTCCGCGACCTCGGATTCGCCGACGGGGCGTTCGACGCGACGCTGTGTCTCGGCGGACCGCTCTCGCACGTCCTCGACGCCGGCGAACGCGACACTGCGGTGCGGGAACTCCGGCGCGTGACGCGGGTGGGCAGCCCCGTGTTCGTCTCGGTGCTGGGGCGACTCCACCTCCTCTCGATCACGTTGATGGCACCGAACAGGGAATCGGAACGGTTCGACCTGCTCCCGGAACTCGCGGTGTCGGGCGACTACGACGCCGATCTGCTCGGCGACCGCGAGTCGCGGTTCGTCGAGACGCACTTCTTCCGGGCCGGCGAACTCGAAGTCCTGCTGACCGAGGCCGGCCTCGTCGTCGAGGAACTCGTCGGGCTGGAGGGACTGGCCTCCGTCTACGGCGCCGGCCGGCTCGAGGAGTCGCCCGGGGACCTCTCCGAGGAGCAACGCGAACACGTCCGGAACCTCGTGGGCACGTTGCGGGACGACCGGACGGTTGCCGACCTGTCGGCGCACATCCTCGCCGTCTGTCGCGTCGGCGAGTGACGGAGCGAAATCGGCACCCCGGAGAGTCCGAGCCCTCGCTTCGGTCCGCCCTGCCCGGCCCAGCCCCGCCTCGCCCCTGTTCCGGTCCCGGCTTTTAACAGGCTCGACGCACCCTACGGAGACGTGAGCGCCGACTGGGACCCACAGACGGTGTTCGACGTTCTGGGCGACGAAGAGGCGCGCAGACTGCTGGCCGCGGCCAACCTCGAACCGGTGTCGGCACAGGAACTCGCGGACGGACTGGGTGTCTCGGAAGCGACGGTCTACCGCCGGGTCGACGCCTGCACCGAGTACGGCCTCCTGGCGGAGTTGACCCGTGTCGACGACGACGGCAACCACTACACGGTCTACGAGACGACGCTCCAGCGGGCGTGTTTCGAGGTCGAGGGCGGCGGCTACGACGTCAACGTCGAACTCCGGCGGGACCCGGTCGACCGACTCGACGAGTTCGAACCCGGCCGCGAGGACGACACCTGACTCCTCGCCAGGGCGGCGACTGCAGGAGTTGCAACGACCGGCGTCGAGGAGTCGGCGGCGTTCGGTCGGGTGAACTGGTGAAAATCCTGGCCGGGCGTCTCGCGACCCGTGTATGGCGTTTTCGGCAGTTGCACGGACTGAAGCGCCGGCCGGGTTTCTAACAGTCAGGAGCCTCGATCCGGACGTGAAACGATGTCAGTACTACAGAGCGTCAAGGAGACTCTCGGTCTGGAGGAAACGGAGCCGAAATACGAGTGTGGGGCCTGTGGGAACGAGTTCACCTCCGGTACCGAACCCGGGTCGTACTGGTTCGAGTGCCCCGAGTGCGGTGCGGACGACGCGGAACGGATCAACTAGCCGCCGGCAACCGGGAGTCACTCGGCGGCCAGCGGGTGTCCACCGGCCAGCGTCTCGTACCTGACGCGTCGGGCAGGCGAATCCCCGCCGATTAAGAGTCGCGGGGCTGACGGCCCGGACATGGACCCGGTCGCGGCCCTCGTCACGGCGCTGTGGGCGATGTTGCCGGCGTACGTCCCGAACAACGCCGCCGTCCTCGCCGGTGGCGGGCGCCCAATCGACGGCGGGCGCACCTGGGGCGGGAGCCGCCTGCTCGGCGACGGCAAGACCTGGCGCGGGACCGCCGCCGGCACCCTCGCCGGGGTCGCCCTGGCGCTCGTGCTCAACGCCGTCAACGCGACCGCCGAGAGCCTGCTCGGCGTCGGCCCGCCGCGCTTCTCGCTGCTGGCCGCCCTCGGTCTCGCGCTCGGCGCGATGTGTGGCGACATCGCCGCGTCGTTCCTGAAGCGTCGAACCGGCCGCGAGCGGGGAGCGCCGTTCCCCGTCCTCGACCAGCTGGACTTCGTCGTCGGCGCGCTCTGTCTCGCTGCTGTCCTCGACTTCGGGTGGGTCTCCGGGACGTTCTCGCTCCCCGTCCTCGCTGTCGTCCTCGTCGCCACGCCGCTGTTGCACGTCCTCACCAACGTCGTCGCCTACGCAATCGGCGTCAAAGACGAACCCTGGTAACTGGAGGCGAGGACGTCCCTGGTAGTCGGCATCGAAGACCAACTCTGGTACCGTCCGGATAGCCGGCCTCGTCCGACTCCGATGCGTAGCCAGTCTTATATGTGGGAAGCACGAACTTCAGGTGAATGGACTCCGCCGAGCTGCTCGACCTCCTGGGGAACGCGAACCGCCGGCGGATACTCCAGTTGCTGGCGCACAAGCCCTGTTACGTGACGGAGATAAGCGAGTACCTCGGCGTCAGCCCGAAGGCGGTCATCGACCACCTGGACAAGCTAGAGCGGGCCGGCCTCGTCGAGAGCCGCGTCGACGACCAGCGCCGGAAGTACTTCCACATCGCCCGGAACCTCCGGCTGGAGGTGAACGTCTCGCCCTACGAGTTCGGTACGAAGAGCGCCTATCCCGCCAGCGCCGTCGACGTGACGACCTGCCGGTACATCTCCATCGAGACGGACGTCACCGACGACGCGGGCGGCGGCGAGGCGACGGACCTGGCGCGCCAGCTCGACCGGCTCCAGGACCTCGAAACCGAGCTCTCGATGGCCCAGCGCTGGGTCCACGGCCGCCTCACCGAGGTCATGGAGGAGCTCACCGACCAGTTCGACGGCGACGACAGCCGGCTGCTGGGTGACGTGCTCTCGGCGCTCGCCGCCGATTCCGGCACCGTCGACGACCTGAGTCGCCGCGTCGAGGCACCCCCCGAGATCGTCGCCGAGGCCCTGCAGCAACTCGCCGAAGAGGGCGTCATCGTCCGTGAAGACGACGAGTGGCGACTGCCCGACTAGGCCCGGACCGACAGCCAAACGCTTTCACGGGGGCCGCTCCCAGCGGCTATATGACGTTCGCCGAGGACTGCGAGCGGGAGGTTCACGAGTTGCACGACTTCTTCGCCGGGTGGTACGCGGGCGACCGCGGCGATATCGAGCGCCTCGAACGGGTGCTGGCGCGGGACTTCGAGATGGTCTCGCCCGGCGGGGCGACGAACGACCGGAGTGCCGTGATCGAGTGGGTCGAGCACAACCAGGGTCAGTACGCCGACGCCGACCCACCCTTCACCATCGACATCGACGCGTTCGACCACCGACTGACCGAGGGCGGCCACTGTCTGGTGACGTACGTCGAACGCCAGTCCGCACCCCGGGGCGAGACTGCGCGACTGTCGAGCGCGCTCTTCCGGCGGGCGGGCGAGACACCCAGCGGGGTCGAATGGGTCCACCTCCACGAAACCTGGCTCGACGAATAACGCTCGCTTCGCTCGCGGCTGATTCGTCGTCTGTGTGCCAGACGGCAGAGCCAGACAGCGCGTGATCTGCGACATCTGGGGGTCTCAGAGTCGTACTCGTTCGGTACCGTCGAGATCTCGACAGCCGGCTACGAGAGCCTGGTTCGACTCCCGACTGTGAGAACCCGGTTCGGTAACCAACGACGAGGGCCACGAGCGCGCTCGTGGGCCGAACGTGGCCGGCACAACCCCCATAACGCGAGCGAAGCGAGCGTTATCCGCCACTGACCGGCGGGAAGAGCGCGAGTTCGTCGCCGTCGTCGACCGGCGTGTCGAAGCCGTCGGCCTCGTCGAACGGGTTGCGACCCTCGTGGAGCAGACGGACGTGGTCGTACAGTTCCCCGTCGTCGTCGAGTACCTCGCTCTCCAGGTCGGGCTGGGCGTCGAGTAACGCGTCGAAGGCGTCGCCGACGGTCGCTCCTGGTCCGACGTCGACAGCCACCTCCGTGTCCCCCGCCGCCTCGGCGAGCGTCGCGAAGAGTCGCCAGCGCATATCGGTTCAAGGGGCGTCGCCGACAAAGAGCGTTCCGCACTCCAGTCGTTCCAGTCAGTCCAGCCTTCCAGTCGGTCCGGTCTCCCGGTCAGTCCGACCGGTCCCGGTCGCTCTCGTCGCCCTCGGTCTCGCTAGTGTCGTCGCTTTCCGTCTCGCCGCTGCTCTCTTCGGTGGCTTCGCCGTCGCCGTCGAGTGACTCCGCGACGTCAGCCCCGGTCAGTTCGTCGGGGTCCGTCCCGGGGAGGTCCGCCAGGTCCTCGCGTGTCGGTTCGGCAGTGTCGTCCGGTTCGCCGCCCGCATCTTCGCCTGTGGCGCCGTCGCCACCTTCCCCGTTCGCGGCACCGCCGCCGGTGTCTCCGTCCGCCTCGCCGTTCTCGGTTCCGTCGTCCGGTTCGAGTGCCTGGATACCGGGTGCGTCCGCGTCGTCGAGCGTGTCGGCCGTCCCGACAGTCTCTCCGGTTTCGGGCGCACTCTCTCCGGCCGCCCCCTCCTCGGGCGGTTCCTCGTCGGTCGCGCCACCCGGTCCGGCGACCGCACCAGGAGTGTCTCCGGACGAGCCCGCGACTGGCGTCGTCGCATCGACGCGCCGTTCGGGCGGCATCGCGGACCCGGGTTCGGCCGTCGAGGCGCGTGCTGCTCCCTCGACTTTCCGGATCGCCTCGGGCGTCGCGATGACGTAGAGGCAGTCGCCGGCGGCGAGGAGTCGTGTGCGACCGGGAAGTGGCTCGACCGCCCCCTCGGGTGGCCGGATGGCGACGATGCTCACGTCGAGCGCGCCGACGGGCTGGCCGGTCAGCGAGCTCCGCTCCGCGACTTCGACGGCGGCCATCGTCTCGTCGGCGGCCCGCAGCAGCGACGTGAACTCCCGGTCGGGTCGGGTCTCGACGGGAAGCGTGACGAGGCGGTACTCGGTCGAATCGTCGAGTTTGCGCGTGTCGGCGGCGTCGACGGCCAGCGTCACGATGTCGCCCGACTTCCCGCGGAGTTCGCCCGTCAGCACCCGCTCGTGGGGGTCGGTCGTCCAGACCTGCACGAGGTCGCCGGCGCTGGCGGCGAAGCCGGGGTCGGCTCTGACGGCGACTGCCGACGTCTCGGGGGGGAGCGTCGGGCCGATGCCCGCGGCGCGCGAACCCACGGCGAGGTACTCGACGGAGCCGTCGTCGGCCAGTTCGACGTCGACGTGGCCGACCGCGTAGTCGGCCTTGAGCCGGGTGACGAGCCGGTCGCGCAGTTCGGCGACGGTGAGCCGGCGCGGGAAGACGAACGACTTGCCCGACAGTTTCTCCTTGGTCTCGTCGGGGACGGGGTCGTAGCCGACGATGTCGTCGATCTCCTCGGGGAGTTCGACCGTGATGACGCGCCCGACGGCCTGGACGACGCGGCTCACCTCGGTCTCGACGGCTTTCGCGCCGGTCGCGACGAACAGGTCCGAACCGACGCGGTCGCCGACGTCCGTCCCGGCGCGGGCGGCCGCGGCGCTGGTCAGCATCGTGACGACGTTCAGGAGGACCGCCGCCTCGTCGATCGCGCCGTTCGCGTCGCCGATGACCTGGCGTAACACACCGGTCGCTCCGACCGCGACGGCGACGCCGCTCAGTCCCACGAGGACCGGGAGTCCACCCGGCACTCGCTCGCGCGTGTACCAGCGGTGTATCAGCGCGACTGCCCCGGCGAGGACGGCCGCCAGTATCGCCAGCCCGACCAGTTCCGCGGCGCGCATGGCGATGCGCTCGGTGAGCGTCCCCTGGAGGACCCACCCGAAGGCGAGTCCAGCGGTCACGAAACCGCCCCCGCGAACTCGTCCAGGCGGTCGGGTGTCCCGACGACGAACAGTTCGTCCCCGGCCGAGAGGTCCGTGTCGCCACGCGGGGCGAGCCGCCAGCCGCCCGTCCCCCGGACGGCCATCACGGCGACGCCGTACTGCTCGCGGACGCTCGCGACGCCGATCGTCGTGCCGTCCAGCGGGCCGTCGGGCCCGACGGTGAGCCGGCGAAAGCGCCGACCGGCACGCCGGAGCAGCGAGACGAGTTCGTACTCGCGGCGCACGCCCCGGGACTCGACGACGACCCGCGCGCGGTCGGCCCGCACCAGCGGGCCCGCGTCGGTGCGGGTCACCGCGACCGTGAGTCGCCCGTCGCCGCCGCTCGTCGTCGGCGCTCGCACGGGCTGGGGGAGCGCGTCGTCGTCCTCACCGCCGTCGGGCGCGGACTTGGGTTCCGGTTCGGGTTTCGCGTCCGCGCCGTCGGTCTTCGCACTGACGACAGTCCCGCGGACCTGCGCGTCGGCGGTGATGACCGTCACCTCGTCGTTGCGCGCCAGTCCGGTCGGGAGCAGCGCGTCGACGGAGACTGCGCGCTTGCCCGACGGGACGCGTTTGGACAGTCCGGAGAAGGGCGGCGCGGCGACAACTGCCGCACGGCCCCCTTCGTCGACGGTCACCGCCACGTCGCCGAGGTCGAACTCCGTCTTGAGGCGGTCGGCCAGGCGCTCTTCGAGTTCCGAGATCCGGAGATCGCGGGGGAACGTCCACTCGCTGTCGCGGATCTCGGCCCGCAACTCGTCGGACAGCGGCGGGTACCCCTCCATGTCCGCGACCTCACCGACGACCCGGATGCGGACCTCGTCGCGGCCGGCCAGCGACCCCATCACGTCCGTCGAGAGCGTGCGCTCGCGCAACTGCCGCAACGAGAGTCGCTTGGGGAACTGCGCGCCCATCGTGTCCCCACGACTGTGGGCGTACAGCGCGATCATCAACACGACCAGGACTGCCGTCGTCACGGTGACGGCGTTTGCGCCCTGGGTGATCGTCGGGTCGGCCAGCGCCATCAGTCCGCCGTTGACGCCGGCCAGCGCCACAGCGAGGACGACCACACCGAACCCGGGGATGGTGACGTTCGTGACGTACTTGAACGTGAACCCGAGCGCCCAGGCCACCAGGCCGGGGATGATCCCCGTCAGCAGACCGAGATAGATACCGTACAGCACTTCGACCGGAAAGGACGCCATGCCCCGGTCCACGGACGCCTCTCCTAAACGTGTATCGCCGTTCGCCCGGACCGACGGGGCCATGCGCTCCGGTTCGACCGGAAGCGGGGGCGTCCTCGGCCGGCAGTGTTTTGACGCGGTAGCGACACCGACGTGGTATGAACCCGCGGCGGCTCCTCCCGGAGTCCGGTGCCGTCATCCTGCGGACGCGGGCAGCGGTGTGGCTGCCGACGCTGGTCGCCCTGCTGTCGGTCGCGACCGGCGTCGCCAACATCAGCACGACGGTCGTCTCCGGGCCGATCCAGGCGTTCGTCGACATCCCGCCCGAGGTCCAGCGGGCGGCGGGGTTCACCGGGACACTGACCGGCTTTCTCATGCTGTTGAGCGCAGCCGGGATGCGCCGTAGACTGCGAATCGCCTGGATCTCGACGGTCGTACTCCTGCCGGTGACCGCGCTGCAGGGACTCGTCCAGTCGAGCGACCTCTCGGTGCCGCTGGTCGTCCTCTCGGTGCTGTCGATGCCGACCGTCCTGCTGAACTACCGGCGGTTCGACCAGGAACTGGACCTCTCGACGACGCAACTCGCGGCCGCCGCCGCCCTCGCGGGGACGCAGTTCTACGGCACCGCCGGCGCCTACGCGCTCCGCGAGGACTTCAACAGCGTCTCCTCGCTCACCGACGCCTTCTACTTCACGATCGTCACTTCGAGCACCGTCGGGTACGGCGACGTCACCCCGCAGTCGGCGGAGGCGAAACTGTTCGGGATGAGCGTCGTCGTGCTCGGCGTCGCGAGTTTCACCGTCGCGCTCGGCTCGCTGCTCGCCCCCGCCATCGAAGCCCGCCTCTCGCAGGCACTCGGAACCATGACAGACGCAGAGATCGAACTCATCGAGGACCACGTCGTCGTGCTCGGCTACGGCGACCTGACGGAACCGCTCGTCGAAGAACTCGCAGCCGTCGTCGAGTTCGTCGTCATCACCCCCGACAGCGAGGTGGCGACGCGACTCCGGACCCGGGACGTCCCCGTCGTCGTCGGCGACCCCAGCGACGAGGATCCACAGGAACAGGCCGGTGTTGAGCGGGCCCGCGCGGTCGTCGCCGCCACCAACGACGACGCACAGGACGCACTCGCGATCCTCACCGCCCGCCAGTTCCAGCCCGGCGTCCGCATCGTCGCCGCCGCCACCGACCGCGAGAACACGGAGAAACTCCGCCGGGCCGGCGCCGACGCCGTCATCTCCCCCGCCGTCATCGGCGGCCACCTGCTGGTCGAATCGGCGCTGGGGACCGGCGACATGGAAGGGGTCGCCGAGCGACTGCTGGACGTCCACCCCGACGAGGAGACCGACCCCGACGACCTGGAGGAGGTGCCGGACACCGACGTCGAGGAGGGCGACTGACGGTCGCTTCCGGTCCAAAAGCGGCTGTTAGTTCCGGTCGACCACGGCTACGTCGGCGTCGACGTCCCGGATGCGCTCGAACGTCGGCGGCGAGACGAGTCGCGAGGCGGCCGTCCGTTCCCGACTCGCGCCGATCATCACGAGGTCGAAGTCACCCGCGGTCTCGGTGAGATACTTCTCGATGGATTGCGTCGAGACGCGCGTCTCGAAGTTCCCCTCGAACGCCTCGACGAGGTCGGCGAGCATCTCCTCGCCGCGGCGGCGCCCCCGGTCGCCGGTGACACACGTCGCGACGCTGACCCGGCCGCTGTGTCCCGTGAGACGGGCCGCGAAGTCGAGCATGCCGTGGGCGACGTCGCTGGCGCCCCGGACCGGGACGAGCACCCGCCGCCAGCGCGTCCGGCCGGTCCGCGAGCGGTGGACGAGCACGTCCGTCCGCCCGCGAAAGAGGCCGCGAACGAACGGCGACAGCCCGCCGTTGTGTTCCTCGTAGGCCGCCGCGACCAGGTCACAGTTGGTCTCGACGGCGGCCTTGCGAACCGTCGCTGCCGGCGACCCGCCGCCGACCGCCGCGACGACGACCTGGCACGGCACGCCCACCTGCGTCTCGATGTCGGCAGCACGGGCCTCCAGGCGTCTGGCCGTCTCGGCGACCGCCCGCTCCCCGGCGTCCGCGCCGCCGTCCGGTACTCGACCGCCGTCGGTGGCGATCTGCCGTCCCCTGCGCCGTCCGTCGAGCAGGTCGCGTTCGAGTTCGGCCGCGTCGGCGTCGGCGACCAGGTCCAGCAGGACGACCTTCCCGGCGTCGTGGGCGCCGGCGAGTCGCGCCGCGAGCATCGCCGTCGAGTCGGGGTTCTCGCCGCGCATCGGCACGAGCACGCGGTCGTCACCCTCGACCGACTCGTAGAGGATCTGGGCTCGCTGTTCGTAGACGCGCTCGCGCCAGACGAAAAACACCGCGGCGACGATGCTGCTCGCGGCGAAGACGCTCAGGGTGAAGGCTCGCTCCTGACCGGCGGGGACGAGCAACCCCAGCAGCGCCGTCGAGTAGGCGGAGGGTTCCTCGACGTCGACCGCCCACGTCACCGCACCGGTCGCGAAGACGGCCAGCGCCGCCTCGAACGCGCCGCTGCTCAGCGGTCCCACGCCGTCGGCGAGTCCGAGCGCCGTGCTCACCGACAGTGCGGCCCAGCCACAGAGCGCGCCGGCGGTCAGTCCCACGACGAAGCGTGTCGGCGAGGAGTACTTCCCCTCGGGGTCGGCAAAGAGCGTGTAGCTCCCGGCGGCCAGCGGCGGGAACAGCAGAAAGGACAGTTGCTCGACGGCATTCGACAGCGCCGTCACGAGCGCGACCAGTAGCGGCACGATGACCAGCACCGAGAGGTGGACGAGCGTGTCGGTGCGCTCGACCCAGCGCCGCAGGTCGCGCAGTTCCCGCCGTTCGACTCTGCGGGCCCGTGCGACCGCCGCGTCCAGTCTGTCGCGCCAGGACCCGCGCATACCTCCCAGTAGCTCGCGCCCCCCTGAAAAACCGACCGGCCGCGTCTGACGCCCGTCGGCCGGTTCGGCGGTCGGTTCGTCGCCGGTTCGTCAGCCGACTACCGAGACCGCGTCGTCCGTCCCTCGCAGAAGGCATATCACTGCCCCGGAACAACCACCGGTCGTGCAATTCCTGCCCTCCCTCGCCGAACGCCCGGTGCTCGGTGTCGCTTTCGCGCTGACGGTGGTCATCTTCGTCGGGAACCTGGCCGCGCTGGGCTACTGGGCCCGCGAGGAGGCCGCGGCGCGTGACGGGTCGGTGGTCTGGACGTTCGTCGTACTCTCTACGGGTTACGGGCTGCTCTACTACGTCTGGGTTCGCTATGTCCGGGACGACTGGGAGTCCCGCACCGGACCCGCGGACCGGCGCGAACGGCTGGTCACCGCCTACTCGCTGGCCGTCCTCCTGGCGTTCGTGGCCGGCGCGCTCGTCACGCCACCCGACCCGGTCACGCAGGTGCTCGCACTCCCGCCGCTGTTCGCCGGTTCGTTCGCCGTTTCGTACCTGTTCGTCACGCGCCGGTCGGTCGGCGGGGGCGACGGCGAGGCCGTGGTCTGAGCCAGTCACACCGCGCTCGTGACGACTGACCGAAAACCTATGCCCGCCACGCCGATAGAAGCGGCCGTGCAACTCCCCGCACCGTTCGCCGGACGCCCGCTCGTCCTCCTCGGAGCGGTCCTGATGGTCGTCTTCGGTCTCGGGTCGATACCGGCGCTGTGGTACTGGGCACGCGGCGAGGCCAGCGCCAGGGGCGTCTCGACCGCGTGGACGCTCGTGTACATGGGGACTGGTGTCGGCGCCCTCCACTACGCGTTCGTCCGCTTCGGCAGGCAAGACCGGGACGCACCCGGGAGCCTGTCCGGCCGTCGGGAGCGCCTGGCCGGGACCTACGTCGCATCGCTGCTCGTCGCGCAGGTGCTCAACACCGTTCTCACGCCGCCGGACCCGATCACGCAGGTACTCACGCTCCCGCCGCTGTTCGTCGCGGTGTTCGCCATCGCGGTTCTGCTCGTCACGCGCGCCGACGGCGAGAGAGGCGGCGAGAGCACGGCCTGACAGTCCCGAACCGTCGCACTCGTCCACACCGCCGCACTCGTCCTCGCCGACTGGACCGAACACTGCGACGCCAGCGTTTTGTAGACCGCCCCTGATTTCACCGCATGGCGCGGACGCCGACGTTCAAACTCGCGGACACCGCCCAGCAGGTCGTCGGCGGCTTCCTGCTGGCGGGGCCGTTCGTCGTCACCGAGGAGGTGTGGGTCCTCGCGAGAAACATGGGCTGGGGCCACGCCGCCGTGACGGCCGCTATCGTCTTCGCGATCGGCTACGGGGCGCTCTACGAGGCCGACGACGACCGGGACCCCGACCGCGAGGCCGAAGTCGCGGGCGTCCCGCTCCGGTTCGTCTCGCTGATGACCGTCTCCTTCGGCTCGGTGGCAGTCCTCGCGCTGACGCTCACCGCCCCGAGCACGTTCCTCCCCGACCTCACCACTCCCGAGCGCGCCGAGGTCACCGTTCGCGCCGTCAGCGTCGGTGCCATCTTCAGCGTCGTCGGCGCCGCGACCGCCGACAGCGTGTTCTGACTCGCAACTCCCCGCCCTGCGGGTCTGAAAGGGCGAGCGGTGCTCTTAAGGCGGCTCAAGCCGCCGTCACAGACATGGATTATCGCCTCGCCATCGCGGACACGCCCGACAGCGTCCCGGGCGGGACCGGCATCTTGCTCCTGCACCCCAGCACCGGCGAGACCGACCGCATCGACACGGACTTCCTGAAGACCGACACCGACCACATGCTGGTCGTCTCGACGCGGACCACCGCCCGCGAGGTCGAACAGAAACTCGAACACTACGACGTCGACGAGGAACGCGCCACCATCCTCGACACCATCTCGGTCGAGCGAGGCTACACCCGCCGGGCCTCCGACCACGTCCGCTACGTCGCCGCGCCCGACGACCTCGACAGTATCGTCGACCAGACCCGCGAGTTCCTCGACTCCCACGACGGCAAGCGGCGTGTCAGCGTCGACTCCATCACCGAGATGATCTACTACTCGGACGTCGAACGCACCCACGAGGCCGTCGAGGCGATCCTCGAACTGCTGGCCGAACACGACGCTGTCGGCCTGTTTCACCTCGCCAAGGGCGTCCACGAGGACGAGGTCATCGACGACTTCGCGGCGCTGTTCGACGGCGTCGTCGACCTCGCCGAGGACAACAGCGTCTCCGCCGAGTTCTGAGGAGGTTCGATCGGGTTCCCAGGGATGTCTCGTTCGTGTAGCTAAGAGCGGTGTCCTCCGCGGACTCGTCGGCCTCGAGGCAAGTCATAGCACTGCCCACCCCCCCCGTTCTCTGCCTGCTGGTGAGTGATACAGACAGGCGACGAACTTAACGCTCGTTCCACGAGCGTTGCGTTCGTCGGGCAGCAGGGGTTGGCGCTGGCCACGTCGCTCGTGCTCTGCTGAGACCTGGC
>Ga0207813_100769_pt1 | contig 14179 bp, 9 predicted proteins | sample A23E3SouthBayCA_2_FD_187730 | JGI IMG/M metagenome (GOLD analysis project Ga0207813, IMG submission 187730) | Aerobic enrichment media microbial communities from Eden Landing Ponds, California, USA - A23 E3 (4) (SPAdes) | ecosystem: Environmental > Aquatic > Marine > Unclassified | place... | reverse complement strand
TCTCCATCGTCCCGAGACGGTGGCCGGAGACGTTGATTACGTCGTCGACCCGTCCCAGCACGGTGATGTAGCCGTCGTCGTCGATCTTCGCTCCGTCCTCGGGGAAGTACACCCAGTCGTCGGAGTCGTCGCTGTCGGTGTCGGAATACTCGGCCCAGTACTCGTCGATGAACCGTTCGTCGTTCTTGTACAGCGTCCGGAGCATGCCGGGCCACGGCTTGTCGACGGTCAGGTAGCCGGCGCGGCCGGGTTCGACCTCATCGCCCTTGGTGTCGACGATGCGTACGTCGTTGCCCGGCAGCGGCGGACCGGCCGACCCGGGTTTCATGTCCTTGACGCCGGGCAGCGTCGTTATCATCATGCCGCCGGTCTCGGTCTGCCACCAGGTGTCGACGACGGGACACTCCTCGCCCCCGATGTGTTTGTAGTACCATTTCCAGGCCCGGGGGTTGATCGGCTCGCCGACCGTGCCCAGCAGGCGCAGACTGGAGAGATCGTGCTGCTCGGGGTACTCTTTGCCCCACTTCATGAACGCGCGGATGGCCGTCGGTGCGGTGTACAGCTGGTCGGCCTCGTACTCTTCGACGATGTCCCAGAGGCGGTCCTTGTCGGGGTAGTCCGGCGTCCCCTCGTACATCATCGTCGTGGTGCCGAGCGCGAGCGGGCCGTAGACGATGTATGAGTGGCCGGTGATCCAGCCGATGTCGGCCGAGCAGAAGTACGTGTCCTCGGGTTTGATGTCCAGCACCGCCTGGGACGTCCAGGCCGCCCAGGCGAGGTAGCCGCCGGTGGAGTGCTTGACGCCCTTCGGCTTCCCGGTCGTTCCGGAGGTGTACATGAGGAACAGCATGTCCTCGGCGTCGCGGTCGACCGGCTCGACCGTCGCGCCCTCGTTGTCGGCGATGACGTCCTCGAAGGCGACCTGGTTGTCGGCGTAGTCGTGGTCGAAGCCGTCGCCGTCCATCAGGCGCTCGGCGACGATTGCGCGCTCGACCTCGTGGTCGACGCCGCTCAGCCCCTCGTTGGCCTTGTCGAGGTGGTCGAGCGGGTCGCCGCGACGGTAGTAGCCGTCGCAGGTGACCAGATACTCCGAGTCGGCGGAGTTCATCCGCGTCGCCAGCGCGTCCGCGGAGAAGCCGGCGAACACGACGGAGTGTGGCGCGCCGATGCGAGCGCAGGCCAGCATGGCGATGGGCAGCTGCGGGATCATCGGCATGTACATCGTCACGACGTCGTCCTCGCCGACGCCCATCTCCCGCAGGCCGGCCGCGAACTCGTTGACCTTCTGATGGAGTTCCTCGTAGGTGTAGGTGATGTTGTCTTCCTCAACCGGCTCACCGACCCATTCGATAGCAGCTTCGTCGCCGCGTTCGTCGAGGTGCCGGTCCAGGCAGTTCGCCGACGCGTTCAGTGTGCCGTCGGTGAACCACTCGTAGAACGGCGGGTTCGAGTCGTCGAGGACCTGGTCGTAATCCTCCTCCCAGTCGAGAAGGTCGGCGGCCCCCTCCCAGCACTCCGGCCAGTTCTCGGTAAACTCCTCGTAGATACCCTCGTCCGTGACGTTCGCCTGCTCGACGAACGACTCCGGGGGCTCGAATACCTCCTGCTCTTCGAGCCGCGCTTCTAGTTGGACATCTTCATCTGACATAGTCTATCATCGATATTTCACAGCGGCCATATAAACGGGGGGTCTAACTACGATAACATGAAACAGGGTTTCAGTTGTCGGCGGGCCGTCGCGGCTCCGCTGGCCGGTCGTCGAAAAACGCGGTCAGGACCTTCTGTTGGGCTTTCCTGAGGTGATTGTGCAACGTCGGCGACGAGACATCTAGCGAGTCCGCTAGCTCCTCGGCGGTCGACCCGCGGGGCCACTCGAAGTAGCCGCTGTGGTAGGCCGCTCTGAGGACTGTTTCTTGCCGGTCGGAGAGGGTGTCGGTCAGCCGGTCGCGGAACCCGGTGTCCGTCTCGGCCGGCCGTTCCGTCTCTCGCTTCGCCGCTAACGACGTCTCCGGGTAGGCGTCGGTGACGGCGTTGACCGTCGGTCTGATGTCGGCCTCACTGGAAAGCTCGACGGCGATAGTTGCCACACCGTCAGTGGCCGTCACAGAGCGGATGCGGCCGCCGCTCTCGACCAACTGAAGCGCCGGCGTGTCTGTAACGACGACCTCCAGTAGCACGCCGTCGCTGTGCTCTTCGAGGAGTCTGGCGTCTGTCACCCCGTCGTCGGTGTCCGCATACGAAAGTATCGCGTCGGCCGAGGCGCCTTCGACCATCAGGTAGTACAGCAGCGACTGGCCCGCGACGGGAACGACGCCGGACAGCTCGACCGTACACTGTAACGCCCCGGATACCCCGGCGGTAAAGGTTCGCTCGTCCGCACAGTGGAACTCCAGTTCGGTCACCGTGTCGGCAAGCAGGAGGCGTTTGCGCTCGGCGGCGACCTGTGCGTGGCCGATCTGGACGCCGAGCGCGGACAGCACGGCGCGTTCCGCGTCAGTAAGTTCTTCGCTGGCCCCGACCCCGATGACACCGGACACGGCGTTTTCTCTGACGAGCGGGATCAGAGCGACGGGGCCGGTGCTGTCGTCGATGACACGAACATCGCCCACGTCGAGCGGTGCGGTGACTGACTCGATGTGGGCGTCGATCTGCTGCTCGACAGCTGTCTCTGGAATTTCGGTCGTCGCGCGCGGTGTCAGCCCGTCGCCGGTACGCTCGGCGAGCCAGGCGAACTCGAAGCCCGCCGTCCCGGTCAGGTGGTCACAGACTGCTGTCGCAATTGCTTCGCCGGTTGCGGCAGCCGCAAGCGCCTCGCTGACCGTCATAATCCAGTCGACGGGTCGCTGGGACTCGCTTGAGACCGCCCGCCCGTCGGACCCGTCAACGGCCGTGACGATGGTTTCGCGGTCCGGTTCGGCAAGCAGGGGGTCCAGTCGGTCGAGCCGGTCCCAGCCGCCGAGCGCGCAGACGACGTCCGGCGGAACGCCGTCGTCCAGCAGGCTCGCCGCGAACCGCCACCGGAGGTCGCGCGTGGAAATCCCTTGCAGGTGTGGTGCCGCGTCGGCAGCGCGGTCGGCTACCTCGCTGACGAGCATCTGGAGCCGTCGCGCGGAGACGGAAAACAGCGGCTCGTCGTCGTCCGTTCCGGCCGCGTTCGCGTATTTCCGTATGTCGTGTTCGACCGAATCCGGGAGATACGTCTCGCGGACAACTTCGCTGTCCTCCCGAACGGAAAGCAGGCGATGTCCCTCGAACTCGGTGATATCGGCCAGCCGAACAGCCGTCATCTCCGCCGGACGGAGCCCGACCTCCGCGCCGAGCCGGAGCACGAGATCGGACCGGTGTGTCTCGGCCGCACGCCGAAGCTGCTCGTACCCTCGTTCACCGATGCGGTCCGCTGCGCTGTCCATATATTTCGGAAATTCAGAGAATAACGAAATAAGTATTGCGGTCACATCGTGGACATGGACGAGAAACGCACGATAAAACAACCACTAAAGACGCTGTTGCCGCAGGACTATTTCGGAGATGCAAAAGAATACGAAACCAGTTACTCTCTTCTCGTGGTCGACTGGATTTCGCCGAGGATTTCGGGGTTCCGTAGCGCGCTGGTGTCGCCCAGGTCCTCGTCGTTGGCCACTGCCGTCAGCAGGCGGCGCATAACCTTGCCCGAGCGCGTCTTCGGGAGGTCGGGCGTGAACACGATCTCTTTGGGGCGGGCGATACCACCGATAGCGTTGACGACGGCCTCTTCGATGGCCGTCCGGAGTTCGCTCTCGGCGTAGCCGTCCTCCGGAGAGGCGAACGCGTACACCGCCGTTCCGGTCGTCTCGTCGTCGGCCCCGACGACGGCGGCTTCGGCGACGCCGGTGACGCCGGCGACCGTTGACTCAAGTTCCTTGGTGCTGAACCGCCGGCCGGCGACGTTGATCGCGTCATCGATCCGACCGAGGAAGGTGATGTAGCCGTCATCGTCGACCGAGACGCTATCTTCGGGATAGTACCGCCACCCATCGGTGTTGTCCGGGACGCTGCCCCAGTCCGTTCCGTCGAGTAGCGCGCGGGGCATTCCCGGCCAGGGGCGCGTCACGACGAGTTCGCCGGCCGTGTTCGGCCCGGCCGCCGCACCCGACCGGTCGACGACGGACGCCTCGATTCCAGGCAGTGGCGTTCCCGCGGCTCCGGGTTTCATCTCGTCGACGCCGGGTAGCGTCGACACAAGTACTGCGCCGGTTTCGGTCTGCCACCAGGTATCGACAATCGGGCACTCGCCGCCGCCGATGTGTTCGCGGTACCACTCCCAGGCCTGGGCGTCCATCGGTTCGCCGACGGTGCCCAACAGGCGAAGGCTGGAGAGGTCGTGCTTGTCGGGGTACTCCTCGCCCCACTTCATGAACGCCCGGACGGCCGTCGGCGCGGTATAAAAGACGTCGACGGCGTACTTCTCGATGAGTTCCCACAGTCGGTCTTTCTCCGGGTGGTCCGCCGTGCCGTTGTACAGCACCGTCGTGGTGCCGAGCGCGAGCGGGCCGTAGACGATGTATGAGTGGCCGGTGATCCAGCCGATGTCGGCCGAGCACCAGTAGGTGTCCTCTGGCTTGATATCAAGAACTGACCGGGCGGTCCAGGCGACGTGTGCGAGATATCCGCCGGTCGTGTGGGTGACGGCTTTCGGCTGCCCGGTCGTCCCCGACGTGTAGATGCGAAAGAGCGGGTCGTCCGCCGCCCGCGAGACGGGTTCGACTTCGGCCCCCTCGTGGGCCGCCAGCAGGTCGTGATAGTCGTCGTAGTCGTCGCCTAAATGTACGTCACGGCCCAGGCGGTCGAGCACCACGACCGACACGTCGTGGTCGACGGCGATGCGCGCGTTATCGGCCTTATTCTTTTGTGCGACGGCGCTGCCGCGGCGGTAGTAGCCGTCGCAGGTGATGAGGTACTCCGACTCGGCCCGCTCCATCCGCGTCGCCAGCGCGTCCGCGGAGAACCCGGCGAAGACGACGTTGTGTTGCACGCCCAGCCGTGCACAAGCCAGCATCGCGACCGGGAGTTCGGGCACCATCGGCAGGTACAGCGTCACCACGTCGTCCGGCCCGACGCCGCGTTCGCGCAGCGCCGCGGCGAAGGCGTTGACTTCCCGGTACAGCTCGAGGTAGGTGTAAGTACGGGACTCGCCGAGGTGCCCCTCCCAGACCAGTGCGAGTTGGTTCTTCCGCTCGGGGAGGTGCCGGTCGAGACAATTGTATGCGGCGTTTAATCGGCCACCGGGGAACCATTCAAACGGCGGGCCGTCCGTGCCACGGAATACCGTCTCGAACGGTGTCTCCCAGTCGAGCAACTCGGCGGCGTCGCGCCAGCAATCGGGCCACTCCCGTTCGAAGCGGTCGTAGACAGCCGGGTCAGTCACGTTCGCCTGTTCGACGAACCAGTCCGGCGGTTCGACTGTCTCTCGCCCCGTGTGGGACTGGTCCCGACCCGGTTCGTCACCCCGTGTCATCAATTGACAATACATCGGCGCACTCAAAAATGTCCTCTCTAATTATGTACGATTCCCTGCGAGAGAACCGACGCCAGTGCTGTCGGCTGTTCTCACTTTCGACACTGGCGACGGAACTTATATTGAGTCCTGCGGACAACAGGTGTACGAGAGGCCGGTACGGGGCATGAGCGACACGGAAAAGAAAATCGCCGATACGAAGGGGCAATTCCTCCAGGCAGTCTCACAGGGACAGCGCCTCACCGACGCCGAGTGGCGAAACTGTCGAATCGTCCTCACCACCGAGCGGGTTGCCCTGCTGGGCGACGACAAGCGACAGATTTCACTGACCGATATCGACCGTATCGCCGACCGGTTCGACGTGAACCAGCAGAGCGCCGGCGTCTCCGACTACGTCGCGCTCTACGTCGGCGAGGACGTCATCCTCGTGTCGGCGTCGGACCACGAGACGTTCGAGACCGACTTCTACCGGGCGAGTCTCGACGGCGCAATCGTGCTGGTTCAACACCCTGCACTGAAAGGCGGCGTCGTCCAGTCCGCCGAGTGGACGAAAGGCCGACTCAAAGTGACCGACGAGGCGCTGAAACTCGCAATGGCCGACGGGCAAGCCGTCGTCGTCGATCGCGCAGACATCGGCGATCTTGCTGTCGAAGAGAAACAGGTCAGCGGTGAGGAACGGACGGTCATTCAGGTCGAGCACAGCGAGGACGACATCAGCGTCGAAACACATCTCGCTGGCGAGGAGTTCCACGCCACCGTTCTCCGGACGATGCTCGAAGAGAGCGCCGAACAGAACCGCGCCGACCTGGACCTGAGCTCGACGGAGAAACGGGTCATCATGGCGCTACACTCCGGCGTGTCGCCGTTCGATATTCCAAACTTCGTCGGTATCGACGTCGAGAAAACCGAGGAAATCTTCGACCGGCTGATCGAACTCGACGTGATAAGCGTGCTCCGGGAACGAACCGAGGTGAACCTGACGACGAAGGGCCGTCGGGTCGCCGGCGAGCGGATGGGCGAGCAGTAGCGAACGATTCTGCACCGGCCGGTCTTTGATTGAACCGGTACTCTTGGACGCCCCCATCCGTTCGGTTTCCACGCCACGATCTGGACATGCGTGGAGAGTAGACACCGACCAGTCTCAGTAAGGCCGCCATATTGAAGCCCCTCCTCCGTCTGCAACAGGTATGCACATCGATACGGCTGTGGTCCTCGCTGCGGGAGAGGGGACTCGCCTGCGGCCGTTGACGCGCAACAGGCCAAAACCTATGCTGCCGGCCGCGAACCGTCCGATTCTCGAGCACGTCTTCGATGCGCTGGTCGAGGCAGGCATCGAGAAACTGGTCGCCGTCGTCGGCTACAAGCGCGACCGCGTTCAGGACCACTTCGGTCCGACGTACCGTGGCGTTCCGATTTCGTACGTGAGCCAGACGAAACAGCTGGGTAGCGGCCACGCGCTCCTCCAGGCACGGAGCGTCGTCGACGGCCCGGCCCTGGTGATGAACGGTGACCGTCTCGTCGACGCGGCCACTATCGAGGCGGTAGATACCTCCTACGCGGAGACTGGCCACACGAGCATCGCCGTTCTCGAACGACAGGATACCAGTCGGTACGGTGCTGTCGAAGTACAGGACGGTGATATCGTCGACATCGTCGAAAAGCCCCGACACGACGATTTCAGACTCATCAACGGCGGGGTGTACGCCTTCGACGGTGACATTTTCGAGGCTATTGACGAAACGACGCGTCACGCCGGAGAGCTGGCGCTGACCGACACAATCGAACTCCTGCTGGAATCCGCCCGAGTTCGAGCAGTCGAAGTCGACGGGATGTGGGTCGACGCGACGTACCCGTGGGACCTGCTGACCGTCGCCCGCGAGGTGCTAGCGCGGGGTCGGGTCGTCGAATCGGCCCGCGACGAGCAGGTCTGGGTCGACAACTCCGCTCGTGTCCACGACGAGGCGACCCTCCAGTCGCCGGTCGTCATCGGGCCGGACTGCGAGGTCGGACCGGACGCCGTCATCGGCCCAGATGTCGCGCTTGGCCGAAACGTCACTGTTGGGGCCAACAGCGTCATCCAACACTCGGTGCTCGACGCGGACACACGCGTTGACCCGAGCTCGACCCTCGTCGACACCGTCACCGGTCAGGATGTGAACCTGGGCGTCAGCACGGTCGTCCCCGGCGGCCCGGCCGATGTCCAGGTCGGCACGGAAGTGTTCGAGGACCAGCGGCTCGGCGCCGTTATTGCCGACCGCGCCGTCGCGCTCGGTGACGTGAGCTTCGTCTCTGGGTCGCTCGTGGGCCCTAACGCTCGGCTCGCCACCGGCGTGACGGTCGATGGAACCGTCCGCGAGGGCGCGGAGGTGGTCCGCTGATGTGCGGCATCATCGGGTGTGTCGGCCGCGGCGACGAGACGCTCGACACACTCGTTCACGGGCTCTCGAAACTGGAGTACCGCGGGTACGACTCCGCAGGGGTCGCACTGGCCAACGGTCACATCGACCTGTGTAAACACTCCGGCAAAATCGCCGACCTGCGCGAGGCCCTGTCCGACCGGACCCTCTCTGGGTCGGTCGGTATCGGCCACACCCGCTGGAGCACGCACGGCCCGCCGACCGACGAGAACGCTCACCCACACCAGGACTGCACTGGTGATGTCGCAGTCGTCCACAACGGGATCATCGAGAACTACCAGTCCCTGCGGGACGAACTCGTTAGCGCCGGCCACACCTTCACGTCCGACACCGATACCGAGGTCGTGCCCCACCTCATTGAGGACGCGCTGGACGCGGGAGCCGACCCCGAGGACGCCGTCCGCGAGGCAATCAGCCGACTCGAAGGCAGCTACGCCGTCGCCGTCGTGGTCGCCGGCTGTGATTCAGTGTTCGCCGCGCGGAACGACTCGCCGCTCGTCCTGGGTATCGGCGAAGACGCAACGTACCTGGCGAGCGACGTGCCCGCCTTCCGGGATTTCACCGACAAGGTCGTCTATCTCGCTGACGGCGAGTTCGCCCGCCTCAACGGTGATGGGTGGACCGTCACAGACACCGATGGCACCGTCATCGAGAAAGACATCGACACTGTCCAGTGGGACCCCGAAGAGACCGGCAAGAGCGGCTACGACCACTTCATGCTCAAGGAGATCCACGAGCAACCGCGCGCGCTCCGGCAGTGTCTCCGCGGCCGCGTCGACGAACTCGCCGGCACAGTCGACATCGGCGACCTCGGCGATCTCTCCCCGACGGGCGTCCAGTTCGTCGCCTGCGGGACCTCGTACCACGCTGCCCTGCATGGCGCGCAACTGTTCCGCGAAGCGGGTATCCCCGCCCAGGCGTTTCTCGCCAGTGAGTACGCCACTGCCACGCCCCCCATCGGCGACGCGCTCGTCGTCGGGGTCACGCAGAGCGGCGAAACCGCGGACACGCTTTCGGCACTTCGGGCGGCCCGCCGCCGCGGCGCGCGGACGCTGGCCGTGACCAACGTCGTCGGCTCCACTGCGGCCCGTGAGTGCGACCACGCGCTGTACATCCGCGCCGGTCCGGAAATCGGCGTCGCCGCTACCAAGACTTTCGCCTCACAGCTGGCCGCGCTGAATCTGCTCGCGCTCGGAACGTCCACGACCGGCGACGCCCGGCAGGTCATCAGCGCACTCCGCGATCTCCCCGGCCACGTCCAGGCAGTCCTCGACGAATCTGCGGCCCAGGAAATCGCAGAGCTGTACCAGGATGCCAATGCCTACTTCTTCATCGGCCGCGGCTACCAGGAGCCCGTGGCGCTCGAAGGCGCACTGAAGATGAAGGAGATCACCTACAAGCACGCTGAGGGCTTCGCTGCGGGTGAGCTGAAACACGGCCCGCTGGCGCTGGTGACCGAGAACACGCCGGTGTTCGCTATCGTGACTGGCGACGACGAGCGCGCCCGCAAGACGATTGGGAACGTCAAAGAGGTCGAAGCGCGGGACGCCCCGGTGGTTGCGATTACAGACGGACAGAGCGACGTTGAACGCTACGCCGACCACGTGCTCGAGATTCCGGAGACCCATCCGCGAGCAGCTGCGGTGCTGGCCAACACGCACCTGCAGCTGGTGTCGTATCACACGGCTGCGCTGCTGGGGCGGAACATCGACAAGCCGCGCAACTTGGCAAAAAGCGTGACAGTCGAGTGAGCAGCACGTAGCTGGCTACTCGCGATGCTCGCAGCTTTCTGGTGGTTCCGGCGGTTCGAGAAGCCTTGCCGCCAGTTCAAGGGTTGTCGAACCCGAGAGTATCTTTCCGATAGATCGCGCAATCGCCGCGAGGCCGGAATTTTTCCAGAACTGCACAACCTGAGGTGTGACAGCGTCGAGCATAGTGAAAAATGGACCGACAGTGTGCGTTTCGCGTAGATCGATGACGATGACCTCCGGCTCCGGTTCTGCCGTGAGCCAGCGGTAGATCCAGGATGCCTTGGTTATCTCGAGTAACCGAGCGCGAACCCAGTTGAGCGTCGAGTGCTCGAAACTCCGTGAAAAATCATCGGAGAGCGACTTGAGCGCCGAGTGCTCGAAACTCCGTGAAAAATCATCGGAGAGCGACTTGAGCGCCGAGTTCTCGATAGCCGACCGGAGACGCGCTTTCACCACTGTGGCTGTCCCTCCGTTGCTCATCGATAGCCTGAGATAACTGTCGCCCTGATCGTTACGGTTCCCAGATCCAGGGTCACGACGCGTCCCTGCTGGAGTGTCTGCCCTTTGAATGTGACACCGGTCTCGGTCTCTCGAACAGAGAGGTTTGCGGTGAGCGTAACGTCCCGGTTTATCGGATGTGCCCGTTCGTAGATCTCCCCATCCTGTCCTCTGGTGACGACTGTCGCGTTTTCACGCTGGACGGTCGAAACCCGTGCGACTGTTTCACCGCCGAACGACTCCGTCATCCCCGGCGAAACGCTGTCGGCGAGTAACGGAGACACGTTGGACAACTGCAGTCGGACATCGCGAGTTGCGGACTGACCGCGTTGCGTCGTAGTACCGACCCGCGTGAGTCGACCCTTGATGAGGCCAGTGTCCGTCGGGAGTGAGAGGGTTGCTCCCTGTCGGATTGTCGTCTCGCCGAACGCCTGCTGCTCACCGTAGGCTACGCTCTGGAGCGTCACTCCAAGAAAGACGGTCTTCTTATCGGGGTTTCGGGTCCCGTATACTGTTACCGACTCGATAGTAGCTACTTCTCGTCCCTGGACACGGATCGGCTGCCCGGCACTGAGACGCCTGGCGTCGGTCTCCGATAGATTTGCTCTGACTACCACCTCTGTCTCAGTCGTAGTAAGTTCGGAACTGCCACCAACGTCGCGAATCGTTCCTGCGGTAGAGTAGGTCTCAGTGAGGATCTCAAGCTGTCGACCGTATCGCGGTGGTGACCCGTTGTACTGTATGGTTTCTCCCGACTGCGGGGCTGACAATTCGGCTTGCACCACGGCTCGTGTCGACTTACCTTGCGGGGCGAAATAGACATCTGTGACTGTGAGTTCCGAATTCCCTGACGGACTGTAGCTGTCTCCGACCGATATCTGAGAAATAATATAGTCCGGCTGGCGCCCGAGATCGAGTGTCACATTGGTCGTCCCGGCTGTCCCGGCCGACGATGTCGAACCCGAATCGCTGTTATCCGTTAGGACCAGGCTGATTCCGGCGATAAGGATAGTAAGAACAAATACAACGACGAGTGCATCGATGATATTGATAACGCCAAACAGATTCCCCTCGTCATCGATGATACCGGATGACTCCTCCATCGACTCCATACCAGCCCATTTCGCGGCCGGTGTATGGCCTTTTCGCTTGTCGCTATTACCCCGACTGGTGCCGTGTTCCCGAACGGGACCAACACGTCAGCGTATTCGGGGCCGCTACGAACGACGTTTTGCTGCCGAATGTACTGTCCAGATCACGGATTGTCGGTTTGCAAACCCTTCTCAAGAGGTTCTGTACGCAACAATGACATCGATAATAACGCTCCACACCTGCCTTGAGACCAGCTTCATATCGTAGCTGAACGATTGGTCACGCACGTACTCGAGGTCGTATCGCAGCTTTTCGCCCGGTTCCTTCCCGGTCACGTCATTAACCTGCGCAGGACCGGTCAGACCGGGTTTCACGAACCACCGTTTCTGCCAGTCAACGACGCCGGTCTGGATATCCGAGTCCAGCTCTGGTCGTTCGGGCCGCGGGCCGACGACGCTCATGTCGCCCCGAAGTATCGACCAGAGCTGTGGAATCTCATCCAGGTGCGTCTGTCGCAGCACTCGCCCGACCGATGTCACGCGTGGATCGACCCCACCCGCATCCTCGTCGCTTATTTTCGCGCCGGTTCCGTCTTCCGCGTTCTCGATCATCGACCGGAACTTGTAGATAGAGAATGTCTCCCCGAACACCGCTGTCCGGTCTTGCCGGTACAGTATCGATCCGCCATCTTCGACTTTTATTGCTGCTACGATCCCGATAATCACGGGCGACAGCGCGACCAGTCCAACTGACGCAAACGCGATGTCGAACGCGCGCTTGAGAATGTAGTCCTGTATGTCCCAGGGCTCGATATCCACGTCGACCAGCGCTCCGACCCCACCGCTGGCGGTCAACACGGAGTCCGTATGGTCTCGGTGGACTTTCGCGTTGACTCCATACTCGTAACAGGCGTCAAGGGCACCGAAGAACTCCGCCCGGTCGGCATGCTCAAACGCCAACACGACAGTATCGACGTCATACTCGACGAGCACGTCCTCGATCCGCGAGAGGCCGCCCAACCGTTCCAGCCCACCGGGGCTGATTCCACCGTCAGCGATGGCTTCGGTCCGTTCGGTCGTCGCCACGACACTCGTCGGACAGAGATAGCCCAAGAGTGTCCCGTCGACCTCACGTGCGACTTCCCCGATCACTTGGAGGTCATCGCCGACGACGATGGTCCGCTCGCCGTTTGACGACGGCCGTTTCCGAATCCACACGAACCACGCTGGCAGTGCGATCAGTAACAACGGGGTCACCAATACGACAGTCAAGCGCGGCAGTCGATACGTGTAGTCGAAGTAGCCGATTGTCGCCAGCACGAGAACTGCCACGAGCACTCGCTTCTGAGCCAGCGCTACGGCGTCGAGAATCCGACGCGGGCGGGGCTTGTACAGCGGGAGGAACACACTGACGACGACGGCGATTGTGACAAGGAGTTCAAACGTGAACTCCGACCCTGTTGGGGGGTCGGTCGGCAGCCGACTGAATATCGGGACGGTGGTCGCTATCGACTGGAAGGTAGCGTTGTTGACAAGTGCGACGGCAATCGCTGTCAGCACGACGACGCCAGCCACACTTGCGACCCGGTACCGCCAGCCACTGTCCATTATCAGTGTGATTACCGAGTTCCGGGATAAGTCCTGCGTCCGGAGACTCAAATATTGAAACTATTCTCGCAGTTGTGGGCTGTTCTTCGATCAAGAAACCGCATCACCACACAACTCACGTAACCGGAGAAGTCGCTGGCTACTGACCGGTCTGTTCTCTCACTCACTTGCGGCGATGTTCTCGGCGGCCATCTCCGGATCAATCTCGCCCTGTAGCCGTTTCTCAGCCTGGTCGCGGTCCTCCGGGTAGCCGATATCGTTCCGCCAGCCGTCCATGCGGATTGCGTCGATAGTCCGCCCGGAGTGCAACAGGAGGTCAATCGCGTCGCTGATCTCGTACTCGCCGCGGTTCGAGGGCTGCACCAGATGGCAGGCGTGGAAGATAGCTGGTGTGAACGTGTAGAACCCGGTCATCACCAGGTTCGACGGGGGCTCTTCGGGCTTTTCGACCACTTCGGTTATTTCGCCGTACTTGTTGGTGTCACAGACGCCGTATCGCCCGGCCTCCTCCCAGGGGACTTCCTCGACGAGGAAGGCGGCGTCGGCGCGCTCCTCCTGCTGGCGGTTGACAACGTCCTGGAGATTCGCTTCAAAGATGTTGTCGCCGAGCATCAGCATGAAGTCGTCGTCGACGTGCTCCTCGACGGTCAGGAGTGCGTGTGCGAGGCCGTTCTGCTCGCGCTGGTGGGTGTAGGTGATCGGAACGCCTTCGAACTCGTCCTCGAAGTGGTTAATGATGGCCTGCTTCTTGTAGCCGACGACTACCAGGAGTTCGTCGGCGCCTAGTTCGATCAATTGCTCGAAGCAGTGCGTCAGAATCGGTTTCCCCGCGACTTCTACCATGCCCTTCGGCTTGTCTTCGGTCAGCGGGCGGAGACGGGTCCCCTCACCAGCGGCGAGAACGACAGCTTTCATATGTCCACATTCGTCGGTCACCCGATAAAACTCTTGTCGAAGTATAAGATCCGAATTATAATACCCGCTCCTCGACTACCGTCGCTCGATGAACGTCAGTATTGTCGGGAGCGGATACGTCGGGACGACGGTTGCGGCGTGTCTTGCGGATCTCGGACACGAAGTCGTAACGATCGACATCGATGAGGACATCGTCGACGCAGTCAACGACGGTGAGTCGCCGATACACGAACCGGGGCTCAACGAACTCGTCGCCGAGCACGGCGGCGGCCGACTCCGGGCAAGTACCGACTACGACGAGATTCTCGATACTGAGCTGACGATGCTGGCGCTCCCGACGCCCTCGAACGACGACGGGAGCATCGACCTCCAGTTCATGGAAGCCGGTGCGGCATCCATCGGCGA
>Ga0207813_100761_pt1 | contig 14391 bp, 13 predicted proteins | sample A23E3SouthBayCA_2_FD_187730 | JGI IMG/M metagenome (GOLD analysis project Ga0207813, IMG submission 187730) | Aerobic enrichment media microbial communities from Eden Landing Ponds, California, USA - A23 E3 (4) (SPAdes) | ecosystem: Environmental > Aquatic > Marine > Unclassified | place... | reverse complement strand
TGTGTCTCCGACTCGTCATTGCAATCACCAACTTTGAGCGGGGCGACGATCCCGGTTGTGAGAAGCTCAAGCTATGAGATTGTTTCTATGACAGGCTCACAAAGACTAAACAGAGAGCGATACCGTCGTCTTCTCCCCGCTACAGGAGGAGTATCGTGACCGCGAACGCTGCAGTGGCCCCTCCAGCGAGAACGTAGAGATAGGGTGGGGCAGGTTCAGTCCCGCGGGGGAACCGTTGGGGACTGAAATAACCGAGCACGGCCCCTCCGATTGCGAAGAGACCGAGAACGATACCGCTGACGTCGGTCACGGACCCACCGGTCGTGAGCATCGAAAGCGCGTTCTCGATGACGAACAGGAGTCCAAGTAAACCGACGAGATACCCCTGAATGGCCGCTCGATGGAGAGAAATGGAAGGAACCGTCGCGAAACGACTGCTCATGTCAGTTATGACCACTGGGGTGGGTAAAATCCTTTCTCAGGCGAACCACAGCAGTGTTCAGTCCGCACGTCTGCTGAACGGTTGTTTCGGCCAACTCTCCGGATTGGGAAACTGTGTCCACAGCGGTTGAGTGCGCTGGTACCCCTACCGGCGGGCGCTCCCGCTCGCCACCGGCCACCGCTCAGAACCGACTCCGCTCGCGCAGGTGGGCAACTACTTCTCGCACCCGCTGGGCCTGCTGTTTCGGGACCACCACGGTGTGGCCGTCGAACGTCGCGACGATCAGGTCCTCGACGCCGACGACGCTGACGTGGCCGTCCGTCGCGAGGACGTTGTCCTCGGCGTCGATAGCGAGCGTCTCGCCCATCGTCGCGTTGCCCGCTTCGTCCGTGTCGAGGACCCGCGCGAGCGCGTCCCACGACCCCAGGTCGTCCCACTCGAACTCCGCGGGGACCAGGTACGCGTCCTCGGCGGTTTCCATGACGGCGTAGTCGACGCTCACGGGTTCGACCGCCGCGAAGCCCGCCTCGGAGTCGCCCGAGTCGAGGGCCTCCAGCAGGGGGTCCAGTGCGGTGTCGCGGGCCGCCGAGAGGAACGCCCCGGGCGTCCACGCGAACATCCCGGCGTTCCAGTAGTAACCGTGGTGTCGGTAGCGCATCGCGGCGCCCTGATCGGGCTTCTCGGTGAACTTCGCCACCTCGTAGTAAGCCCCTGTGTCGGTCTCGTGGTCGTCTCCCGGCTTGACGTAGCCGTAGCCGGTTTCGACCCGCGTGGGTTCGACACCGACCGTGACTAACCCCCCCGTTTCCACTGCGGTGGCGGCCGCCCGCTCCATGGTCGTCGCGAAGTCACCGGCGACGTGGTGGTCGCTGGGCAGGCAGACCAGGACGCACTCCCCGACCTGCTCGCGGATCCGGTGGGCGGCGTAAGCCAGCGCGGGGCCGGTGTCCTTCGGTTCGGGTTCGGTGAGCACGCCCGCCTCGGGGGCGTGTTCGCGGACTGCGTCGGCGTACTCGGGGCCGGTGAGGACGTACCGCTCGTCGGCGAACCCGGCGCGGTCGACCGTCTCGGCCAGCAGCGAGCGGTCGCCGTCGACGGCGAGGAACTGTTTGGGGCGGTCGCTCCGGCTCGCGGGGTAGAGGCGGGTGCCGGTCCCGCCGGCGAGGATCACGGCGACGATGGGGCGGTCCATACCGGCGAGTGGGACGGCGCGGACAAAAACGTCACCGAGTGTGGCGGTCACCCGCGTCACCGTAGGGCCACCAGTAGCTCGACCCTACACGCTATCGAGGAAGGTTCGGAGTGCTGCCGTCGTGCGGGCGGGGGCCTCCGCCGGACCGCTGTGGCTCACGCCATCGAACTCGACCAGCCGGCTGCGCGGGAGCGCGTCGTGGACCACGCGGGCGCTCTCCCGGAGGTACTCCGGGCCCTCGGTCCCGGCGAGGACGAGGGCGGGCGCGTCGACGGCCAGTCTGTCGGGCAGGTCGTAGCGCTCGACGGCGCGGTTCATCCGGACGACCTCCTCGGTCAGTTCGACGCAGTCGGGCCAGACCGGCCACTCGGCCAGCCAGGCGTCGAGGTCGTCGATCTCGCCGGCGTGGATCACCTGCTCTACGTACAGTTTCATCGCGCCCTCGCGGTCGCCGTCGTCGAGACGGGTCTGCATCCGGTCGGCCAGGTCGGCCTCGCGGGCGAACGACTCGGGGAGGACGGCGGGTTCGTAGGCGGCGACGGCCTCGACGTCGCCGGCGTCGGCCGCCCGGGTGGCTTCGAGCGCGGTCAGCGCGCCGAAGGAGTGGCCCAGCACGACCGGGGCCGCGCCGTGTTCCGCGCTGGCTGCGGCGGCGAGCGCGCGGACGTACTCGACTTCCCGGTCGAGCACCTCGTCCGGGCCGGTCTCCGCGTGGTCGTCCAGACAGGTCCCGAACCCGGGCCGCTGTGGGACGACGGCGGTGTACTCGTCGAGATGGGGGAGAACCGCCTGCCAGTACTCCCGCGGCGCCATCCCGCCGTGGAGCAAGAGCAGGGGCTGGCCGTCGCCGTATCGCTCGTACTGTACCTCGATCCCGCTTGTGGACTGTGTCGTCTGCATGGGGGCGCCCGTCGTGGCCGCCCGGGCCTCCATCTGTCTCTCAGTCGTGCGGCCGTTTAAGTGGGGTCCGTCGGCGGACCGTCCCGCTCGCAGCCGCTCCGGCGTTACGTCCCGTCGGCGCGGCTCTCGTCGACGTGGGCCTCGACGAGGCGGGTCTGTGCGCGCCGGAGGCGCTCGGAGCAGGCCGACGCGGAGATATCGAGTTCCGCGGCCACGTCCGCCAGCGAGGCGGTCCGGGGAATCTCGAAGTACCCCATCTCGTGGGCGGTCCGGAGCGCCGCGCGCTGGGGGTCGGTTAGCCCGTCCCCGGCGTCGTCGCGGCCCTCGCGCGTGAGCAGTCGGAGCCTGACGGAGACGCCCTCGTCCTGCCAGTAGGTCCGGAGTTCGTCGAAGGCCGCGCGGTCGGCGAAGCGGCCGCGCTGGACCCACCCGGTGGGCGTCGCGCGGATCAGGTCGACGTCGACCGGGGCCTCGTAGAGCGCGCGCAGGCCGTCGAGGTCGTCGAGACAGTCGCCGAGTTGCTCGGCCATGCTCGTGCCGGGCCGGATCCGGTACCGGCGCGTCTCCCCGTCGGCGTCGACCGGCGTGTACTCGCCGACGAAGGCCGTCTCGTCGAACGCCGCCTCGACCGCCTCGGCGGTCGTCTCGTCGCCGGTGACCCGGACGAGGAACGTCGGTCGCTCGCCCTCGCCCGGGCGGATCCGGAGCGTGATCTCTGCCGCGGGGACCGCCGCGGCTACGTCCACCAGCGGGAGACAGTCACAGCCGAGTTCGTACTCCGCGCGGAGGGACATGGGTCGTGATTCCCGTGGGGCGGCAAGTATCCGGCGAACGTCCCTGGCTCACCACGTCTCGACGTCGCCCGCGCGGACGTCCTCGACACAGCCCTGGCAGTCGACGGACTGGGGGTCGAAACACTCGGGGCGGTACTCCGCGTCGAGTTCGACCGCCCGGCGCTCGGCGTGGCGGCGACAGACGATGTGAGCGTTGCCCTCGTCGTCGAACGGCAGGTCGACCTGCGCGGCCCGCTTGGCGTTGCGGTAGGCGCGCTTGGCCTCGCCGACCTGCTGGCCCGCCGACCGGAGTTTCTGCCTGATGATCCGTTCGACGCGGTCCTCGTCCATACCGGTGGTGGTGGTTCCTGCCTCTTAGCTACGTCGCCGCTAGGAGTGGTTGATCTCTATTTCGATGACGCTCACTGAAAGCCCTCGGGCCGCTCTCGGGTCGTTTGACTCTGTTCACGTCGGTCCGGGTCGCTTTACGCCACCTGCTGAAAGCCCTCGGGCCGCTCGCGGTCGCTGCGTGGGATATCGTCGCTCACTGCGTTCGCTCCGATAGTGCCCACGCAGCCGACGCTGTTCGCTGCGCTCACCGCGAGCGTGCCTCACGGCTCCCGCTGGTCGCCGTTCGGCTGCGGTGGCGCTCCCGTCAGTCGCGCCACGCGGCCCTCGCCCTTTCGATCCGCCAGGGTCGACCGCTCTTGCTGGCACCGCACAGCGCCGCAGCCACACGCCTCCCCAACCGACTGCGATGCGTCCTCGCTCCGCTCGGTGCGCTTCTCGTCCCTCGCGCGGCGCCGTCTCGCCACGGGACGCTCGACGGCACGCGCCACCGCTATTGTTCCGGAGTACCGCCGCTATCTCCCGATTTTCACTTTCACTCTGCCGTGCGAGAGTTTAAATACGGGGGCGACCAACGTTCGACTGTCTCCCACTGGAAAACAACGCGGAGACAGGAACGACAATGACGGATTTGCGTACACACGCGACAGAGATACACGAACAGTTCGAAGACCAGCTCGACGTTTCCGTCGAGGACGTCGAGGAACGCCTCGACACGCTGGTCAACGAGTACAAGGTCCCCGTCTCGGAGGCCCGACGCAGCGTCACCAACACGTACCTGGACGAAGCGGGGATGGACCGCGACCAGCTCCAGGGCGGCGGCGGCAACGACACGGTCGAGGTGGCCGACGTCGACGCCCCCGAGCAGTGGGTCGACGTCACCGCGAAGGTCGTCGAACTCTGGGACGCCCGCTCGGACGCGGTCGCGCAGGTCGGCCTGCTCGGCGACGAGACCGGCACCATCAAGTTCACCAAGTGGTCGAAATCCGACCTCCCGGACCTCGAGGAAGGGACGGTCTACGACCTGCGGAACGTCGTCACCGACGAGTACCAGGGCCGGTACTCGGTCAAACTCAACCGGACGACGGTCATCGAGGAGGCCGACGAGGACATCGAGGTCGGCGACGACGCCGTCACCGTCGAGGGCGCGCTCGTCGACATCCAGTCCGGCTCCGGACTGATCAAGCGCTGTCCCGAGGAGGAGTGTACCCGCGTCCTCCAGAACGGCCGCTGTTCCGAGCACGGCGAGGTCGAGGGCGAGTTCGACCTCCGTATCAAGGGCGTGCTCGACGACGGCGAGGACGTCCACGAGGTACTCTTCGACAAGGAGGCCACTGAGGACCTGACGGGTATCACGCTCGCCCAGGCCAAGGAGATGGCCATGGACGCGCTGGACACCTCCGTGGTGGCCGACGAGATGCGCGAGAAGATCCTCGGGCGCTACTACCGCGTCGAGGGGCCGACCTTCGGCCGGTACGTCCTCGTCGACGGGATGGAGCGACTGACCGACGCGCCGGACGCTGAGAGCGTGCTGATCAAAGCGAGGTCGATCTGAGATGGCGACGACACCCACACGAGAGGTCGCCCGCCGCGTGTTCGCGGGCGAGTTCAACGACGCACACTACACGTTCAAGGAGTCGGACGACGAGCGAGCGCCGGTCTACCTGCTGCTCCCGACGGGCGAGCGCGCGAACCGCGTGTTCGTCGTCGGGACGCTCATGGAGACCGAGGACGTCGGCGACGAGAGCGAGTACTGGCAGGGGCAGGTCATCGACCCCAACGGCGACCGCTTCTACATGTACGCCGGACAGTACCAGCCCGACGCGGCGAGTATGCTGCGCGATCTGGAACCGCCCGCCTACGTGGCGGTCGTCGGCAAGCCACGCACCTACGAGACAGACGACGGCGAGGTGAACGTCTCCCTGCGACCGGAGTCCATCTCGGAGGTCGACGCCGCGACCCGGGACCGCTGGGTCGTCGAGACGGCCGACCGGACCGTCGAGCGCGTCCGGGCCTTCCAGGCCGACGAAGACGAGGAGAGCGCCGCTGTCGACGAGTACGTCGAGATGGCCCGCGAGGAGTACGACCTCCCGGTCGAGAACTACCGCCGCGCGGCCGTCGAGGCCCTGGAGAGCCTCGAAACCGACGACGAACCCGAAGTCGAGGCCAGCGACTGATCGCGGGCCGATCGGCCTCGCGGCCCGTCGCTGCCGGACGCTTCCCTCTCCGGATCGCCGGGAGCGGGCCCCCGCCTGCGGCGCCGGTCGTCTGGTCTTCGGGACCGCTCGGGACTCTGGTATCCGATACCGCCCCCGAAACCGGATCGGGCGCCTCGCGTCCGATGGCGGGTTTATTTCACGCCTCCGAGTATCCGTGATAGCGTCTGACAAACGATTAAGTACGAGGGGAGAACAAATGTACGGTAATGAGCAAGAACAAGACGATCTCCTTTCGCGTGAGCGAGGACAAGTTCGAGACGCTCCGCGAAATCGCCGACGAGCGCGATCTCTCCCTGTCTGCGGTCTTCCGCGATTACGTCGACATGCTCGTCGCCCACGACGGACAGGTCGAGGTCGTGGCCGAACACGAGGTCAACGACTCCGGATCGAGCGACACGGAGACGTTCCCGCCGAAAGTCGAGGTTCCGAAGAGTTTCGTCCGCGAGCACGAACGGCTCGAACTCGAGGCCGAACACCTCCGCGAGCAACTCGAAGAACACAAGCGCTACGTCACGAAGCTCCGTCAGCAACTCGACGAGAACGATCAGGAGGACGTGGTGCAACTCGAAGACCTGGACGGGAGCGAGGACGACGAAGAGGCCTCCTACCGGCTGGGGAACTTCGAAGAGTCGATCTGATCGCTCGTCGTTGATCGTCCGTCGGTCCCGCTACAGCAGTTCTTCTCGCTTCCGGCGCGCCTCGTCGGCCGCGTCCGGCCGTCCGTCGACGTCCGCGAGCGTCTCGGTCGCCTCGAGGGTGCGGACGGCGCTGTCGAGAAACGAGAGCACGTCGCCAGGATACGCGTACAGCATGTAGTCGTCGCCCATCACGTCGACGATGGCGTCGGGACCCAGTCCCTGCGCGCGCAACTCCAGCAGGTAGCGGACGAACTTCTCCTCGGGGTGGCCACAGTGGGGGTTGGCCTCGCAGTCACAGTCCATGAAGTCCTGCGCGAAATCGAGGATCCGGTCCTGGGTGGTGTCGTCGAGTTTCGCGAGATTTTCACCCTGAAAGAGCATGTCCATCGTCGCGCCTTTGAACGCCCCCTTGGGGAACGACGTCTCTAGCTGGGAGGCGATCTGCTGGTGGTTCTTGACGTAGATCTTGTCCGTGATGGCCACGGCTACTCGTAGAGAGGCCCGTGCCGCTCAAAAACCTCTCGAAGATCCGAGGCCGCCGCCGGGCCGGACGAGTGTGGATCCCTGCGTGGCCTCGGGTCACCGTTCGGGATCGTAGAGGCGACAGAACGCCGTCGGTGGGAACCGCAGTTCGACGCGGCTGGGCGGGCGACCCTTGCCCTCGGCGGCCGCGGCCTTGACGCGCTCGACGATGCCGATCTCGGCCATCTCGTAGAGGAACCGCTTGACGGTGCCCGGCGAGAGATCCACCGACGGGCTGGCGCTGATCGCCTCCGTGGTGGCGGTGACCGAGGCTCGCTCGCTCTCGTCTAGGTCGACCAGTTCCCGGAGGACGAGCTGTTTGTTCGTCGGCAGCGTCAGGACACGGCCCAGTGAGACCGAGGTGTCGGGAATCTCGGCGAGCGCGCCCTCGATATCCGCCGTCTCGATCCGGGTACGCTCGGCGCGACTCGCCCGGTCGACGGCGATGAACAGCGCGGCCAGCGCGTCGTGTGCGTTGCCGTCGGCCCACTCGGCGATCCGCCGGGCCTGTTCGTGGTCGAGCGCCTGCCGCGCGAGACCGGCGTCGGCGCGGGTCATCAGCACGTCGACGAGCATCTGGCGCTGGTAGGGGGCGACGCGGATCGACGCCGCGGTGTACTCGGTCAGGACGATCTCCTCGGGGGCCGTGCGTCCGACCGCGAGCCAACTCACGTTGCTGGGGAGGCCTGCGAACCGGTCGACGAGAGCCTCGGCGGTGCTGGTGTCCGGTTCGTCGACGTGGTCGACGGCGATCACGACGCCCGTCCGGTCACTCAGGAGGTCGTGGAGCCGTTCGCGCAGTTGCGCCGTACTGATGCCGTGTTCGGGAACCCGGTCGTCGACCAGCGCGTCGAGGACACTGTGGTAGAACGCGAACTCGCTGGTCGTCGCGCGGACGTCGATGTAGACAAAGGCCGGGGCGGTCGGCGTCGCCGCGCGGGTGCTCGTGTGGATCACGGAGCGCGTGTCGGTCGAGAGCTGCTGGAGGTGCGAGAACAGCGCCCTGACGACGGCGGACTTTCCGCTCCCGAAGGGGCCGTAGACGTACGTGTTGGGCGGTAACTGCCCGTCGAAAACCGGATCGAGCTGGTCGAGGATCTGCTCGAAGATCGGCCCCCGGTCCGAGGGCTCGTCGATGTGGGCGATGGGCGAGAGCGCCTCGTAATCCTGAACCAGTCGCGGCCCGTCTTCCCGGCGTTGCCGTCGTTTTATTCGCGCGTCGATGTCCATGTTGGATCCGCGTCGATAGTGTCGTTGATACCGTGCACGGTACAAAAAGGACCGTGATTGGTGCTCCGACAGTCGCCTGTCGCACTCGTCCGATCCGCGTGCGATACCGTGTGTCTCGGCGGCGTCAGTTTGCCGCGGTGGCTCCAAGAGCCGACCCGTTCGGCGGGCGCGGTCGGCATCAGAGCACGAGATATCCCGCGTTCGGGAGCACGTCGAGCAGATAGAGGACGCCGAACAGGAACATCACGATGGCGATGGCCATCGCGGGCGGATCGACGTGGGTGCCCGAGTGCGAGTAGAAGATCCGCTGAGTGAGCTCGCCGACGACGCCGCTGATCGCGCCGAACGCCCCGGCGGCGAGCAACACGATCAGGTCGCTCCCGACCATGCCCGCGACGACCACGGCGGCCGCCGACCCCATCAGCGTCATGTGGTGGGTGACGGGGATCTTCTCGACGCCCAGCTGGAGGAAGAGCAGGCTCATCGCCGAGATGGCGTACCCCATGAAGATGCTTCCTGTCTGGAGCCAGATGTAGCCCGCGAGGATACCGCCGACGAGGCCGATAGCGGTGACGCCAGACCACCGGTACTGGTGGGGGAGCCACGGCTCGGTCGCCAGCCGGACCTGTTCGGTCCCGCCGTCGGCCATCGGACGTTTCTCCTCGCGCTCGAACGGCGACATATCCAGCAGACTCGACCCGTGGGCAGTGCCAATCAGCGGGTAGTCGAAGGCGACGCGTGCGAGCATCGCCGTCAGGAACACCGACAGCGCGATGCCGTCGGTCGGGAACCCGATCCCGCCGGCGATCCGGGCGATGAGCATCCCGATGGCACCGAAGACCGCACCCACCGCGAGGATGTCGGGTTTGGTGCCGAACGCGTAGAGGATGTTCTTCCCGAAGTGGTAGTCCCAGTCGTCGGGTTCCATCTCGGGATACTTCTTGCCGGCGTAGGCCGATGCGGCGACACCGCCCGCGAACGCGATGTGGGGGCCGGTGATCGCCCCGAACCCGATCGTCCCGGTCAGCCCGACGGCCAGCTCTCCCTGCGGGACCGACGCTGCGGTAGCGCCGACCTCGCGCTGGAGGATCGCCAGCCCCTCGCCGAGGAAGACCAGAAACCCGGTGAAGATAAACGCCGGGAGCGCGCCGATGGCCGCGCCGAAGGCCCCGCCCGCGAGCGCCGTGATCAGCAGGACGAGAAACGCTTCGACGCCCATGTCGATGACCGGGATCTGGAGGACGACGTCGTACATATTAGTCCTCCCGCGCCCAGTCTAACGAGCGCTCGACGGCGTCGTCCCACCGACTGTACATGCGGTCGGCCTCGTTCGCGGCCATCTCCGGTTCGAACTCGCGGTCGACCTGCCAGTTGTCCCGGAGTTCGTCGATCGACTCCCAGTAGCCGACGGCGAGCCCGGCCGCGTAGGCCGACCCCAGCGCCGTCGTCTCGTCGACCTCCGGGCGGGCGATGTCCGTCTGGATGATATCGGCCTGCAGCTGACAGAGGAAGTTGTTCTTGACGGCCCCGCCGTCGACTCGCAGGGTGGTGGTCTCGACACCGGAGTCGGCCTCCATCGCCTCCGCGATGTCGCGGGTCTGGTAGGCGATCGATTCGAGGGTGGCCCGGACGATGTGGGACTTGCGCGTACCGCGGGTCATCCCGACGATTGTCCCGCGGGCGCGGCCGTCCCAGTGGGGGGCACCCAGGCCCGTGAACGCCGGGACCATGTAGACGCCGTCGGTCGAATCGACCGACCGGGCCAGTTCGGCCGTCTGTGCGGCGTTGTTGATCAGGTCGACGTCTTCGAGCCACTCGATGGCGGCGCCGGTGATGAAGATCGATCCCTCCAGCGCGTACTGGACGGGTTCGCCCGACATCTGGAAGCCGATGGTCGTCAGCAGGCCGTGCTCGGAGTCGACGGCCTCCTCGCCGGTGTTCATCAGGTAGAACGACCCCGTCCCGTAGGTGTTCTTGGCGTCGCCCGCGTCGAAGCAGGTCTGGCCGAACAGCGCGGCCTGCTGGTCGCCCAGCGCGCCCGCGACCGGTACCTCCGCCCCGAGGAAGCCGTCGGGGTCGGTCGTCCCGTAGGTCGCCTCGTCCGAGGAGGGGCGCACCTCCGGGAGCATCGCCTCGGGCACGTCGAACTCCTCGAGCAGTTCGGGATCCCAGGACAGCCCCTCGATGTCGTACAGCATCGTCCGCGAGGCGTTGGTGACGTCCGTGACGTGCTCGCCCGTGAGATTGTAGATCAGCCACGAGTCGATCGTCCCCATCAGGAGCTCGCCGTTGCGCGCCCGCTCGCGGAGGTTCTGCGTGCGGGACGTGGAGAGTTTCAGCGGCTCGGCGTTGTCGAGGATCCACTCGGTCTTGGTCGCCGAGAAGTACGCGTCGGCCTCCAGGCCCGTGGTCTCCCGGATCCAGTCGACTTTGTCCTCCTCCTCTAACTGCTCGACCCGGTCGGTGGTCCGGCGGTCCTGCCAGACTAGCGCGTTGTGGACTGGCTTGCCGGTCTCGCGGTCCCACACGACGGTCGTCTCGCGCTGGTTGGTGATCCCCAGCGCCTCCAGCTGTGTGGCTTCGAGCGTCGCGTCCCGGAGGCCGCGCTTGACGACCTCCTGGGTGTTCTCCCAGATCTCGACGGGGTCGTGTTCCACCCACCCCGGTTCCGGGTAGATCTGTTCGTGGCCCTCGTATGCGTTGGCGACGACCTGGCCGCTGTGGTCGAACACCATGAAGCGAGTGCCTGTTGTCCCCTGATCGATCGCGCCGATGTACGTGTCTGGCATGGATACTCCGTCGGCGACCTGTTTACCGAACCTGCCGCCTTGTGAGTAAACAATATTGTGCATCATTATAAATGTTACTGGTGGTGTGGGGTGGAACGTAAAGAATCACGTGACGGCGAGGCAAACGGCGGCCGTCCCGGCCGGAGTGAGGTTTCGGGAGAAAACGGGAGATATCGGCGATAGAACTCCTGAAGGCGGGTATTTCGCCTGCCGCTTCGAGGGCGATCAGCCCGGCGATTCCCTGAAGACGCTGCGGACCGACGGGTGAGATGTGACCCGAACTGTTCTCGTCGTCGGCGGCGGAGCCACTGGCGTCGGTGTCGCTCGCGACCTGGCGCTGCGTGGACTGGACGTGACGCTGGCCGAACGCGGCGGCCTCTCCAGTGGCACCTCGGGCCGGTCACACGGGCTGCTCCACAGCGGTGCCCGGTACGCCGAGAGCGACCCCGAGGGCGCCCGCGAGTGCATCGAGGAAAACCGGACGATCCGGTCGATTGCCGGGGCCTGCGTGCGTGAAACCGGCGGTCTCTTCGTCCGCCTCGATGCGGACTCGCCGGACTACTTCGAGACGAAACGCGAGGCCTGCGAGTCCGTCGGCATCGAGACTGACCGTCTCGACCCCGACGAGGCGCGCGAGTCGGTCCCCGACCTCACAGCCGACGCCGCCGAGGTGCTGCGGGTGCCCGACGCGGTGCTCTCCCCCTCTCGCCTCGTGGCGGCCAACGCCAGAGACGCCGAGGACCACGGGGCGACAGTCCACCCACACGCGCCCGTCGAGGGGATGACCGTCCGGGACGGGCGAGTGACTGGCGCCCGACTCGGCGGCACAGTCGACGGACGGATCGAACCCGACTACGTCGTCAACGCGGCGGGCGCGTGGGCCGGATCGATCGCGGCCATGGCGGGCCTGGAGGTGACGATGGCGCCCGCACGCGGCGTGATGGTCTCGGTCGATTACGACCGTCCCCACCCGGTGCTCAATCGCTGCCGGGACCCCGACGACGGCGACATCGTCCTCCCTCACGAGCGCCAGACGGTCCTCGGGACGACCAGCGTCCCCGTCGACGACCCCGACGACTACGAGCGCGAAGACTGGGAGGTACAGCGGTGTATCGAGGAGTGTGCGGCCATGCTTCCGCCGGTAGCAGACGCCGCCGTCGAGCGGACGTGGTGGGGAGTCCGGCCGCTGTACGCGCCCGACGAGGCTGGCGAGGACCGCCGGGGCATCTCGCGGGGCTTCTTCCGTCTCGACCACGCCGCCGACGGCGTCGAGAACGTCGTCAGCGTCGTCGGTGGGAAACTGACGACGTATCGGATGATGGCCGAGTCGACCGCCGACCTCGTGTGTGAGCGCCTCGGCGTCGACGCCGACTGCGAGACGGCGGACCGACAGCTCCCAGACGCCGACGATCCCGCCCGGCTCGACGAACTCGTCGCTGCCTACGACGGACAGGGCCCGACCGACGCCGACGTGGTCGACGCCGCCGACTGACTCTCCCCGTCTTCTGGCCGCCCGTGCCCGCCTCGGGAGTCACGACGCCCCGCGAACTATGTATGATCGACTATTTTATTTACTAGCTATAGCTAATCGTCGATGAAGTAAAGTGGGTGGGCCGTAAACGGTCACGAAAGATGGCATCGGTACCACACACCGTCGTGATCGGGGGGGGTTCGACCGGCGTCGGGATCGCCCGCGACCTCTCGATGCGGGGGCTGGACGTGACGCTGGTCGAGCAGGGCAACCTCACACACGGGACGACGGGGCGGATGCACGGTCTGTTACACAGCGGCGGCCGCTACGCCGTCAGCGACCAGGCCAGCGCCGAGGAGTGTATCGCCGAGAACCGCGTCCTGCGGGACATCGCGAGCCACTGCGTCGAACTGACCGGCGGCCTGTTCGTCAAACGCCCCGAAGACGACGAGTCGTACTTCCGGGAGAAGTTGCGGGGGTGTGAGGCCTGTGGGATCCCCGCGGAAGTCGTCTCCGGAGAGGAGGCCCGCGCGATGGAACCGCACCTCGCGAAAGACGTCGACAAGGCCATCTCGGTGCCGGACGGCGCGGTCGATCCCTTCAGACTCGTGGTTGCCAACGCCGCCAGCGCGCAGGAACACGGCGCGCGCATCGAGACCCACTCGAAAGTGACCGACCTGCTGGTCGAGGACGGCGAGGTGGTCGGCGTCGAGGTCGAACACGACTCGGGGCCGGGTGAGCGCGTCCACGGCCGCGAGGGCGGACGCGAGGAGATCCGCGCCGACCACGTCGTCAACGCGACGGGCGCGTGGGCCGGACGGATCGGCGACATGGCTGGCGTCGACATCGCGGTCCGCCCCTCGAAGGGCGTGATGACGATCATGAACGTCCGCCAGGTCGACACCGTCATCAACCGCTGTCGGCCCAAGGGCGACGCCGACATCGTCGTCCCCCACGAGACCACCGCCATCCTCGGAACGACCGACGAAGAGGTCGAGGACCCGGAGGACTACCCCGAGGAGAGGTGGGAGGTCGACATGATGATCGACACGCTCTCGGAGCTGATCCCGATGCTACAGGAGGCCCGCACCATTCGGTCGTTCTGGGGCGTCCGCCCGCTTTACGAACCGCCCGACGTGGGCAGCACGGACCCGACAGACATCACGCGCGATTACTTCCTGCTCGATCACGACGACCGGGACGACCTGCCCGGGCTGACAAGCATCGTCGGCGGGAAGTTCACGACCTACCGGATGATGGGCGAGGAGATCAGCGACCACGTCTGCGCCCGCTTCGGCGTCGACGCCGACTGCCGGACCGCCGACGAACCGCTGCCCGGCAGCGAGGATTTCTCCGTGCTTCGGGACTACATGGACGAGTTCGGCCTGCGCTCGCCGATCGGTCGCCGCAGCGTCGAACGTCTCGGCTCGCGGGCCGACGAGGTACTCGACACGGACGGCCCGAACCCCACGATCTGCAACTGCGAGGGGGTCACCCGCGCGGAGGTGCAGGACGCCATCGAGGGGTCGGGATCGGACCTCAACGCCGTGCGGATCCGCACCCGCGCGTCGATGGGGAACTGTCAGGGGGGCTTTTGCTGTCACCGTCTCGCGAACGAACTCGCCGACACCTACGACGAGTCGGTCGTCCGCGAGTCCTGGGACGAACTCCTACAGGAACGGTGGAAGGGCCAGCGCCACGCGCTCTGGGGCCAACAGCTCTCCCAGGCCATGCTCAACTACGCGCTGCACGCCGCGACCCAGAACCGCGACAGCGACCCCGCGGACGGCGCCCCCGTCGACTTCGCGGCCTTCGACACCGGTCCGGACGCCGCCGACCACGCCGACGACCCGACAGGCCACGGCGT
>Ga0207813_100759_pt1 | contig 14400 bp, 17 predicted proteins | sample A23E3SouthBayCA_2_FD_187730 | JGI IMG/M metagenome (GOLD analysis project Ga0207813, IMG submission 187730) | Aerobic enrichment media microbial communities from Eden Landing Ponds, California, USA - A23 E3 (4) (SPAdes) | ecosystem: Environmental > Aquatic > Marine > Unclassified | place... | reverse complement strand
GCGCCTTCGGCGCGCGAGGAACTCCTCCGTCGCAAAACGTGGGTACAAAAGTGGTGTGGCGGCGCGTGGCACGGGCTCGCGTCTTCGAAAGGGCTTTTAGGTCAGCTATGCCAGTCTGGTGTACAGCCTGCGCGGGGTTGATGATGCTCCTAGCCTCTCAGGATAGTCGCCGCGGCGGCGCGGTACCGGGGGTCGCCCCGGTCGGCGGGGGAGCGCGAGCCCACGCGCAGGAGGTGATCCACCCATGCCAGTATACGTAGATTTCGACGTTCCGGCCGACCTCGAGGACGACGCCCTCGCGGCGCTCGAGGTCGCACGAGACACAGGGACAGTGAAGAAAGGGACCAACGAGACGACCAAGGCCGTCGAGCGCGGCAACGCCGAGCTCGTCTTCGTCGCCGAGGACGTCCAGCCCGAGGAGATCGTGATGCACATCCCCGAGCTGGCCGACGAGAAGGACGTCCCCTTCGTCTTCGTCGGGTCCCAGGACGACGTCGGTCACGCCGCCGGCCTCGAGGTCGGCAGCGCGGCCGCGGCCATCGTCGACGCGGGCGAGGCCCGCAACGACGTCGACGACGTCGTCGGCAAGGTCGAGGAACTCCGGTAGGTGACTCGGCATGTCTGCTGAAGAATCCGACGGAGACGGCGGTTCCACGGCCGCCGAGGTCATCGAAGTCGTGGGCCGCACGGGGATGCACGGCGAGGCCATGCAGGTCAAGTGCCGCATCCGCGACGGCGAGAACCAGGGCCGAATCATCACGCGAAACGTCCTCGGGCCGGTCCGCGAGGGTGACGTGCTCCAGCTCCGCGAGACCGCGCGCGAGGCCGACCAGATCGGAGGCCAATAATGCCACGAACGCGCGAGTGCGACTACTGCGGCACCGATATCGAGCCCGGGACCGGAACGATGTTCGTCCGGACCACCGGCTCGACCATCCACTACTGCTCCTCGAAGTGCGAGAAAAACGCCAACCTCGGCCGCGAGGCGCGCGACCTCGAGTGGACCGAAGAGGAAGCCGAGACCGAGGCCACCGAGGCGGAAGCCGACTCCGACTCCGGGGTCGACGAGGAGCCCGAACCCGCGGCCGCGGACGAGCGGCCGACCGACATCGAAGACCAGGGTCAGGACGTCGACGCGCCCGGTGAGCCCGACGCAGACCTCGACGAAGTCGACGCCGGCGAGGCTGTCGAGGCCGGCGCGGCCGATCCGGAGGACGTCGAGGCCGACGATGCGGAGGCCGAAGACGCAGACGACGAGGCCGAGGCGGAGGACGTCGAGGAGTCCGACGAAGAGGAGACGGAGGCCGAAGCGTGAGCCACCACGACGAACGGACGTTCGTCATGGCCAAGCCCGACGCCGTCCAGCGCGGGTTGACCGGCGAAATCGTTACGCGTCTCGAGGAGCGCGGCCTCAAACTCGTCGGCGCGAAGTTCATGCAGATCGACGAAGAGCTGGCTCACCAGCACTACGGCGAACACGAGGACAAGCCCTTCTTCGACGATCTGGTCGCCTTCATCACCAGCGGTCCGGTGATGGCGATGGTCTGGGAGGGCGCCGACGCGACACGGCAGGTCCGCCGCATGATGGGCGCGACCGACCCCGCCGAGGCCGCGCCGGGCACCATCCGCGGCGACTACGGCCTCGACCTGAGCCAGAACGTCATCCACGGTTCGGACCACGAGGACCCGGGTGCCAACGAGCGCGAGATCGAGCTGTTCTTCGACGAGGACGAGCTCGTCGACTACGCCCGGGCCGACGAAACCTGGGTCTACGAAGACGAGGACCACTGACTCGCTCGCGGTCCGCGGTCGGTTGTCGACCGTTTGCGATATCGCGGTCGGTTTTCCGATGCTCCCATTCCGGAGCGGCCGCGCCGTCTGCGGTAGCGAGGGCCGCGACGAGGGCGAGTAGCGGGACTTTTGTGTCGCGATTCTCGTAGAGAGTCGCATGGCAGACAGCGACGGTCGCGACGGCGACCGGGCGGCGACGGACCGACTCTCGCGCCGGCGAGTCCTGGCGTTCGCGGGCACCGGTCTGACGACCGGGCTCGCAGGCTGTAGCGGCGGCGGTGGCGACACCACCGCTACTGAGGGGGACGGGTCGACCGCCACGCCGACGGCGACGCCCGCGGCCGCGCCGACCGCGACGCCCAGCGCGACCGCGACGGAGACGGCCACGGCCACGCCCACCGCGGAGCCGACGGAGACGCCCGCAATCTCGGACGTCGTCGGCGACTACCAGTGTGGGTCCGTCGACGCGGAACCGGACATCACCGTCGCGCAGGACGGCAGCGGCGACCACGAGACGGTCGCGGCGGCCATCGAAGCGGTGCCGGACCGCTCGCGCGAGGAGACGGTCGTCTCCATCGGGCCCGGCCGCTACTACGAGAAGCTCACAGTCCCCCGGAGCAAGGTCAACCTGACGCTGGTCGGCGCGGGACCGACGGAGACGGTCCTGACCTACGACGACCACGCCGACAAGACCGACGAGCAGGGGAACGCGATCGGAACCGGCGGCTCGGCGAGTTTCAGCGCCGCGCCGCCCGATTTCACCGCGGCGAACCTGGCCTTCGAGAACGACGCCGAGCCGGTCGCGCAGGCGGTCGCCGCCAAGGTCGAGGGTGACCGCTCGCTGTTCCGGAACTGTCGCTTCCTCGGGAACCAGGACACGCTCTACACCATCGCGCCGGTCCGGCAGTACTACCGGGACTGCTACATCGAGGGCGACGTGGACTTCATCTTCGGCGCGGCGACGGCCTACTTCGAGAACTGCGAGATCTTCTGCAAGCCCGACGGCGGCTACGTCACCGCGGCGTCGACGCCCCAGAGCGCCGACTACGGCTACGTCTTCAACAACTGCGAGGTGACCGCCGACGGCGCTCCGGACGACTCGTACTACCTCGGGCGGCCGTGGCGCCCGTACGCCCGGACGGTGTTCATGAACTCGACGCTGGGCGACCACGTCGCTCCCGCGGGCTGGGACAACTGGGGCGAGCCCGCCAAAGAGGAGACCGCGAACTACGCCGAGTACGAGAACGAGGGGCCGGGCTACGCGCCCGACCAGCGCGTCGACTGGGCGAAACAGCTGTCGGACTTCCTCGCACAGCAGTACGCCGACCCGGCGGAGGTCCTCGACGGCTGGGACCCGACGGCCTGCTTCTGAGACCGCAGCGGTCCGGATTCCGCGGCCCGGACGGCGAACGACTGATACATTTTTAGCACCCCCCGGCGAAGTGGGCGGCGTGCAGTCGACATCGGCAGCCGACATCGAGGCTGTCCTCGACGAGTCCGGCCCGGACTACGAGGAGTTCAGCTTCGAGCCGGCGAGCGGGGGGACGCGTGCTGACGTTTACATGGTATCGCTCGTCTATCGTGGCAACGAGTACGAAGTCGTCGTCAAGTTCAAACCCGAGGCCGACGACCGCTTCGCGGTCGAACCGAAGCTCCACGAGTACGTCGCGAAGCGGACGGACGTGCCCGTCCCTCGCATTCTCGTTTTCAAGGACGAGCCCGAGCGGTCGGTGCCGCCGTATTTCGTCACTGAACGCGTCCGGGGGGACAACCTCGCCGACCAGTTCGGCGAGATGGACCACGGCGACTGGGAGCGGGTCATCGAGCAGGTGGGGGCGATCCTCGGAGAGATCCACTCGGAGATCGCCTTCGAGGCGTTCGGGCGCCTGATGCTCTACGACGACCGGATCACGATCCGCAACTGGCGGGGGGACTGGCGGGACTACTTCGGGGACCTGACTCGCTCGCACGTCGACAGACTCGACGGCACGCCGTTCTCGCGGGTGCAGTCACGCGCCGCCGACGCCCTCGACGAGAGCCTCTCCGTCGTCCCGACGGACGGCGTTCCCAGGCTGGTTCACGACGACCTGCAGCCGACGAACCTCCTCTGTCTCCTCGACGAGCCCGCGCCCGTCAGCGCCGTTCTCGACTGGCAGGACACCCTCGCGGCCCACGAGGACTACCAGCTCGCCCAGGCGGAGTTTCTCTACATCGACTCCACCTTCGACGACCCCGACGTGCGCGAGCGCCTCCGCGAGAGACTCTTCGACGGGTACCAGTCCTATCACGACTTCGAACGCGACGAGACCTACGAGCGAGCGAAACCCGTCTACCAGCTCTCGACGCTTCTGTGGCGGATGACCGGTTTCGAGGACGCCTTCGCCGAGGACGACCTCGGCCGGGCCCGTGCCGAGTTCCAGTACCGCCAGCAGTTCGACCGCCTCGTCGACGAGCTGCCCGGGTGAGGACGTCACCAGTCCTCCCCGATCCGCGTGTGCTATCCCCGACCCGCGTGCGCTGCCGCCCGCCTCGCCCGGAGCGTCGTTTTTAAGGGGGCGCTGGGCGCAGTACCCGCCGCAATGCCCTCCATCGACGCCATCGCTACCGGAATCAGGACGCTGCTGACCGACCCCGACTCCTTCTTCCGCGAGCGGGAGGACGGCCTCTCGATCAAGGGGCCGCTCGTCGTCGTCACGCTCGTGGCGCTCGTCGGCTCGATCGCCACGGTCGTCCAGAACCAGCACCTCGTCCCGCTGGCCGAGCCCGTCTTCCGCGAGGCGCTCAACGAGTCGAGCGAGAACATGACGAGCGCGGAGATCGACGACACCGTGAACCTGTTCGTACAGGTGTACCTGGCCGCCTCGTACGCGTTCGCCCTGATCGGCCCGTACGTCGTCTGGTTCCTCTACGGCGGTGTCTTCCACGCGATTTCGGTCGTCTTCGACGGCGACGGGTCCCTCTCCGAGACGATGGCCGCAGTCGGCTGGGGTCGCGTCCCCGCCGTCTTCGGTGCGGTCGTCACGGTCGCCGTCAACTACTACAACTACGAGATCCGCGGCGTCACCCTCGATCAGGACATCTCGGCCGAGGGCGCGGCCGGGGCGTTCCAGCAGCTCCAGCCGCCGACTGAAGTACTTCTCTTGAACACCGCGCTCGGCATCGTCTTCACGCTCTGGGCGGCGTACATCTGGGTTTACGGCCTCCAGTACGCCCGGGACCTCTCCCGGCGGGGCGCGATCTACACCGTCGCCGTCCCCGTCGCCGTCAGCCTCCTGCTGTCTCTCCAGACGCTCACCTCCGCGCTGTAGGCGAACACGCAGCCCTCTCGTTTCGATCACCGATGTAACAGTACCGCGACAGCGCCGCCGCCGCCGACGCTCATCCCGACCACACCGTAATCGTGGTCCTCGCGGACCATCGCGTGAGCGAGCGTGGTCGTCAGGATACCGCCGCTGGCTCCGATGGGATGCCCCAGCGCCACCGCGCCGCCGAGCGGGTTGACCCGTTCCTCCGGCAGGTCGAGCCGGTCGCGGAGGTAGACGGTCTGTGCCGCGAACGCCTCGTTGAGTTCGTAGTGGTCCACGTCGCCGACACCGAGGTCGTTCCGATCGAGGAGGTCCTCGACGGCGTCGCCGACGGCCTCCGAGAACTCCGCGGGGTCGCGGTAGGCGACCGCGTAGTCCTCGACGTGAACCATCGGACCGAGTCCTCGCTCGGCGGCGACCTCGGCGTCGGCGAGCAACACGGCGCCCGCGCCGTCGGCGAGTTTCGAGGCGTTCCCCGGCGTTATCGTCCCCTCTTCGCGGAAGGCGGGCGGGAGCCCCGCGAGCCTGTCGAGCGAGGTGTCCTCGCGCGGCCCCTCGTCCTCGGTGACGAGGCGGTCGTCGACCTCGACGGGGACGAGCTCCTCGTCGAAGACGCCCTCCCCGATGGACTCCGCTGCATGGCGGTTCGAGCGGAGCGCGTACTCGTCCTGTGCTTGTCGGGAGACGCCGTGTTCGGCGGCGAGGCGCTCGGTGAGTTCTCCCATGTGGGCGTCGTACCCCACGTCCCAGAGCGCGTCGTAGACCATCGCGTCGGTGAGTTCGGAGTTGCCGTGCGGGCGCCCTTTCCGGTGGTCGCGGACGAGATACGGCGCGTTGGACATCGACTCCATGCCGCCGCCGACGGCGACGCTCGCGCGCCCGGCCTCGATGCGGTCGGCCGCCAGCATGATGGCTCGGAGGCCCGAGCCCGACGCCTCGTTGACGGTCGTCGCCGGCGTGTCGTCGGGCAGTCCGGCCTCGACGACGGCCTGCCGCGCGGGCACCTGGCCGACGCCGGCCTGGACGGCGTTTCCGAGTCCGACCCAGTCCACGTCGGTACTGTCCACGCCCGAGCGGTCGAGCAGTTCCTCCACGGCGGCCGCGCCGAGCGTCGGCGCCCGCACCTCCGACAGCGACCCGAGCATCGCGCCGTGTGCCGTTCGCGCCCCTTCGACTATCACGATGTCTGTCATCTCTACGCGGTCCTACGCCGGCCACCCGTATCGGTGTTCCCCCGGCTCGGAGCGCGACGGAGCGCAACGGTGCGCGAATCCCCTCGCAGTCACTCCTCGGGGGCTCACTCCTCGGCGGCCTCGCGTAACTCGTCGAGGTGCGCGCGCAGGACCCGCAGGGTCGCGTCGGCGTCGGCGTATCCTCGGTCGTACTCCTCCAGGGTCTCGTCGACGTCGTCGAGAAACGATTCCACGGCCGAATCGAGTGTGTCGTCGGTCATCATGTCACCTCGTAGGAGACGCCGGTATCGCGCAGCGCGTCCGTGACGCGGCCGACCCCGTCGGCCATCGCGACGACGACCACGCCCAGGCCGCGCGAGGCCGCGTCGGCCGCCACCTCGCCCGCGGCGAAGTGCGTCGCCGGCTCGACGCCCACCGCCCGGAGCGCGCCCACGGCTTCCACTCCGGCCGCGACGACCAGATCGGCGTCCGCGCAGGCCGCCTCGATCTCCGCGAGGCGGTCGTCGTCGGGGCGCCCCGAGCGGATCGAGGGGACCTGCAGGACGTGGACCTCGCCGGGATCGAGATCGATGACGCCCTCGAAGCCGGTGACGCCGACGACCTCGCCTTCGTCGGCGTCGGTGGTCGCGACGCCGGTTGCGGCGGGTTCATCGCTGACATCCGTCGGGGGGACGGGGGCGGCGTGCTGGAGGCCGTCGCGCATCGACAGCGAGACGGTGTCACCCTCGGCGACGGGCGCCGTGGCGATGGCCGCGTCCTCCTGAACGCTGCCGAGGACGTCTTCGGTGACGTGGTCGGCGAAGCGGCGCACGTCCGCGGCGGCCTGGAGCGTCCAGTCGACGCCCTCGGTCGTCACGCGATAGCGCGAGCGCCCCTCTTTCTCGACGAGGCCGTCCTCGACGAGTTCGCGGATGTACTCGCTGACGGCCTGGCTGGTCACGCCGACCGCGTCGGCGATCTCCCCCTGACTCACCGCGGGCTGGCGCTCGGCGATCTCCACGAGGACGCGAAAGCGCGTCGCCGCGCGCTTGGTCGCGAGGACGTCCACCATACCCACCCGTCCGGACGCCGTCGGCTTAATTCCCCCCGCCCGAAGCGCCCCACGTTACGGAGGCCCACGCCCGGGAAAACCACTTGTCGGCGGCCCACGCGTCGTGTGACATGGCCGACCTCTTCCCCGAACGCATCGAGACCGAGCGTCTCGAACTCGAAGCGCTGACGGCCGACGCCGTGCCCGTCTTCGAGTTCTACGAGCACGTTCGCGAGGGCGCGCCTCACATCGACGAGGTCACCGAACACCTGACCTGGTCCCCGCATCAGACGCCGAAGGAGACGCGTGACTTCTACGACCACGTCGCGAGCGAGCGCGAGGCCGACGAGGGCGAGACCTACGCGATCCGCCCGAAACCCGGCGAGGACGGCGCGGGAGAGTTCGCTGGCGTGACCGGTATCGGCGTCGACTGGGACGCCCGGACCGCCGAGTTCGGCGTCTGGTTCCGAAAGCCGTTCTGGGGGCGTGGCTACTCCGGTGAGCGTGCCGGCGCGCTCGTCGAGGTGGCTTTCGAGCGCCTCGACCTCGATGCGGTCGTCGTGAGCGTCCAGCGCGGCAACGAGCAGTCTCGCACCGCCGTCTCGCGGTACGTCGAGGCCCACGGCGGCCGCCGCGAGGGGTTGCTCCGGAACTTCATGACGAACCAGGACGGCACCGTCGTCGACGTTCATCGCTTCACGGTCTCCGCCGAGGAGTACCGCGACGCGAGCGAGTCGTGAGCGGGTGTCCAATGCGCCCGACTTGTCAGCTCCGGCGCGCGCCGTCGCGCCCCTGTGGCGCGACGTATCGTGCGAGGCCTTCGCGAGCGTGTGAGCGACGGCTCGTCAGAGCTCGCTCTGACGGTGGATGAGCGAAGGCGGTCTGAGCGAATGGCCGGGGAGGGCCGTGGCCGTTCCCGGAGGCGGTGCGGTCCTGGTGGACTGAAAGGGCGAGGCGCGCTCGCGTGTAGTTCAGTCGCTGAGCGTGGCTCTATTCTCGCGAGTGCGGAGCGGTGCGGGTGTTCGAGCGAGAATATCCCGGTCAGCGCCCGCGAGCGCGGCGAGGGCTTTCACTTCTCAGGAGCGAATGCGGTTGCAGCGCTGTCTGCGGATGCGGTCGCGGTAGGAGGAACTGCCAGCGAGCGGTACGCATTTCAGGGGCCACCACCGAGAGCGACCAATGACGCTCCAGTTCCGAGATCGCGCCCTCCACATCGACGGAACGCTCGTCGTCGCGGACCTGCATTTCGGGAAGGGCGCGGCTTCGAACGTGGAGTTGCCGCTCGGCGCGGGCGAGGACTGCGTCGACCGCCTCCAGGCGCTGCTCGCCCGCTTCGAACCCGACGAGGTCGTCCTCGCGGGGGACGTGTTCCATTCGTTCGACTACGTGCCCGACGCCGCGGACCGCGCTCTCTCGGACCTCTCGCGGACGGTCCGCGAAGCGGGGTCCCGGCTGGTCGTCGTCCGCGGAAACCACGACACCATGCTCGCCGAGGCCTACACCGGCGAGATTCACGAGGAGTACGAGATCGACACCGAGCCGACGACGGTCGTCTGTCACGGTCACGAGGAACCCGAGACCGCGGCCGACCGCTACGTCGTCGGTCACGACCACCCGACCATCGTCATCGAGGGGCGAAAACGTCCCTGCTTTCTGGTCGGCGACGGCGCCTATCGTCGCTCCGACGTGGTTGTCTGCCCGTCGTTCAACCGCCTGGTCGAGGGCGTGTCCGTCAACGGCCGGATCGGCACCGCGCGACCCGAACTCTCCCCGCTCGTGACCGGCGTCGCCTCGTTCCGGCCCGTCGTGTGGGACGAGGACGGCGACGAGGTGCTTCGCTTCCCGCCGCTCGGGCAGTTCGAACGGATGCTGTGAGTGCAGGACCGCGGTACTCGTTCGAACGTGTTTCGCAAACGGACAGGAACGGGGGTGCAAAAGAAAAGTTTTACCGGGGGCTGCCAAACCCCCATCCATGTCCGTCGGGAGCCAGCAGGGCGTGGTCGACGCCATGCGCGTCGACCTGAAGAAGTTTCACGAGACGTGGATGGGGCTACTCTATCCGCGTCAGCGGGGGGCCGACAACACGGTCCTCGGCAAGTGGCGACCGCAAACGACGCGCGAGCGGGTCACCTACAACGGCTGGTCGGCACTGGGGGCGCTGGCCATCGTCGTGCTCTATCCACTCGCGCTGTTCGGCGTCATCGTCCGGTTCAACGCCCGGAAGATCGACGTCTCGGTCGAGAAAATCGGCGCGATCGGCGTCGTTCTCCTCGCGGTCCTGGTCTGGGGCGGCCTCGCGGCGCTGGTCGAGTTCAGACTCGACTTCGGCGACCAGCGAGGCAACGCCATCATCGCCGCGAGCGTCGTCGCGATACTCGCCAGCGGACTCGCCGTCTTCTTCCGCTACATCGGCGGTCGGATCACGACCATCCTGTTCGCCTACCCGCTGGGGATGACCGCCATCTTCCTCCCCCCGGTCGTCGCCGCGCTCGTCTCGCCCTCGATGGCGCAGTTCAGCATCGCCTACGCCGAGGACGTGGCCGTCTTCGTCCAGGACGACGTCCTCGCCGAGGTCGGACTCAAGGAGTACGTCGTCGACAACTTCGAACGCGAGGGCTTCGCCTACGTCCTCATCTGGATCGGCATCTCCGTCCCGCTGGGCTGGCTGCTCGGGACCACCGTCGCGCTCGCCGACTTCATCCGCCCGAAGGGCACCGGCGGCGACGACTGACGCCCGACGCCCCCGTCACAGCACGCTCTCGGGGTCGACGACCCGTTCTTCGGACGCGCGTTCGCCATCGGTAGCGACGGCGACCGCTCCCGTCCGTGAGCGGTCCAGCAAAACTGTCCCGCCGGCTCTGATTGGCGCCAGCACTCCAGCGACGAGCGCCCCGGGCGCGGCGAGCGGCGCGCGCAACGCGACTTCGCTTTCGGCGTCGAGCCCGAACTCCTCGACGACCGACTCGGCGGCGTCGAGCAGTCGCTCGTGGGTGAAGGTCGTCCCGCCGACCGCCAGCGCGACCGCGTTCGGGCTCACACGGTCCGGCGGCTCGGTCGGGTTCTCGCTCCAGAGCTGTTCCTCGAAGTGAACCACCTCAGGCGCCTCGGGCACGGCGCCGTACCCAAGCACCTGCGTGCCCGGCGCGGGGTCGTACCGATCCAGCCGGTCGGTCGGTGCGACGAGCGCGCGCACGTCGGTCGTCTCGTCCGAGTCAGCGGTCGCGTCCGGGTCGAAGGTGACCGTCGCGCCGAGCAGGCCCGCTCCCAGAAACGCGAGGACCGGCGGCGGGGTCGTGTCGCGGTCGGCACCGCCCGCGTCGACGGCGACGGTGGCGTCGCCGCGGACGCCGTAGTGACGCAACAGGTTCCCGGCTTTCCAGGCGTTGGTACAGCACTTCGCGTAGCTGTAGGAACCGGCGCGGCTGTCGGTCCGGAGCGCGATGGCGTCGCTCCGGCGCTCGCGCGCGACCAGGTCGCCGATGACGTCCATGCCGGACGTTCGAACGGTGCGGACAAAAGGAACCCGACCCGACCACGGGGAACGGGTCCGCCGAGCGGTACCAGTGACGACTGTCGCCGCTGTGTGTCGATCAGACCCCCGCTATCGGGAGCAGTCGGAAGGCGAGATACGCGCCGATGGTCGCGATAGCCGGCACGAGATTTTGCATCAAAACAACTCTGGCGGTCGTCGCGGGGTTGAACAGATCCGCCGCCCGCGGGATGTCCTCGGGGTCTTCCTCGCCGATGGGGGGCAGTTCTTCGCCCGCTTCGTCGGCGGCCAGCGCATCGACGCTGACCGGCGGTGCCTCCTCGGACGCGACGGCGTCGGGCACGGTCATCGGCCGGGTCGCTCGTCCCCAGCCGAGGCCGACGATCGACATCGTCGCGATGATGACGAAACTCGCGGGGATGCCGAGCGCCGAGAGGAAGACGACGAGCGTCGAGCTCACAGCGGCGACGACGATGGCGGCCGTCAGCGGCAGTTCCGTGATGTCGCTGCCCATCGTCTCCAGCGTGCGTCGAGCGATCGTGAACGCGCCGATCGTGACGGCGACTCCGCCGATGACGATCGCCGGGTCCATCGCGAGTTCGCCGCTCCCGACCAGCGGCGCGACCGCGTTGGCGATGTTCGAGGTCCCCGAGCTAAACGCCATCAGACAGCCGATCGCGACGACGGTGACCGTCCCGCCCAGCTCCCGACGATTAGTCGTCTTGTGAACGCTCGGGATCGGTATCGCGCCCGACCGGTCGACGTCGAACAGCGGCCCCGTGCTGCGCTCCATCGCGACCATGCGGTTGAGTCGCGCGTAGAAGTACCGACCGATGATCAGCGACACCCAGAAGCCGACGATCGGCGAGACGACCCACCACGTGACGATCTCGCCCATCACAGCCAGGTCGAGCACGCCGCCCGCGAGGCCCAGGCCGGCGATGGCGCCGACGGCGGTCATCGACGTCGAGGCCGGCACGCCGAAGACGTTCCCGAGCAGCAGCGCGATACCGATGAAAAAGAGGACGACGATCGACGATTCGAGCGTGAACACGCCGGTGTCGACGACGAGTTCGGTGCCGAGTTTCGTCACGACGTTCCGGCCGATAGTCCAGGCGCCGATGAAGAAGAACACGCCCATCAGCGCCGCTGCGACCGTCTTCGAGATCGCGTCGGCGCCCACGGCCGGCCCGAACGCCGGCCCGGTCGTCGACCCGCCGATGTTGTACGCGACGAACATCGCGACGAGAATCCCGACGAGGAGGAGCGCTTCCACCATCAGTCCCCACCGCTCGTGGCGTCGTCTTCCTCGTCGTCCGCTTCGGCGTCGGTTCGGCTTTCGGACTCGGGGTCCGTTTCTGGTAGTTGCTCGCCCAGCGTCTCCTCGACCGTCTCTTCGACGGTCTCTCCGACTTTCTCTTCGACGGTTTCCTCGACTGTCTCCTCGACGGTTTCGCTGACCGTCTCTTCGACAGTCTCACCGACTTTCTCTTCGACCGTCTCGCTGACCGTCTCCTCGACGGTCTCACCGACTTTCTCTTCGACCGTTTCCTCGACAGTTTCTTCGACGGTCTCGCCGACGGTTTCTTCGACCGTTTCGCCCACCTTCTCCTCGACGGTTTCCTCGACCGCTTCTTCCACAGTCTCACCGACCGTCTCGTCGACAGTTTCTTCGACTGTTTCGCCGACGGTTTCCTCGACGGTCTCACCGACGGTTTCTTCGACAGTTTCGCCAACCGCTTCCTCGACCGTTTCGCCGACCTTGGCTTCGACCGTCTCCTCGACCGTTTCGCCGACCTTGGCTTCGACCGTCTCCTCGACGGTTTCGTCGACGGTCTGGCCGACAGTTTCATCCACAGTTTCGCCGACGGTTTCTTCGACCGTCTCGCTGACCGTCTCCTCGACGGTTTCGCCGACTTTCTCCTCGACGGTTTCGTCGACGGTCTCTTCGACGGTTTCCTTGACCGCGGTGGTCATCCAGTTCGGGTCGAACCGGGCCATTTTCCAGACGACGTGGATGAGATAGGAGATCAGGACGCCGAACCCGAACGCCAGTCCGATCGCGTTCCCGGCGATCATGATGAGGCCCACCGAGACGGCGATCAACAGCCCGTAGATGAGGTCGACGATCGAGTCGACGCGACTCGGGTTCACAGTCTCCCCGGACTGTCCCGGGACTTTGCAGAGCCGAAAGCGATACGCTGCCCACCGAATGTGAGAGAAAACACGTGTACTTCTACAGAGTGGTCCTCCGCTCAAGTACCTTGGCAAAGTCGGTCCAGTTCGGTCCACTCTTGAGAGCAGTTCGCTGGTTCCCGAACGGTCCCGGCGACCTCAGAACGAACTCTTGATCTTCTCGAAGAAGCCCTGTCCGACGTCGACCTCCTCGCCGCCGGCCTCGGCGAACTGTTCGAGGGCTTCGCGCTGTTCCGCGTTGAGGTCGTCGGGCGTGACGACCTGGACTTTGACGTAGAGGTCGCCGTCGCCGCGCCGACGCAGGCGGGGCATGCCCTTGCCCTGCAACCGGAACGTCTCGCCGCTCTGGGTGCCCGCGGGCACGTCGAGTTCGACCGCGCCGTCGATAGTGGGCACCTCGACAGTGTCGCCGAAGACCGCTTGCGGGAAGGAGATCGGCTCCTTCCGCCGGAGGTTCGCGCCGTCGCGCTCGAAGTCGGGGTGGTCCTCGATCGAGACTTCGATGAGAAGGTCGCCCTTCGGGCCGCCGCGCTCGCCGGGCGCGCCCTCGCGGTCCATCCGGAGGGTCTGCCCGTCTTCGATGCCGGCCGGGATCTCGACGGAGAGCGTGGCGTCTTCGCGGACGATACCGTCCCCGCGGCAGGTCGAGCAGGTCTCGTCGTAGACGGTGCCCTCGCCCTCGCAGTGCCGGCAGGTCTGACGTTGCTGGACCCGGCCCATCGGCGTCTGCTGGACAGTGGTTGTCTGGCCCTGCCCGTTGCACTCGGGACAGGTCCGCGACTCGCTGCCCGGCGGATGCCCGCGGCCGTCGCAGTCGCCGCAGGTGTCGGGCCGGGTGACGTTCAGCTCTTTCTCGACGCCGTGGTAGGCGTCTTCGAGCGTGATCTCGATGCCGGTGCGGAGGTCCTGGCCCTGGCGCGGGCGGTTCGAGCCGCCGCCACCGCCGCCGAAGAACGTCTCGAAGATGTCGCCCATGTCGCCGAAGGGTCCCTGACCGCCGCCCATACCGCCCATACCACCCATGCCACCCATGCCGCCGGCGCCCGCGCCGCCGTTGTCGGTGGCGCCGTGTTTCTCGGCCTCGACGTAGCGGTCGTGGCCGAGCTGGTCGTACATCTGCCGTTGCTCCTCGTCCGTGAGGACTTCCTTGGCCTTCTTGACCTGCTTGAACTTCTCCTCGGCGTCTGGCTCGTCGCTCACGTCGGGGTGATACTCGCGGGCTTTCGTCCGATAGGCCTCCTTGATCTCCTCTTCGTCCGCGTCGCGGGAGACCCCCAGTACCGAATAGAAGTCCTCGCTCATCAGTTATCCAGGTGTACAAGATTGAGCTACTTGAATAGAACGGGTCCGACCTCGCCGTGACGCCGCTGACGGGTCGGTGCGATATCCGCTACG
>Ga0207813_100758_pt1 | contig 14421 bp, 17 predicted proteins | sample A23E3SouthBayCA_2_FD_187730 | JGI IMG/M metagenome (GOLD analysis project Ga0207813, IMG submission 187730) | Aerobic enrichment media microbial communities from Eden Landing Ponds, California, USA - A23 E3 (4) (SPAdes) | ecosystem: Environmental > Aquatic > Marine > Unclassified | place... | reverse complement strand
GCGACCGTCGCGGACGTGGACGCGCTAGTCCCGCTGTACCGCGCGGCCTACCGCACGACCGCCGACCTCGGCTACCCGACGGGCATGACCAACGTGGAGCGCGAGTACGTGCGGTCGTGGTTCGCCGACGACGAACCGTCCGCGGAGTTCGTCGCCGAACGCGACGACGCGGTCGTCGGCGCGGTTCGCGTACTCGAAACGGAGGAGTATCCGTTCGCCGAACGCCTCGCAGTCGCTCCCGACGAACAAGGCGCGGGCATCGGGACGGCGTTGTTCGAGCGCGCCGAAGCGTACGCCCGCGAGGCGGGCTACGACCGCCTCCAACTCGGAACGTACTCCGGCCACCCGTTCCTCATCGACTTCTACGAATCCCGCGGCTACGAACAGTACACCGTCTGGGAGAACGACGACGCCGACCACGACTACGTCGGCTACCAGAAACAACTCTAATCCAGTCACGGGCGAAGAGTAGAGAGGTTCTACTGGTCGCTTGTGGCGCGTAGGTGGAGTATTACTTACTCGGCGCGTCGGGTGTCCGGACAGTATGGAAGCAGACTCGATACCACCAGTCGACCGGGGGCGCGCGGCGGACGCGCGGAACGGTCGACCGGCCGGAACGGCGGTGGTCGCATGAGCGATTCGAACGCGCCCGAGACGACGCGCGAGCCTCTCGAACGCGGGCAACAAGTGTACGACGACAGCGGCCGCGAAATCGGCGTGGTTCGAGCGCCAACAGAGAATGGTGTCGAGGTAGCGACCCACGGCGGTGTCGAGACGGTGTCGCTCAAGCGCGCACCCGATAAGTCAAGCGGGGAGGGCTACCTCGTGTGGCGGTGTAGTGAGTGCGGGGAACTCGGTGACCTCGAAGAACTCCCGGAGCGCTGTCCGAGCTGCGGACGCGGCCGGGAACTCCTGTACGCGTACCTGGAGGACTGACCGTGGTCGACGACGCGCCGGCGCGCGACGACACGGAGTGGAATAGCCCCGAGCAGTGTCCGTTCTGTGGCGCGCCGCTCACGGACGGCGGTAGCGGGTTCATCGACCACATCGACGCGACGCCCGGGTGCCGGGAGCGCTTCGAATCCTGGATCGACCGCGTGCGGGACGACATCGAGGGCGAGTGGATCGGCTAGCTCAGTACTTGTAGAGGGAGACGACGTAGGGGAGACGGTCGTACATCCAGACGGCGAGCGGGAGACCGATGATTGTAATCGATGCAGCCCACGCGAGACTCATCCAGATACCGCTCACCCACCAACCAACGAAAACGACGTAAACGGCACGAACGAGCAGGGAGTGCTGGTCGCGGCCGCGCTGGGAGACCGTGACGGTTCCGTCCGCCTCCGTGACCGCCGTCGTTTCGAGCGTCCGGTCCTTCAGCGAGACGACCTTCGGAACGTAGTTTATCATCTTGATACCGAGCGGCATCAGGATGATCGTCACGTTGAGCAGCCACGCGACGCCGAGCCAGATACCACTCGCCCACCAGCCAATGAGAACGAAGTAGACCGCGCGAACGAGCAACGACGGTCCCTGGTCCGCGCTCGCCACGGACACCGTATTCGACCCCTCTCGTCCTGACCCCGCAGAATCGACCATAGAACACGTAGGCGGTTCACGCGGATAAGTCCACGCCGGGAACGCGGCCAACGGTCGCGTGTCAGGCGTTGTCAGGGCCACCGACCGTGATGACGGGGACGGGCGCGGACCGAACCGTCTTCTCGGCGACGCTGCCGAGGAGGATGCGGTCGGCGCCGCGCCGGCCGGTCGTCCCCATCACGACGGCATCGATGTCGGCGGTCTCGATGCAGTCGCGGATGCAGTCCACCGGACCCCCTTGGTCTACGTGGCGGACGACGGAGTCGATGCCGTGCTCAGCAGCGGCCATTTCTAGTTCGTCGAGCGCGTCGTTCGCGGCCGCCTCCCCGGCCGAGGGCGACCGAACGTCGTACCCCGCGAACGCGGTGTCGACGACGGAGAGGGCGTGTACGGTCGCGTCGAGCGCGTCGGCGAGCGCGAACCCGTGTTTCGCCGCGCGGATAGCGCCGGCACTCCCGTCCGCCGGAATCAGGACGTTCTCGTACGGGAACGCGAGGCGTTCGTCGTCCTGCATGCGCGCGGTGAGGACGGGCACCGAGGAGAGCCGGACGACCTTCTCGGTGACGCTGCCGGCGAGGTAGCGCGACACGCCGCGGCGGCCGTGCGTCGGCATCACGACGAGGTCGTGGCCGTACTGTTCGGCGTACTCGGCGATCGTCGGGGCTGGATTCCCCTGAACGACGTCGGAATCGTAGTCGACGCCCGCGGCACGAAGCGTTCGTTCGGCCTCCCCGACGATATCCTCACCCCGCTCCGCGAGTGCGTCGACCGTCTGACCTTCGACGACGGTGACGGAGTCGCGCGTCGTGTCCGCGACAAACAGGACGTGCACGGTCGCGTCGAACCCCTCCGCGAGGTCCGCGGTGTGCTGGAGGACTGCCGCGGCGCCGTCACTCCCGTCGAACGGGAGCAGAATGTCGTCGTACATAGGAAGAAGATAGAGGCGGCCGCCGCAAATCGTTTTGGGGTGACGGGGGGTCGCCGCACGGAGCAGCGCTTCTCCGCGGTTCGACCGTTCATGACAGGGCAAAGAAAAAGCGCGAGTTCGAGTGCGTTAGACGGTCACTCGTCCGCGGCGTCGGCGGGTTCGAGGCGGACCAGGACCTCCCAGATGTCGTACTCTGGATTGAAGTAGCTATCCAGAATGTAGTCCTCCGAGGTCAGCACGACCGCCTGGTCGGGATTCTCCACGACGACCCACTGGAGCTGTGGCTGGCCGTCGGTGCTGCGGTCGAGTTCTATCGAGCGCTCGCGCTGCGAGACGCGGTCGGCCGCCGGTTCGCCCGTCGGCTGCGAGTTGTGTCTGGACATGCGTTTCAGTACTCCGACTCCGGGATGGGTTCGACGACCGGCGCGCGGTCGAGCGCGTCCAGCATCGCCCACGTGGAGTCGATAGCTCGGCGGAGGACTGCCGCGGCCTCCTGGCAGTGCTCGTGCGGATGCTGCGCACACACCGCTTCGCATTCGCGGGCGGCGATAGCGAAGGTCTCGGCGAGCTCGGCGCCGAACTCGGAGTCGCGGGAGATGAACGTGACGTTCAGCGCCGCGAGGTCCGCGACGTCCCGGCAGAGACGGGCGCACTCCGCCATCCCCGGGTCGTCGATGCACGCGTCGGCACACCAGTTACAGACAGTCGCGGTCTCCACGAAGTCGTGGAGGGCGACGCGCATGTCTCGCGTGAGCGTTTCCTCGAAGTCGATTGCGGGTCGCGCACCGAGGCGTTCGGTCCCGCGCTGCAGTGGTTCGTAGGCGGTTCGGCCGGGTTCCTCCCAGGGTTCCTGTGGCTGTGACATGTGTCGTGGTTCTCGTCGGGAGTCGATGGGTGGTTCACGCGTGTCGGGACGCGGCATCGTTACCAGCGCCCCTCGCGGCGGCGGTCCGCGGAGCGGGTCGAACGTCGTTCCGAGCGGCGTTCGTCGCGGCGCGTGCGACGCTCCGTGACTGGGTCGTCGATGCGCTCGCGGCGTTCCTCGGAGCGGTCGGCCCGAGGCGGTCGCCGGTCCGCCTCCCAGCCGCGCGACTGGTCGCGCTCGCCGACGCGCGCTCCCACGCGTTCGCGGCTCATCTCCTCCCCGCGACGCGGCTGTTCCGCCCGCGGAGTGCGAGACTCCTGGCGAGGAGTGCGGGACTGGCTGCGGGATTCACGTTCGCGTTCGCGTTCGCGGCCCGCCGAGCGGCGTTCGGGAGCGCGGTCGTCGACGCGGCTGCGACGGCCGTAGCGACGTGACTGGGTCTGGAGCGGTCGCTCCGCGCGCCGGCCGACGCTGCGTCGCTCGGGGTCGCGTTCCTCCGACCGCGGCGGGTCGTCCAGCCGTCGGTCGCGACGGGACTCACTGGAACGACGGCTCTCCCGGGGCGGCTCAGCGCGTGTTCGGCGCGTTCGGTCCGGCGTGCGCGCTCGCTCCGTTCGTTCCTCCGTTCGCGGTTCGTCTCGTCGCGGTTCGTCTCGTCGCGGTTCGTCTCGTCGCGGTTCTTGGCGTCGGAGGGACGGTCGCTCGTCCGCTCGGCGCTCGGGGCGCTCTTGGCGGGTGGGTCGGTCGTCGGACCGGACTATCGTGTCTCGTCGCGCTCGGGTCCGCCGGGGTGGACTCCGGCGGTTCGTTGGCGGTTGTCTGCTCATGATAAGTCGCCCAAACGGGCAAGAGAGGGGACGTACGCTCGCTGGATAGTTATACAGCGCTTTCAGCGAACGCGCTTACACGGGCACTGCTTACCCCACAATCTCCGTCGCATAACTAACCCGCTGAGTCCCGCAGAGGACGGTATGCACACGCTCGCATCAACTTCGGCCGTGCTAGCGCAGACGGTACCGCTTCAGTCGTTCTCCGGTGACTTCCTCGAACTCGCCGTGGTCTTCTTCGTCCTCGCGCTCCTCGCCGCCGTCCTCGGTGCGCGCGGCGTCGCCGGGCTGAGCATGGAGATAGCGAAGTGGTTCGTCGTCATCTTCGTCGTGCTCGCAGTAATCTCGATCGTGCTGTGACGACCTACGCACGGTCCGATACACCCCGGGCTACCATTCGATGTACGCGAGGTACTCCGTGCTCTCGTACCGCACGAGCCAGGTGCCGTAGGAGTCGCTTCGGGAGAGTGCGTCGTGCGCGCGGAAACGCTCCGCGACGGACTGGAACGCCTCGCTCTCCTCGAAGTACCCGCCCTCGATCGCGTCGTCGACGACATCGCGCTCGGCCGCCGAGAGGCCGGAGAGCGTGAACCGATACTGTTCGCGGATTCGGTCGACGAACGCGCCGACGCTGTCCGCGACCGTCGTCACGTCGTAGCGGTACGTCGTTCGAGTGCTCTGCTGAGACGTGACGGTGACGCGGTATCGGTCGCCGTTGTAGACGAGGATGTCGTACTGGGGGTCGGGGACGAAGACGGAGTCGCCGGCTTCCGCGGCCGTCCCGTAGTTCACGGTGATGTCGACGCCGTCGACCGTGCGTTTCGACTCGTCGGTGACGACGATGTCGAGCAGTTCTTTGTCCGCTTGCGGGAGGGCCGTGTACGCGATTTCGCCGCGGGTCGCGGTCGCGTCGTCCGGGTTGAAGTCGATGTGGAGTTCGTACTCGGTCACCTCAGTGGTTTCAATGGGGGTCTCCGAGACCTCGTAGACGGTATTGTTGACGCGGACGGTGTCGGTGTCGTAGAAGAGGTCGTTCCGGTGACTGCGGGTGACGGACTCGTTGTCGCCGGCTTCCGCGGCCGCCGCGACCACCTCGTACTCCTCGGAACCGGGGTCGGGGGCGAGCGAGCGCTCGTCGGCGATTCGAGCGGGTGTCGCCTTCTCCATGTCGAGGACAACCGGCGGGTGAGCGCAGCCGGCGAGCGGGAGGGCGAGCAGGGCGGTGCCGCCGGCGAGGAACTCGCGGCGTCGCATACCGGAGAGAACAGTTGCTGTGGTGAAAGCTTTCTGCCGCGAGAGCGACCACCAGCGAGCAGTCAACGGAATTAGGCGGTGGTGGAGTCTGGCATCCGGTAGGTGAGGAGGATGACGACGACCATCACGACGGCGAGCGCGATGTATCCCTCGTCGAAGTAGCCGTGGTCGCCGACGATACCGAAGACGACGGGGCCGGCGGCCGCGAGGGACGCGGTGAGGGTGCGGATGACGCCGAGGCCGGTGCCCTGCATTTCGTCGGAGAAGGCGTCCGCGAGGAAGGACTGGGTGACGGCACCGGTGCCGAGCATCGTGCTGACGAGCGCGGTGACGCCGACGAGCAGCCACGCGCTGTCGAGCAGCGGGAGGAGGAGGAAGCCCGCGGCCGCCGGGAGGAGGATGGCGACGAGCGACCGCCGGATGCCGACCCGGTCGTAGGCCGCGCCGGCGAGCGGTTTCACGACCACGCCGACGGCGAAGAAGAACCCGAAGAGCACGCTCGCCTGCTGGGAGGAGAGGTGTTTCACGGTCGTGAGGTAGGTCGGGTAGAACGCGGTGAACGACTGCCAGATGAGCATGTAGAGGAAGAGGATGACCGTCATGAATCCGAGTGCGGGCGTGCGGAGTTCGGAGACGATGTCGAGGGTGTCACGGAGCGACTGCGTGGAACCGCCCGCGGGTGTCTGCCGGGGTGTGAGAACGTAAATGGCGATGGCGGCGGCGACGAGGAGCGGGGCGACGAACCCGAGGCCGGCCTGCCACGCGACCGCAGTCGCGAGTGCGACGGCGACCGGCGGCAGGATGGTCTGTCCGATGTCGCCGGTCGCCATCGTGACGCCGAGCGCGCTGCCGAGTCGGCTCGTGTAGAGCTTCGAGAGAATGGTGATGCGGGCGATCGGGTAGAGGGAGTGGCCGGCACCCCAGACTGCGGTCGCCGCGAACAATACGAGCGTGGAGGTCGAGGTGGCGACGAGCGCGAGTGCGCCCGCGACGGCGGCGAGGCTCACCGCCATGAGCGCGCGCTCGTCGTACCGGTCGGCGAGCATCCCGCCGGGGAGCTGACCGATGGCGGCGAAGAACCACAGCACGGTCACGAGGAATCCCGAGAGTGTGAGACTCAGCCCGTAGTCCGAGCGGAGGTATGGAATGACTACGGGATACACCATTCGCACGCCGTTCAGCAGCCCCCAGCCGGTCGCGACCGCGGCGAGCGAGACGCCCGTGCCCTCGTTCCAGAGCCCGGCCGCCTCCCGGCGGAGTTCCGTTCGCAAACCCATCTGTCTATGCTGGGTGGCTCCGCCGCGATGAAAGTGCTGATACGGGGACGGCTCACTCGCCGGGCGCGCCGGTGGTGACGGTTTCCGCGAGCGTGTCGAGGAACCGGGCGGCGTCCGCGCCGTCGACGACGCGGTGGTCGAAGCTCAGCGAGAGCGGGAGTTCGCGGCGAACGGTGATGTCGCGGTCGTCCGTGGGGACGGCGCGCTCGGCGGTGCTGCCGACGCCGAGGATGGCGATTTCGGGCGGATTAATGACGGGTGTGAACGATTCGACGCCGAACGGCCCCAGGTTCGAGACAGTGATTGTTCCGCCGCGGAACGTGCCCATCGTGTAGTCGCCGTCGGTGACGCGGCGTGTGAGGTCGCGTCGGCGGCGCGCGATTTCTTGGATGGATTTCTCGCCCACAGCGGGGACGACGGGCGTGACGAGACCGTCCTCGATGGCGACGGCGACCCCGACGTTGTGCTCCTCGTAGAGTCGGTGGACGCCGTCCTCGAACGTCGCGTTGAACGCGGGATGGGCGTCCAACGCGCCGGAGAGCCCGTAGAGGAGGGCGTCCAGGAGCGACGGGTCGACCGTCTCGTCGGCCGCGGCGTTCGCCGCTTCGAACAGGGGTTCGGCGTCGAGACGCCGTGTGAGTGTCACGTGGACGGCGTTCCGATAGCTCTCCGCGAGGCGGTTCGCGATGGTCTTCCGCATCGGGGAGAGTGTGCGCTCCTCGCGGACCGTGCGTTCAGCGGGTTCGGTGTCGTCACGCATCGGGAGTGATCCACGCGAGGGTGTCGCCGCGTTCGAACTCGGCGCCCTCCCCGCAGACGATTTCGGTGAGCGTTCCGGCGGCGGGCGCGTACACGTCCATGCTGACCTTCTCCACCTGTATCTCGCAAAGGCTCTCCGACGCGTCGACCGCTGCGCCCGCTCTGACGAACCAGTTCACGACCACGCCCTCCTCGCTCTCCACGTCCGCCGGCCAGTCAGCGACCGTCACGGCGACGCGGTCCTCGCGTCCACTCATCCCTGCGTGCGTTCGACGGCGGCCGTGATGTCGTCGGTTGACGGGATGACCTCGCTTTCCAGCGGACGCGCGTACGGAATCGGCACGTCCGGAACCGCGACGCGCTCAACCGCGTCCAGAGACGCGAGGGCATCGTCTGCGACGCGCGCGACGATTTCACCCGTGACGCCGAACGACCGGTAGTCCTCGTCGACGACGACGAGGCGTCCCGTCTTCTCGACGGACTCGACGACGGTTTCAGCGTCGAGCGGGACCAGTGACCGGAGGTCGACGACTTCCGCATCGATGCCGTCAGCGGCGAGCGACTCGGCCGCGGCGAGCGCGCGGTGGACGTGCAGGCCGAGCGTGACGATGGTCACGTCGTCTCCCTCGCGCTTCACGTCGGCGCTTCCGAAGGGTATCGTGTAGTCGTCCTCGGGGACGGGCGTCTTCGGGCCGTCGGGCGCGGGGAGCCAGCCGATGCCCATGAGGCGCTTGTGGAACAGGTAGACGACAGGGTCGTCGTCCCGGATGGCGTTGTGCATCAGCCCCCTCGCGTCGTACGCCGTCGAGGGCACAACGACTTTCATCCCAGGGAGGTGGGCGAACGTGCCGTAGAGCGTCTGGGAGTGCTGGGCGGCGTCGTTGTACGTGCCGCCGACGGCGGCCGTGAGCACCATCGGCACCGACACGCTCCGCCCGCTCATGTAGGTGTTTTTCGCCATCTGATTGTAGATCTGGTCCATCGCGACGCCGAAGAAATCGACGAACATCAGTTCCGCGATGGGACGCATCCCGGCCTGTGCGGCGCCGACCGCCGCTCCGAGGTACGCCGTTTCGCTGATGGGAACGTCCATGATGCGGTCGTACCCGAACTCCTCGCGGAGTCCCTCGGTGGAGTCGAAGATGCCGCCGTAGTCGGCGACGTCCTCGCCCATGTAGAACACCTCCTCGTTTCCGCGCATCTCGTGTGCGATTGCGTCGACCATCGCCCGACTCATCGTCTGTTCGCGTTGCGAGTCGGCCATCAGTCCGCACCTCCGGAGTCGACCGCTGGCTCGCTGTCCGTCACGCCGCTCGGCGGGTTCGTGAACACGTCGTCGTACGCGGCCTCGGGCGCGGGTTCCGGCTGGTCTTTCGCCCACGTAATCGCCTCCTCGACACGGTCGTGCGCGGCGGACCGCAGGTCGTCGATGCGGTCGTCGTCCACGCCGTGCGCGCGGAGGTGTGCTTCCATGCGTTCGATGGAGTCGCGCTCGGTGGCGGCGGTCCGGTCGGTTTCGGGGCGGTAGCCTTCCGCGTCGCCCATGAAGTGACCCATCCGGCGGTGGACCTGAACTTCGAGGAGCGTCGGGCCGTTCTGGTCGCGGGCGCGGCCGATGGCGTCCCCGGCAGCCTCGTAGACCGCGACGGCGTCGTCGGATTCGACGCGAACACCGGGCAGGTCGAAGCCGTCGGCGCGCTTCGAGCCGTCCTCGACATCGGTGACGCGGGATTTCGGCATGCTAATCGCCCAGTCGTTGTCTTCGACGACGAACACGACGGGGAGGTCGTGGACGGCGGCGAGGTTCAGAGATTCGAGGAACGCGCCCTGGTCGATGGCGCCTTCGCCGAGGAAGGCGACGGCGACGCTGTCCGTGTTCCGCTTCTTCGCGGCCAGTCCCGCGCCGACCGCGGGCGGGCAGCCTTCGGCGATGATACCGCTGCACGCGAAGTTCACGTCGGGGTCGAACAGATGCATGTGCCCGCCTTTTCCGCGTCCGAGGCCGGTTTCGCGGCCGAATATCTCGGCGGTCATCCGCTTCAAGTCGACGCCTTTCGCGATGGCGACGTGGTGGGGACGGTGTGGTGCGGTCACGGTATCGTCGTCGCGAAGGTGCTGGCAGACGCCCGCGCCGGACGCTTCGTGACCGGCGGCAAGGTGGAGTTCGCCGGGAATCGGGCCGGCGGAGATGTCGAACGCCGGCTGTTTTCCTTCAAGGTACTCCTCCTCCAGTCGCTCCTCGTAGTGGCGAGCGGTCGCCATGTCGGCGTACATTTCCTGCAGTTCGCTAGCAGATACCATACAAAAGGGACGGTGACAGTACGGTTAGTTAGTCACTGCATACTGAGAAGGCTCGTCGCCACGCGTGCGTTCGAGGTGGCACTGGGTTCGGCCTCGCACGCCCCACCAAGAATTAGATAAGTCTAAATCTGTATTTACTAGGAACTATTTTATAGTTTGGCCAGACAGAGTGTAGTGAGAAGAATGGCCAAATCTATTCGGTCACTACGTACGTTTGCGGACAGTCACATGGGGATGGTCGTGTCGTGACCGCGAGCCCGCTCCTCCTCGCCGGCCTCTCGGACGCGCTCAACATCACACTCAACGAAGCCATCGACATCTTCGTGTTCTCGGTGCGCGACGGTTTCGTGCAGGTGAGCGCGTTCGTCGCCGTCACCGTCCTCGTCTTCAGCTACATCCAGTACCGGACCGGCGGCCGCCTCGTCACCTACCTCACGGAGAACGAACACATGCAACCGCTCGCCGGCGCGCTGCTCGGCCTCACACCCGGCTGCGGCGGCGCCATCATCGCGATGCCGCTCTACATCCGGGGAACCGTGAGCTTCGGAACCGTCATCGCCGCGTTGGCCGCGACCGCGGGGGACTCCGCGTTCGTCATCCTCGCGCTCGCACCCGAAGCCGCGGCGTACGCGTACGGACTCGCGTTCATCGCCGCCGTCCTCTTCGGGTACAGCGTCGACCGCTACGGCCTCGGCGTCTCGCGCGTCGACCGCGCCGTCAGTCGCATCAGCCGCCCCGTCACCGACGGCGGGTTCGCGACGAAGAACGTCGCCGACGGCGGGCCGAGCATCCCCGACTTCGAGATGGACGCGCACGCCCACCACGAGCGCGCCGAAACGGGCCACACCGACCGAACGCCGCGCTCCGGTGTTCGCGGCGTGAAGGACCGATTCGTTCAGCGGTTCACGCCCGCGCTCACGACGTTCAGCCATCTCGTCCACGTCGGCTGGTGGGTTCTCGCGTTCGCGGGCCTCGTCGCCGGCGTTCTCTACCTCGCTCGCGGTGCGCCCGAAGTCCCGGTGGCGTTCACGCCGACGTTCTTCGGGTTGTTCACGGTCGCGGGCCTCCTGGGGACGACCGCGTCGTTCTACCTCCACTTCGTCGGCCGCGGATTCATCGGTGAAGGCCAAGCCGGCCGCGTCCGCGACGACTTCGAGAGCGCGTACGAGACCTTCCAGCACGCCGCGATGGAGACGAGCATGGTGACCGTCTGGGTCATCGTCGCCTACCTCATCTACGAGTACGCCATCGTCGTCTCGGGCATCGAAATCGCTGCACTCGCCGCGGCCGCGGGCGTGCTCGCACCGGTCGGTGGCGCGTTGCTCGGCCTCATCCCGGGCTGTGCGCCCCAAATCGTGTTCGCGCAAATTTACGCCGAGGGAGGTCTGCCGTTCTCGGCGCTCACCGCGAACGCCATCAGTCAGGACGGCGACGCGCTCTTCCCGCTGCTCGCAATCGACGTGAAGGCCGCCATCGTCGCCACCATCTACACGACGATTCCGGCGCTCATCGTCGGCGTGGCGCTGCACTACGTGTGGCCGTACAGTCAGTTCGGCTTCGGGGTGCTCTAGCGTGTACGACAGAATCCTCGTCGCGACCGACGGAAGCGAGCCCGCGCGGGCGGCCGTGCGACACGCTGTCGGACTCGCGGCCGAGACGAGCGCGACCCTGTACGCGCTGTACGTCGTGGACACGGAGACGAGCTGGCTCGCCGTCTCGAAGGCGGACGTGAAACAGACGCTGCGGGACGTGGGCGAGCGCGCCGGCGACCAGGTGCTCGCGGACGTGGAATCCCGGGCGAGCGACCGGGGCGTGACGGTTGAAGCGGTGCTCCGGGAGGGCGTGCCGGACGAGGAGATCCTCGTGTACGCTGACGAGCTGGACGCCGACCTCGTCGTGCTGGGGACGCACGGCCGCGACGGCGTTTCTCGGCGGTTGCTCGGGAGTACGACCGAGCGTGTCGCCCGGGACGCAGGGATGCCGGTTCTCACGGTGCACACGGACGACCAGTCGAGTTAATAACTGAGTGCGTATTGAATAATAATTCCTGGTAGAACAGCCCGGGTTTATAGCAGCCGAATTAATAGTCCCCGAGCGGGTAGTCTCTCGTAATGACTCCCTCCGACGACGCACCCGACCTGCCGTCCGACGGGACGGGTAAGCAGGACACGCCCGACAGCGTGGTAACGCTCACGCTCTCGGTGCCGAGCATGGACTGCGCGTCCTGCGCCGGAAAGGTCGAGAACGGCCTCGACCGCGTCCCCGGCCTCCAGTCCTACGAAACGCATCCAACCACCGGGCAGGTCGTCGCACGGTTCGACCCCGCCGACGCGGACCAGAGCGACATCGTCACGGCCGTCGAAGGCGCCGGCTACGAGGTCGTCAACGTCAAGGGCGGCCGCGACGACCGCGCCAGCGACCACGATACGGACGGTCACGACCACGACGACGCGAGCGTGGATGTCTGGCGGAGTTCGCGCGCGAAGAAGACCGCGGTGAGCGGCGTGTTTCTCGCGGTCGGACTGGTGTTCGAGTTCCTCGCCCCCACGAACCCGCAAGTCGCGGCGGTGCTCGGCGAACCGATCCACTTCGCGGACGCGCTGTTCTTGGTCGCCGTCGCCGTCGGCGGACAGGAGATCGTGCGGAACGGCTACTACTCCGCACGGAACTACAGCCTCGACATCGACTTCCTGATGACGCTGGCTATCACGGGCGCGCTCGCCGCGAGCGTCGGGTTCGGCGAGTCGCTCTACTTCGAGGCGGCGACGCTCGCGGTGCTGTTCAGCGTCGCGGAACTCCTCGAACGCGCGTCGATGGACCGCGCGCGGAACAGCCTCCAGGAACTGATGGACCTCTCGCCGGACGAAGCCACCGTGAAACGCGGCGAAACCACGGAAACCGTACCCGTCGACGCTGTCGCGGTCGGCGACGTGGTGGTCGTGCGGCCGGGCGAGAAGATACCGATGGACGGCACCGTCGTTTCCGGCGGGAGCGCCGTGAACCAAGCGCCCATCACGGGCGAGAGCGTGCCCGTCGACAAGACCGAGGGCGACGAGGTGTACGCGGGCACCATCAACGAGGAGGGCTACCTCGAAATCGAGGTGACGGCCGCGGCGGACGAGAACACGCTCTCCCGGGTCGTCGACCTCATCGAGGACGCCCAATCAGAGCAGACCGAACGCGAGCAGTTCGTGGAGCGGTTCGCCGCGTACTACACGCCCGCCGTCGTCGCATTCGCCGTGCTCGTCGTCGCGGGAAGCCCGTTCGTCCTCGGGACGACGTGGACGGACGCCTTTGTGAACGGCCTCACTCTCCTCGTGCTCGCCTGCCCGTGTGCGTTCGTCATCTCCACGCCCGTCTCCGTCGTCTCGGGACTGACGAGCGCGGCCCGGAACGGCGTGCTCGTGAAGGGCGGCCCGCACCTCGAAGCCGTCGCGGACGTGGACGCCGTCGCGTTCGACAAGACTGGGACGCTCACGAAGGGCGAACTCACCGTCACCGACGTCGTCCCCCTGAGCGGGAACACCGAGGAGGACGTGCTGCGGTGCGCGCGCGGCCTCGAACGCCGCAGCGAACACCCCATCGGTGACGCCATCGTCGACCACGCCGACGCCGAGTCGGTCGGCCGAAACGACATCGATGACTTCCAGAGCATCACCGGAAAGGGCGTGCGCGCGGACCTCGACGGCACCCGGCACTACGCGGGTAAACCCGGACTGTTCGAGGAACTCGGGTTCGACCTCTCCCACGTCCACGCGACCACCGACGGCGGCGTCGTGACGCGCACCACCCAACAGCTCTGCGAGCGCCACAACTGCCTCGACCTCCTCGCGGACACCGTCCCGGAACTCCAGGCTCAGGGGAAGACCGTCGTGCTCGTCGGCACGGCGGACGAACTGGAGGGCGTCATCGCCGTTGCGGACGACGTCCGACCGGAAGCCGCGCGCGCCGTCGAACGCCTCGGCGAGCAGGGCGTCGAGCACACGGTGATGCTCACCGGCGACAACGAGCGCACCGCGCGCGCCATCGCCGATCAGGTCGGCATCGACGACGTGCGCGCCGAACTCCTCCCCGAGGAGAAAGTCGCGGCCGTCGAGGACCTCGTCGACGAGTACGGCACTGTCGCGATGGTCGGCGACGGCATCAACGATGCGCCCGCGATGGCGACCGCGACCGTCGGCATCGCGATGGGCGCGGCCGGCACCGACACCGCGCTCGAAACCGCCGACATCGCCCTGATGGGCGACGACCTCTCCCGACTCCCCTATCTCCACACGCTCGCCGGCCGCGCGAACAGCGTCATTCGGCAGAACATCGGCGCGAGCCTCGCCGTGAAAGCCGGACTCGCGCTCGCCGTTCCCTTCGGCTACGTCCCCATCTGGCTCGCCGTCCTCGCCGGCGACGCCGGCATGACGCTCGGCGTCACCGGAAACGCGATGCGGCTCTCCCGCGTCAGCGCCGACGACACGGAGTAGCGTTCGAAACACCTTATTTCGAACGCGAGAATATAGTCAAAAGTATTACGTATTTGAGGTGGTAAGACGTACTCGATGCCCTCCAGACGACGCGTGTTGCAGATGGCGGGCGGCGGTCTCGTCGCCGCAGCCGGCG
>Ga0207813_100756_pt1 | contig 14525 bp, 18 predicted proteins | sample A23E3SouthBayCA_2_FD_187730 | JGI IMG/M metagenome (GOLD analysis project Ga0207813, IMG submission 187730) | Aerobic enrichment media microbial communities from Eden Landing Ponds, California, USA - A23 E3 (4) (SPAdes) | ecosystem: Environmental > Aquatic > Marine > Unclassified | place... | reverse complement strand
GCGCGTCTGAACGTTTTTATGCCGGAGCGCACCTATCCCCGGTACGATGACTACGACCGGCCCCGTTCCAGCGCTCGCCGACCGCGCGGCCGCCTGCGCCGACCGACTCCGAGCGGCCGACCGCGTGTTGCTGGCCTCCCACATTGACGCCGACGGGCTGACCAGCGCCGCCATCGCCACCGCGGCGCTGTCACGGGCCGGCATCCCTGTCGAGACCGTCTTCAAGAAGCAACTCGACGCCGCCGTAATCGAGAGCATCGCAGCCCGCGAGTACGACACTGTCTTGTTCACCGACTTCGGCTCGGGCCAGCTAGACGTGATCTCCGAGCACGTCGCTGCGGGCGATTTCGAGGCAATCATCGCCGACCATCACCAGCCGTCAGACCCGGATGATTGCCACCCCGACGCGGTCGTCGACACTGACGGCTACGCCGACTTCGAGACGCATCTCAATCCGCTGCTGGAAGGCATCAATGGCGCGTCGGAGCTTTCGGGTGCAGGCGCGGCGTACGTCCTCGCCCGCGCACTCTCGACTGGAGAAACGGACAACCGCGACCTCGCCGCGCTGGCGGTCGTCGGCGCGGTCGGGGACATGCAGGCCGTCGGCGGCGAACTCGTCGGGGCCAACGCCGGCCTCGTCGAGGAGGGAATCGCGGCCGACGTGCTGGAGGAGGGCACCGACCTCTCGCTGTACGGCAAACAGACCCGACCGCTGCCGAAACTGCTCGAATACGCCACTGAAGTCCCGATACCGGGCATCTCGAACGACCAGGCCGGTGCGACGCGGTTCCTTGAAGGCCTCGGGCTGGAGCTGAAAGCCGACGGCGGCCGGTCGAGCGATGAGAGACCGGCTTCGGGAGGCGCGCGGAGCGCGTCTGCCGGCAACTGGCGCACTTGGGCGGACCTCTCCGATGACGAGCGCCAGACCGTCGCCAGTGGGCTGGTCCAGCGTGCTGTCGAGCGGGGCGTCCCGGCGGACAAGATAGAGACGCTCATCGGCACGACTTACACGCTGACTGCGGAACCGCGCGGGACGGAACTCCGGGACGCAAGCGAGTTCTCGACGCTTTTGAACGCCACCGCCCGCTACGAGCGAGCGGACGTGGGGCTGGCAGTGTGTCTCGGCGAGCGTGACGCGCCGCTTGAGCGGGCGCGGACGCTACTGTCGAACCACCGCCGGAACCTCTCGGAGGGCCTCACGCTGGTCAAGGAGCGCGGCGTCACGCCGGCGGGGACCGTCCAGTGGTTCGACGCCGGTGACGCCATCCGCGAGACCATCGTCGGCATCGTCGCCGGGATGGCGCTGGGGACCGATGGTGTCGATTCGGACAAGCCCATCATCGCGTTCGCTAGCACCGACGAAGACGAGACGAAGGTGTCCTCTCGGGCGACCGGCCCGCTGGTCGGCCGGGGCGTCGACCTGTCGGTCGTGATGCGTGACGCCGCTCAGTCCGTCGGCGGCGACGGCGGCGGGCACGACATCGCGGCGGGTGCGACTATCCCCGCTGGGGAGGAGTCGGCGTTCATCGAGGCGGCCGACGAGATTATCAGCGACCAACTGTCGTAGCGGAGACATCCCGCGCGACGGCGCAACGTCCGACTCCCACCGCCAGTATCAGCAATAAAAGCTATACGTCCGCTTCTCCGAACACCCCACGATGGACTCTCGGGGCCTGTTCGATATCGCACTTGTCGTCGTTGCTGGCCTGCTAGCCTACACTGAGACGTTCGGCTTTGCGAACCCGCGGACGACGCTACAGGAGATTCTCACAGCTATCGCCGGGCTGGATATCCGTGTCTTTCTCGTTCTGGGTGGCATCTTCGGCATCTGTTTCGTCGCGTACCTCACGATGTATCTCCCGCAGAAGGACGCACGCACGATACAACGCTGAACATCGGGCCATCTTTATCCCCAGCCCTGTACCGTTCTGGCAATGACAACGTTCGATCCCGAGAAGTTCGAGGACAAGTACGCGAACTACTTCCCAGAACTGCAGAAGGCCTACAAGAACGCCTTCGAGCGGATGAACGACACGTACGACTCCGAACTGGTCCACGCGATCGACCAGCAGATCCTCAACGAGTCAGAGCCGTTCTACGATGACGGCGAGTTCAGCGTCGAATTACCTGAGAACCCGACAGAGCGGCTCTCGGCGGTCATCGTCGACGACGAGAAACTCGACGCCGTGCTCTCGGAATACGTCGACGAGATCGAGCGCGAACTGCGCCGCGTGTTCGACATCGACGACTGACTGCACTCGCCGCGGTTCGGCAATTGCTTTGTTATTCCTGTTCTGCCGGTGTCCCCGACGAAAGCGGGCGGTGATGCCCTACTCGTCGGGCATCATCGTCTCATTCGGTTCGGGAGCCGGAGTCGAATCCGGTTCCGACGGCACCGTGCCGCCACCCATTCCCGTTCCGGGGAGCGATCCGCCAGGTCCGGACTCGCCGGACTCTGCGGTCTGTGGTGCGTCTGCGGGTGATTTCTCGCCTGTGACGAGGAAATCAAGCAGATTCCCGACCAGTTGCTCGTTGTCGGCTCGGTAGAGGAACTCCTGTGTGAACACGTTCGTGTCACCGACAGTGACGACGTTCCCCGAGCGGGAAACGACGCCGTACGTGTCCTGTCGCCGGGTCTTCGAGAGCGTTGTCTGTTCCGTCGTCGTCAGTGCGGTGTCACCGCCCTGAACGGGGATCGCGGCGTAGAAGACCGCTCGGTCGACGCCTTCGGTGAGTTCCGTATCGCCCGTCGGCGTCGCGTAGACGTTCTGGTAGTTCGTGTCGTACTCGTGCATGTTGTACAGGTAGCCGTTCCCGTACGAGAGGCCGTACTGGCTCGCCAGTGGGGCCATCGGCTTGGTTACGCTATCCGACCGAATCGGGCCGAACAGTCCCAAGCCGGCGGGACTCGCCTGTGACGGCTCGTTCAGCAAGAGTACGCGACCGCCCGCGTCGCTGAACGCGGAGAGGCCGTTCAGCTCGCTCTCGGTGTAGCGCTGTTCTGCGCCGAGAACGACGAGGGCGTCAGCCGAGCGGAGGGACTCGTTGAGCGGGCTCCCGCTCTGTCGCTCACCGACGTGGTAGCGGACTGTCGCCCCGTTCTCGGTCAGGGTCGAGACAAGCGGCGTGAGCGCTTCGCGGTCGATATCGCCGGCGTGAGCAACGTCGATAACGACGACTTTCTCGGACGCGTCGGCCGACATCGAGAGGTCACCGCTCTCGTCCGCCGGAGTCGCAACGGACTCGCCGCTGTTGAACGACGGGGCATTCACCTGACTTACATCGGGGGCCGATTGCGCACCGCCACCAATCGCGACGGTGCCGACAATCACCGAGAGGACGAGTATCCCGATGAAAAATCCTGCTCGAATGACCGGACTCGAACGTGAGCTATCGGCTGCCATTTCAGGCACCTCCCTGTGCGGTGCTGTTGTAGACGACCTGTTGATTCTCCGGCGTGCCGTATATCATGAGGAAGTGGACTGTGTCGACGCCCTGGAACGTGTACGGTGCGCCTTTGGCGGCGACGGTAGCGTTCCCGCCGGCCTCACTCCCGCCAGTGAGGAAGAGCAGCCCTCGCGGGTCCGCGGGGTTGTGGTACACGACTTGATACTCCGAGAGATCAGCGGCACCAGCCGCGCCGGCTATCGCGGCTTCGAGTCCACCGACCTCATCCGCATAGCCGGTCTGGACCGCGCGACCGCCCTGATAGGCCGACGCTTCAGCGACCGTCTCGCGGGAGACATTGAGCCTGTCACCGCGTTCGGCCATGACTGCTCCGACGAAGGCTCGCTTCATCGATTCGAGGCTCGCGTAGTACTGGTCGCGCGTCATCCCTCGATGGGCCTTGTCGGGGCCAGTGGTGGCGGCGGGGCTCAGACCGTCGCTCGGCGCGGTTCCGATGACACCCACGTGGCCAACGAGACTGGCCGGCGTCACGTAGATGCGGTCGCTCGGGACCGCGGTGTAGTACGCGCCGGAGGCGGCGTACTGGTCGACGCTTGTGTACACCGGTTTCTCCGCCGAAAGCCGCTTGACGGCTAGATACATCGACTCACTGGAGGCGGCGCTTCCCCCGGGACTCGATATCCGGAGGACGACCGCTTCGACTGACTCGTTGCTGCGGAGCTCACGGAGTTTCTGTACCGTGTCTTGTGAGCTAGAACTGGAAATCGTTTCGTCGATATTCACTACAGCGACGTACTGTTCGTCACCCTCGGCGACCGACGCCGCATACGGTACGACGGCGGCACCAATGAGAATGGCAATAACCGCAAGCACCGTATACGACTGGAGGGCAGTTGCGACCCGTCTATCGATTGGGTTGTTCATGCGACAACATTGATTCGCTGTCACGTTGGAATAATAAAAGGATAGCCTGAATTGCTGGCTCAGAAGTCGCCGTCCCGGAACGACATGGGAAGTTTCCTTACTGTCGACCTGCAATCGACACCTATGGACCAACGCAAGCCGCCAGCCACGGAGGAAGGCTGGTACGCGCTGCACGATTGCCGGAGTATCGACTGGGACGCCTGGCGCGAGGCTCCCCAGCGAGTCCGCGACCGTGCGCTCTCTGAGGGGATCGGCTTCCTCGACGCGTACGAAGCCGTCGAAGACGCCGACGAGGGCCAGACGGCGGTGTACACCGTCATGGGCCACAAGGCCGACATCATGATTCTCCACCTGCGGCCGACGATGGGCGACCTCGATGCGGCCGAGCGCCATTTCGAGCAGACAGAGTTCGCCGCCTTCACCGAACAGGAGTTCTCCTACGTCTCTGTGACGGAGGCGTCGGGCTACACCGAGAAATCCCGCGAGTACTTCGAGGGCGAAGTGGACGACGACTCCGGGCTGGCCCAGTACATTCAGGCCCGGCTCCACCCCGACGTGCCGGACGAGGAGTTTGTCTGCTTCTACCCGATGAGCAAGCGCCGCCAGCCCGACCAGAACTGGTACGACACGTCCTTCGAGGAGCGGGCGGCCCACATCAAACGGCACGGCGACATCGGCCGTGGCTACGGGAGTGAGGTGAGCCAGATGATTGCCGGCTCCATCGGCTTTGACGACTGGGAGTGGGGCATCACGCTCTGGAGCGACGATATGCGCCACATCAAGGAACTGCTGACCGAGATGCGCTTTGACCCTTCAACCTCGCAGTTTGCCGAGTTCGGCCCCTTCTATGTCGGCCGGAAGTTCGACCCGTCCGAGTTACCGGCTGTGCTGGCCGGCCAGCGGGTGCCGACCGACGACGCATCGGTTCCGGAGACACCGGCGGACGTCGCGGAACATGAGCACGCGCCGGCCGATGCCGGTGCGAGTCACAGCCACGCCGAAGAGCCAACGGCGAGCGGTGCACAGACAGGAGCACACGCCGGCGGAGACACCGACAGCCACGGCGGCACCCACCCCGGGAGCGCCAGCGAGGGCGACCATCCACATTCCGAGGAGTCGTCCGACGAGGACGACTCGGGGTCGTCGAGTAGCTCAGGCGGCCGGCCGGACGTTTCAGCTGACTTCGAGGAGATAGACGACGCCGCACAGCGACTCGGTCGGCTGGGGCTGCACGAGGGTGACGCGTACGACGCCGGCGACTACGCGCTGGTGTTCCACTCCTCGGCCGACGCGGAGGACATCGTCGACGACGTGTCCGACCTCGAGAGCAACTTCGACCACTACGACCGCCACGTCCAGACGGCCGTGCGCGCCGACAGTGGCCAGACGTACGTCGTCAGCATCTGGACGGCGAAAGACGCCGCCGAGACGGCAGCCGGATTCCTGAAGGATATCGACGGTGTCGACGAACAGCTCGGCGGCTCCCTCGGCGAGGGTGTCGAGGGCAGCGAGACTGCGGATGACAGCGACGCTCAGGCCGCTGAATCGTCCCAGTCCATCCGCGAGACGCTCGAATCGGCGGGCGTCTACGCCGGGCAACCGCACGGCGAGGACGTGTACGCACTGGTCGTGTACTCCGAGGCTGACGCGGAAACGCTTGACGAGGAAGTCACAGACCTCCGGAGCGCGTTCGAGCGCTACGACACGCACGTCCAGACCACGGTGTACGGCGACACCGACGGCGATGTCGCGGCCGTCGCGTCGCTGTGGGACACCGAGGACGCCGCCCAGACCGCCAGCGACTATCTCACTGACCTCCCCGGCGTCGTCGGCCGTCACGGCGAGGGCGACGGGTTCGGGACGATGGGGATGTTCTATACGGTCAAGCCAGAATACCACGAGGACTTCGTCGAGAAGTTCGACACTGTCGGTGGTCTGCTCAAAGAGATGGACGGCCACCGCGAGACCTCGCTGCTGTTCAACCACGACGACGAGAACGACATGTTCATCGCGAGCCAGTGGGACTCACAGGAGGATGCGATGGCCTTCTTCCGCTCCGATGACTTCTCGGAGACGGTCGACTGGGGCCGAGACGTGCTAGCCGACCGACCGCGGCACGTGTTCCTGGCCTGACGAACGGCCACCAGCCAGCCTACTTCTCCGCTATCGACCAGCGACGAGCCGTAGCCGTCGGTAGTCTGCGACCCAGGTGTCACCGTCGAAAAGCGTCGGGCGGAGCCGGTCCTCGACAGCCGACAGCACTGCCGCTTGCTCGCTGTCGTCGACACCGGCGAAGAATTCGTCGCCGAACATCTCAATCCAGTTCCGGAGCCCCTCTTCACCGCCGTCGAGCGGCGTCGGTCGGTCGAATAGCCGTGAGAACTGCAGTTCGAGCCCATGCGCTTCGACTCGCGGCGCGTACCCGCCGATACTCGGGAAGTACCACGGACGACTGGCGTCGTAGCCCCGCACATCCAGTTCGGCGATGAGTGCGTCGGTTATGGCCGCCACGTTGCCGCGTCCACCGAACTCCGCGACGAACCGCCCGCTCTCGGTCAGCGCGTCGGCAACCGTCGACAGGACCGCGTCGTGGTCTTCACCGGGAATCCAGTGTAGCGCTGCGTTCGAAAATACCGCGTCGAACGGCCTGTCGGCGGTGTAGGACCGCACGTCCGCCTGCTCGAACGTGAGGGTCGGATAAGCGTCTCTGGCCTGTGCGACCATCTCCGCCGACGCGTCGATGCCGACCACCTCGGCACCGCTGTCTGCGATTTCTGCCGTCAGGTGGCCGGTGCCACAGCCAACATCCAGTACCTGTTCGCCGGGGTGAGGGTCCAGCAGGTCGACAACCGACTGACCGTGTTCGTGGACGAACCCGTGGCGGTCGTCGTAGTCGTCTGGGTCCCAGTCGTTGCCTGGCATGGCCTGTGCTATCCCGAGATAGAGTCAAAAGAATACCGACGGTGGTTCCGCCCGCGTTAGTCGTCGTCTTCGGTCACCGTTCGGTCGATGTCTTTCTCACCGAAGAAAATGTCTGCCCCGTCTTGGGCCACCTTCTCGGCAAGAACGGCACACTTGACGCGCATCGGCGAGATGTCGACGCCGAGCATCTCTGTGATATCGTCGCGGTCCATCGCTTTCAGGTCTTCGACCGCCATCCCAGCTAGCTCCTGTGAGAGCATCGACGCGGAGGCCTGTGAGATGGCACAGCCGTCGCCTTGGAAGGCGACCTGCTCGATGGTTTCCTCGTCTTCGTCGAGGACGACATCCATCCGTATTTCATCGCCGCACATCGGGTTCTCACCGATGTGGGTAAACGTTGGGTCCTCGATCTCCCCGTAGTTCCGGGGGTTCTTGTAGTGATCGAGGATCTGCTGCCGGTACATATCCGAGCCACCGATACCCATAATTGAACTATGATACGGCTGTCAGTCGGAAAAACGTTCCGAGGTATCGATTCGCATGTCCGATGTCCTGTGATAGGAGCCGCGTTGACGGCCTGTGAGAACCGACAGGCTCCCTTCTGCCAGTAGGTAGTATTTACTAATCTAGCTCCGTTCTGTGAGCCCGTGGGAGAGAACACTGCTCCGTCTCCGACTGACCATGCCGTTCGCCCCGTGGGGTTCGTCAGCGATGAGCCGGTGATTCGCCAGATCGGCGACCGGACGCTGTATCTCGGCAACAAACACGCGGCACGCGGGGTGCACGACCAGTCCTTCGAACACGTGCTTTCGGCGACGAGTGAGTCTTATCCGCTCACGACCGCCCACCACCCGCTTATCGATGGCTCGGGCAACGAATGGGCGGCGTTCGAAGCGGCCGTCGATACTGCCCGGCGCTTCGTCCGAGCGGACGGCCCGGCGCTGATTCACTGCAAAGCCGGCGTCTCCCGGAGTGCGACGCTGATCGCGACAGCTATCGCTGCCGAAGAGACCCGGCCGCTTTCTGACGCACTTGCGGCCGTCCGGGCAGCCCGACCGATTGCGACTCCGAACCCGGCGCTGTATAAGCTAGCCGTCATTTATCTCGCTGCAGATGAGTCCCACTGATCGATGCCCAGTGGATCTACTCCGTGACGGCGTTCTCGTCCTTCTTGACGACCTCGTCACGGATCCGGTCGACCCACAGTGCAATCGGCCAGTCGTCTGTCTGGTACGGTGCAGCCCCGTCGAGCAATTCGAGGCGTCCGACAGAGTCCGGCGGCATTGTGACCAGTCCCTCGTGACCCGTTTCACCCACTGCCTCGATCTTGTGTCGGGCCCCACCGGGTAGATAGACGAACTCGCGTGGTTCAGCCCGGAGCACCTGCTCGCTTCCGTCTTCGCGTTTCAGCGTGTATCTGGCGGCACCATCGAGACACAGACACACCTCGTCGAAACTGGGCGCGTGCGTGTGCCAGTCGATGACCGCGCCAGGGTCCATCTCGAAGTACAGCAGCTTGAATTCGTTCGTGGTACACACCGGATACGACCGGATGTCGCCACTGCCCTGCTCGAAGTGGCTGGCGTCGTCAAGCGACACCTTGTACATTTTCTGCTCGGGGAGGTGCGTGTAATCGAGTGATTCCGGCGTCAGTGACGACTCCGTCTCATCGGTATCAGTCATCGTCCTGTCAAAAATTATCGGCGGAGTGTCATATAGCTGCCGTGCACACCGGCACTATATTACAACTGAAAATACCACCAGTTACATCCCATATAGGGACTGAGCGCCCGATTACGCGAACAACTGCCGGGCGTCGTCGATAGCCGACACGAGCTTGTCCACTTCCTCACGCGTGTTGTAGATGTAGAACGAGGCTCGCGCAGAGGCGGGGACGCCCATCTTGTCGTGGAGCGGCTGCGTGCAGTGGTCGCCAGCGCGGATGGCGACGGCGGAGTCGTTGAGGATCGAGGAGAGGTCGTGAGCGTGGACCGAATCGAGGTTGAACGAGACGAGGCCACCGCGCTCTGTTCCCACAGACGGACCGTACGTTTCCACGTCACCCTCTTCACGGAGCTGTTCCAGTGTGTACTGGGCGAGTTGTTCCTCGTGGCGCTGGATCCGTTCCATGCCGATGTCGTCGAGGTAGTCACAGGCCTCTGCCAGCGCGATGCCCTGCGCGATGACTGGGGTGCCGGCCTCGAACTTCCACGGAAGGTCGTTCCACGAGGCATCCTCGAAGGTGACTTTCTTGATCATCTCGCCGCCGTAGAGGTACGGCTCCATCTCCTCAAGAATGTGTTTCTTGCCGTAGAGGACGCCGATGCCGGTCGGACCGGCCATCTTGTGCCCGGAAAAGGCCAGGAAGTCGGCATCGATGGCTTCCACGTCGACTGGGCGGTTCGGGACCGACTGTGCGCCGTCGACGAAGATGTACGAATCGTGGTCGTGGGCGATGTCCGCCAGTTCCGAGACGGGATTGACCGTGCCGAGCGTGTTCGAGACGTGGACGACACTGACCATCGCGGTGTCGTCGGTGATGATCTCGCGGGCGTGGTCCATGTCGAGCGTCCCGTCCTCGTCGACGCGGATATAGCGGCAGGTCGCACCGGTCTTCTTGGCGATTTGCTGCCAGGTGACCAGCGAGGCGTGGTGTTCCATCTCCGTGAGAACGACCTCGTCTTCGGGCCCGAGTTCGTTCAGGCCCCAGGCATATGCGACGAGGTTCTCGCTCTCAGTGGTGTTCTTGGTAAACACGATCTCCTCGCGCTCGCCAGAGGCACCGATGAACTCGGCGACGCGGTCGTGGGCGTCCTCGTAGGCGACACTGGCCTCCTGACTGAGCTGGTGGAGACCGCGGTGGACGTTGGCGTTGGTCGTCCGGTAGTAGTCGGCGATGGTCTCGACGACCGGTTCGGGCGTCTGCGTGGTGGCCGCGTTGTCGAGATACACCACTTGCTCGCCGCCGAACTCGCGCTGGAGGATGGGGAAGTCCTCGCGGAGACGCTCCACGTCAAGTACTTCAGATTCAGCGTGTCCCATTAGTTCTGTTCAGGGGCTCAACAGGCAACATTCCTTCGGTTCACCTAGAACTCTTCCCGGCCGGTAGCGGCCGTTTCTTTGCCCTATCCGGAGTCAGAGTCGGACTCAGACACGGATTTGGCGGCCATCGCGTGCTGTTCCCGATAGGTCTCAAGCAGGTAGTTGTCCCAGACGAGATCGCCGAGGATGTGGGCGTACAGCACGACGGCAGTAAACAGCGCTAGCGGCTCGGAGACGAGCCAGATACCGAACACGACCACGCCGCCGATGAGGTGATGGCTGAGGAGTCGCTGGAGCGGCCAGAGGTCCTGCGGGCCGAAGATTTCATTTTGGTCGAACATCACGATCTTCGGGTTCCGGAGACAGCGGCGGAGTGCGGCCCAGTCGCCGGTTTCTACTCGGGCAACGGCGAAATGATCGAAGTCGATGGCGACGCCGACAACCACTGCGTAGCCGACAGCGGCCCACCAGGGGAGCGGGATCGGCAAAACGACAACGCCGGCAGCCCCGACGGCCGCAGAGACGATCGCGTGGTCTCGGGAATACATACGTCCCCCTCGATGGGCGTTCGCAAAGACTGTCGGGGTCGGGCTGCCAGTCGCGACCGCAGTTACATCCAGAGCAGTTGTGCGTGGCGCGTCTCGCCCAGATCGAGGACGTTCTCTTCGTCGACGAAGCCGTGCTCGACGGCAACGTTGACAGCGTCGTCACCGACAATGTTGGCGACCGAACAGCGGGCGAGACTATCGACGATTTCGTCTTCGGTAGCCGTTTCGCCGCCGTAGAACTCCTCGCTGACGGTGAGCGATACGGGGCCGTTCTCGAACGTTTCGCCCATGATGTCGGGGTCACAGACGGAGACGAGCAACCCCTCGTCGGTGTCGCGTTCGTTGAGTATCATTCAAGCAACTGCTGTTCGGCCTCCTCGCGCATCTCGTCGACCTCCTCGGCCAGTTCCTCGGCGCGGTCGAACTCGCCGACCTCTTCGAGGGCGCGGGCCTTCTCTTCGAGCACGTCGGCGTTGCGGAAGCCGAGGCGGACCGCGTTGTCGAACGCGTCGATAGCTTCGTCGGCCAGCCCGCGTTCGAGCAGGAAGAAGCCGCGGTTGTACCAGCCCTCGCCGAACCGGGGGTCGATTTCGACGGCGCGCTCGGCGTGTTCGAGCGCCTGTTCGGAGCGGCCGGATTTCCACAGCGCGTACGCGAGGTTCGTCTCGGCCGTAGCGGCGTGGTCGGACTCCTCGTCGAAGTTGAGGGCTTCCTTGTACGCGCCGATGGCGGCGTCCCACTCTTCAAGTTCCGCGTGGGCCGCGCCCTTGTTCGTCCAGGCTTCCTGCTTGAGTCGGTCGTCGTCCGTGTACTGGGCGACCCGCTCGAAGGTTTCGGCGGCCTGTTCGTGGCGGTTGATGTGCATATACTCCAGACCGACATCGAGCAGTTGCCCGGGGTCGACGGCGTCAGAGGAGATGTTCCGCTGGTCCAGTAGGTCAGTGACAACACGGGAGTCGACGGGGTCGACCTTGTCCGGGTCCACCTCGAACTCTGGCGGTTCGAGATCGAACCCCTCGTAAGGGTCGTCGAATCCCTGCCCTTCGGAGAAGGCGTGATCGTCGTCGTTGTCTGTCATACCTCCTGATTGACGGCCAATCCGGTTAAGGGCTACGTCCACGACTCGTCAGGATTCAGGCGGCAAGCGTCCGGATTCCCGGCCATTCGGGACTCGCTGATGCCGGATGCGTTCATCGTCTTCACAGGGACATCCTTGCGGTCGTTTTCGGGGCCTTGACCGCGGTGTCCGTTGCTTTCTTGCGGACCGGTCCGCAATCCTCGCATATGTCAAAGCGCCTGTTCGTCAGCGTTGACCTCGACGGGCTGGGCGACGCTGTGGCGGCCGTTCAGGACCGGTTCGACGGCGTGTCGGGCCTTCGACTGACCGACCCCGGGCAGGCCCACGTCACGCTGAAGTTCCTCGGTGACACCGCGCCGGACCGGGTTGCTGATGTTGTCGCCGCCCTCGAAGCCGCGGTCGAAGACAGCGGTGTCGAGCCGTTCGAAGCCGAGATCGGCGGTCTCGGCGTCTTTCCGTCGCTGTCCTACATCAGCGTCGTCTGGGTCGGCGTTCGCGACGGTCAGGGCGGCCCAGAACTGACTGCGCTGCACGAAGCTATCGAAGACAGGACCGTCGCGATGGGGTTCGACTCGGAGGATCACGAGTTCACGCCGCATGCAACCATCGCCAGAATGGACCACGCTGGGGGCAAAGAGACAGTACAGAACATCGTCGAGAACGACGACCCTGACGTGGGATGCCTGCAGGTCACGGAAATCCGACTGAAAGAGAGTGAGCTTGGGCCTGGCGGCCCGACGTACCGGACCGTCGAGTCGGTGTCGCTGTGAGCGTGTGCCTCACAGCTCCCGGTTCGAGTGCGATGTGGACGGTGCCCACGGATAGATAATGTCATAGCTCTGGTAATAACTGGGCCGCGGCGTCGGCCGTGTCGTACCATTGTCGGTATCCACGTTGAATCGGTCAATTAGGCACCTGAGTCGCTATCCACGGCGTACTGGCTGCCCGTTTAGGTCAGCCAAAACAAATCAGGTTAGTGACAATTTTTATCGGTCCGAGCGGCGTAGGGCCGATATGGTCGCCGTCGAGAACGTTGTCTTCGTGTTCGTCGCGGGGTTGCTTACGGCGCTCGCCACCGGCCTCGGTGCGATCCCGTTTTTTCTGGTGGATGAGTTCTCCGACCGCTGGAACGTCCTGCTGTGGGGGCTGGCGTCGGGGATCATGGTCGCCGCCTCGCTGTTCGGCCTCGTGCGAGAAGGGCTCGCCTACGGATCGCCGGTGCTGCTGGTCCCCGGTGTTCTGGCCGGGGTTGGGCTTGTCGCTGTAGCACACGAACTGCTAGACGATTTCGACCAGTCCCCCAAGCAGTTCGAACAGGCGGATTTCACCAAGCTGCTGCTGATTCTAGGCATTTTGACTGTCCATAGCTTTCCGGAGGGCGTGGCTGTCGGCGTCTCCTTCGCGGAACTCGGGCTGGAGGCGGCTACGCCCGAATCCGCCGTTGGCATCGTCGGCGTCTCCGTCCCGCTGTTGGCGGTGTTTATGACGGTCGCCATTTCTATCCACAATATTCCGGAAGGGACTGCCATCGCCATCCCGCTTCGCTCGCTCGGTGTCAGTGAGTGGAAGATGGTCTGGTGGGCGGTGTTCTCCTCACTCCCACAGCCGGTCGGGGCCGTTATCGCGTATTACTTCGTCACGCTGGCGAAGGCGTTCCTCCCGTTCGGCTTCGGCTTCGCCGCCGGGGCGATGGTGTACCTCGTACTCACAGAGTTCGTCCCCGAGGCGCTGGAGTACGGGGACGGCTTGCCGGGTGGGGGCAAACGCGAGCTACTCACTGGCATCGCTGTCGGTGTGTTGGCGATGGTGCCGCTGGCGTTCGTTTAGAAGGGGAGCTTGTTCCGGATGACCGTGAGATCGACGAAGGCCTTCAGCGGGTCGTCGTAGTCATCGACGCGGGTTTCCATCCGGTAGTTCGAATGGTCGACAGCGAAGAAGTACGGTCCGGGTTCGTCCAGTGACTCCCGCGCGCCGCCGTCGTCTGTCGATGCCTCATAGATATCTGACCCCTCGGGTTGGACCGCTGTCTGGCTAAACTCGGGGTTCCCCGACGGTGTCTGGTTGGGCTCCCGACCCTTGATATATGTATCGTACTGCTCGAACTGCTCGCGGTCGGTGAAAAAGTACACGTTGAACGGGATATCCGCCTTGACAATATACTGTAGCTCACCGCCCGGGTCGGACACGTCCGGGATTTCCTCCTTTATCCACGCCTCATGTGGATTGATTCTGACATCCTGTTGCACGCTGACGACGACCTCCCCGCCACCACCCAAGCAACCAGAGCCGACGGCTGTTGCACCGACACCCATTGTCTGGAGGAATTTCCGGCGCCTCATCCTTTGATAATCAGGGCTACGGGTTACTTAGTTCTACGTCCGCAGTTATAGCCGCTGATAACGGGCCATGACCGGCTCGAAAAGGAAGGAATTTAAACCACGGCACGGAACAAGCACCATACCATGGGTAAGAAATCGAAGGCTACGAAGAAGCGACTGGCCAAACTCGACAACCAGAACAGTCGAGTCCCGGCCTGGGTCATGCTCAAGACGGACCGCGAGGTCCAGCGCAACCACAAACGACGCCACTGGCGGCGCAACGAC
>Ga0207813_100753_pt1 | contig 14555 bp, 18 predicted proteins | sample A23E3SouthBayCA_2_FD_187730 | JGI IMG/M metagenome (GOLD analysis project Ga0207813, IMG submission 187730) | Aerobic enrichment media microbial communities from Eden Landing Ponds, California, USA - A23 E3 (4) (SPAdes) | ecosystem: Environmental > Aquatic > Marine > Unclassified | place... | reverse complement strand
CCTCCGCGTCGCCAGCGTCACCGGGTCGAAGGTCGGCTTCGATTCGCTCGAATCGACGACGTTCGATGGCGAGCCGACCGCGGCGTACCGCGACCGGACGCTCGCCGCCCACGCCTACCTCGGTGCCGACCCAATTCGTGAGGCGCTCGACGCGGACGCTGATGTCGTGCTCACGGGCCGTGTCGCGGACTCCTCGCTGTTCCTCGCGCCGCTCCTCCACGAGTTCGACTGGTCGTTCCCGCACGAGAACGCGTCGAAACACATCGGCCAGGGTATCGCCGCGGGCCACCTGCTCGAATGCGCGGGCCAGGTGACGGGCGGATACTACGCCGACCCCGGCCGCGCGGACGTCGACGACCTCGCACGCCTCGGCTTCCCGGTCGGCGAAGTCACCGCCGACGGCAACGTAACCATCACGAAACTCCCCGACACCGGTGGCGAGGTGACGGTCGCGACGTGCACTCAGCAGCTGTTCTACGAGATTCACGACCCGAGCGAGTACCTCGTTCCCGACGGCGTCGTTGACTTCACGAACGTCACTCTCACTGACGCTGGCACGGACGCGGTCGCGGTCGAAGGTGCAGTCGCCGCCCCCCGCCCGGACACGCTGAAGGTCTCGCTCGGCTACGACGCCGGCTACCGTGGCGTCGGGGAACTATCGTACGCCGGACCGAACGCACGCGGCCGGGCGGAACTCGCAGGCGACGTGGTGCGTGAACGCCTCGACGTGCGCGGCGTCGATCCCGAGGAACTCCGTGTCGACCTCGTTGGCGTGAACTCGCTACACGGCGACGTCAGCGACATCGACCCGTATGAGACGCGATTACGCGTCGCTGCGCGCGACCCCGGCCGGGAGACGGTCGCGGCCGTCGCGCAGGAAGTCGAGACGCTGTACACGAACGGGCCTGCGGGTGGCGGTGGCGCGCGAACTAACGTAGACTCAGTCGTCGGTATCGTATCGACGCTTGTTGACCGCGAGACGGTCTCACCGTCGGTGTCCGTGACGGAGGTGGCGCAATGACGACCGTGCGAGACCTCGCATTGGTCCGCGCGGGCGATAAGGGAAACACGTCGAATATCGTCGTGGTCGCGGAGTCGGACGCGGCCTACAACCAGCTCGTGCGTACCCTCACGGAGGACCGCATGTTCGAGCGATTCGAACACCTCGGCGCAGACACGGTCGAACGATACGAGATACCGGCGTCTCACGCGTTGAACTTCGTGATTCGTGGAGTGCTCGCAGGAGGTGTGACGACATCGCTGCGAGTCGACAGCCACGGCAAGTCGCTGTCCTCGCTCGTCTCCGCAATATCGATCGCGTAACTCAGTTGTGCGTGAACGACCCGAGGGGAAGGGTCGGACGACGTCTGAGGGGAGTCTTCCGCTGCTTTGACTGCCATGACGGATGATAGCTCGACGCCGCCGATCAATCATTAATAACCATCCCATTTATTGTTTGGGGTTTCGTTGACCTACACGGAGGCAGTCACTGCTATAGAATACTTTGACAGCGGAGCGGCCTCCAGTACCAACAGACGCCGCCGTCTCTCCCCACGAGCGCCCGTTCTATCTCGCTCCACCCAGTTTTCGTCCGTTTCGCCGTGGCAGGTCAGAGGTAGCGTTCGAAGATGTCCGCGAACTCCGCGCGAACGAGGTCTCGCATCGCGTCGGCGCGGGCCTGCCGTCGCGACCGCTCGTCGAGGTAGTTCCGCTCGGAGACTGCCGGGTCACGGCTTCCCTGAGATGCGGCGACCGCCGCCGTTCCAGCCTCGATATCCGGACGCTGCCGGCGGTACAGACGGTACCACGTCCGCCGCCCCATCTTCGGTAACGGCGGCCCGCCCGCCACCGACACGTCCGCACGCTCCCCGAGCGACCGGAACCACCGACGCGCCGTCTCCGTCGACATCCCGCCGGACTGCCCCGGGAGCAGGTAGCCGTTCCAGTCTTCAGCGTCCGCGAACGCGGTGACCCGCTCCCGGACCGCGTCCACGCCGACCAACAACTCCACCGTATTCCGGGTGCGCCGCGCGTTCTTCCGCTCGCCCGCCGCGAACTCGATGTACGGCACGTCCCCCTCCTCGGGGTCAAGCACGAGCTGGTCGACGTGGAGCTCGCACGCCTCTACCGGCCGTAATCCCCAGCCCGCGAGCGCCAGCAGGAGGAAGCGTTCGTCGGCGTCCGCGACCGTGAGCAACGCTTCCACGTCTTCGCGGGACAGCGCCGGATGGTCGTAGAGCGGGTCCTCGTCCCAGCCGAACCGGTTCAGGATGCTCGCGGCCGGGTTGTAGAGCGCTCGCCCCATCTCTTCGAGGAACGTGTACCAGTTCTTCACCGCTGAGACGTACTTCTTCTTCGACGCGAGCGTCCCCAATTCGTCGTCGAGGACGCGGAAGGTGTCACGTACGCGCGCTATCTCGTCGGGCTTCGCCGTCTCGTCCAGCAGCGGCGACAGCAGGTCGCTCGTCTCGTTCACGTCCCGATAGGTGGTGACGTACGTCCGGAGGCGCGAGCGCCGCGGCCCGACCGTCGTCGCCGCCCGTCCCCGGTCACGCTCCAGCTCTTCGAGGTAGTCCTCCAGCCCGCGCACCGTCGGATCGTGGTCGAGTCCCCACGACGTACTCTCCTCTGGGTTCGGTGGGAGGCCGACAGAGTCGTAGAACTCTCCCGGGGAGAGGTCGTGGTCGCGGCGGAGGCGCTCGACGAACCCCGAGTAGTTCTCCTTCAGCCACGCGTAGGACGGCGTTTCGCGCTCCGGATCCACGTCAGCTTCCCTGAGTGCGGGTACGATTTCCTCCTCGTAGAATTCCGCGAAGTCGTCGAGGTCGTCGAAGCGAGCGTAGTTCGGCATTAGTTCGTAGCAGCGCAAAGCGACTCCATTTCAGAGACGAACTGGCGGGTTCGGGCGGGAAGAGTGCTGATGTCTTCGTCGATTGTCCCGTATCCATAGTCGGCCTGTTGGCGGAGTTCTCCGAGGTCGTTCAGAAATCGGCCGTCCGTGCGTGCGGCGTCACCGGTCCCGACGATTTCGGATCCGAAGAGGCTGAGGACACCCCCATGAGTTGTTGGATTATGTCCGCGGTCGTAGAGCGCATCCTCGGCCGCGTGAAAGCAGGCGTAATAGAGGCGGTTGACGACGACTGCGTCTGAGAGTTCGGCGTTTCGTGCGCCTTCCGCGTCTGAGAGTGCTTGCCGTGCCTGTCTGAGTTGGTCTTCGACAGCTGCTTCTCCGGGGAAATCATCCTCAGACATACGCACGCCCCTCTTTGAGGACGTTCTGGACAAACGGGTTTCCTTCCTGCTGCTGACGCTCGAACGTGTGTTCGTCCAGAATGTGGAGTTCAACGAGCGGGCCATACTCAAGCATTACGTCGTACGCGATATCGCGGAGTGAATCAGCGGTGGCAGCTCGCTCGGGCCTATCTGAGAGGACAACGAGGACGTCAACGTCGCTTGATCGCCCGGTCGCTTCACCGCGAACGGTCGAACCGAAAACGTATAGGTCGGTAATCCTGTCGCCGTACTGCGACCGCGCGCGGTCGACGAACGCTGCCGCTGCATCGGCGTGGGCGTTCTCCGGGAGCGACCCATTTGCGGTCTCCTGCTTCATATTCAGAGGTATGGGCTCCGATGCCATTTATATTTCCCCGAGCGAATGCCGCTGGAGCGGTGAAGACGGCCGCTCGCTGTGTTAGGTGACGATTCTAAGGGCATGAATTTCGGTTGGTAGAGCGTTATCGTCATGTTAGTTAGTGTTTGTGGTGCGTTGTTGTCTGGCCTGGACAACCAAACAACACGCAATACGGCACGGCACTGCCAGAATATGGATAAACTACATAACGCTATATCAAATGTTGGCGGCCCTACTTACGACAAGACCACGACGAGGAAGTTCGGCTCACGGGCCCAGAAACGGACTCCAGTGGGGCGCCGACGTTGTTCCAGCACTGCTGGAGAGTCGAGCAGGACTTGCACCGCCACCTCGATACAATTATATGAGCGTATGTTCAACTAGTCATCTATGAGCTCACAAACGGAACGACTCGAACGCCTCATCACCGAGGAAAGCGGTGGGTGCTGTGAGGCCGATATCGAGGAACGCCTCGACTCACTGCGTTCGTATCAATCGGAGACACCCACCAATCCCGAATCCGATCTAACCGCGCTCAAGACGCTGGGAAACGATACGCGATACAATATCGTCCGGTTGCTGACGACCGCGGACCGAGAGCTGTGTGTCTGTGAGATCAATCCGGTCTTCGACGTCAGTGACAGCGCGATCAGTCACGCCCTCTCGGACCTCTACGACGCCGGCCTCGTCACGCGACGAAAGGACGGAACGTGGAGGTACTACGAAACGACCGACCGGGCCGACGCGCTGCTGGCCGCCCTCGACGAGACCCGAGGGGACGACCGATGACCGACACGCAGGTCCGCGTCGCGTTCATGTGCGTCCAGAACGCGGGGCGCTCACAGATGTCGACTGCGTTCGCCGAACGCGAACGGGAGCGCCGCGGCCTCGACGACGTCGTCGAGATTCTCACTGGCGGCACTCATCCCGCTGAGCACGTTCACGACGTCGTCGTCGAAGTGATGCGGGAGGAAGGCTTCGACCTCTCGGGGCGGACGCCGAGGAAAATTTCGACGGCCGAACTCGAATCGTGTGACTACGTCGCCACGATGGGATGTTCGACGCTCGAACTCGATGCCGACGACTCCGATGTCGATATTCGGGACTGGGCGCTGGACGACCCCGACGGCCAAGACCTCGACCGCGTTCGAGACATCCGTGATGACATCCGTGGCCGCGTGAGTGCGCTCTTCGACGAAATCGAAGAAGAGGTGAGCACGGATGCCTGAAACGAGCGACCCGTCGGCGGAGTCTGGGCTCGACGCACAGACCCAGCGGACGGTTGTCCGGGAGCGATACGCACGCATCGCCACGGAGACGAGTGACGTGGAGGGTAACTGCTGTTCGAGCGATGATTCCTGTTGTAGTCCCGCAGAAACATCGGCGCAAACTGATGAGACAGCTCGTCAACTCGGCTACTCCGATGCCGACCTGGAGAGTGTCGACGGGGATGCGAACCTGGGGTTGGGGTGTGGGAATCCACAAGCGATTGCGTCGCTGAATCCCGGCGATTCGGTGCTCGACCTCGGGTCCGGTGCGGGATTCGATTGCTTCCTTGCCGCTCAAGGGGTCGGTGGGACTGGCCGTGTAATTGGCGTCGACATGACGCCCGAGATGGTCGAGAAAGCACGTGCGAACGCCGGCCGAAACGACGCCGAGAACGTCGAGTTTCGTCTCGGGGAGATCGAACACCTCCCGGTTTCCGATGCCAGTATCGACGTGATCATCTCGAACTGCGTCGTGAACCTTTCGCCGAACAAGCCCCAGGTGTTCGACGAGGCGTTCCGCGTTCTCCGTCCCGGTGGCCGCCTCGCGATTTCGGACGTCGTGCTGACTGCGGCGGTGCCGGACGCGGTTCGCGCTGACCCGGACTCCGTAGCGTCCTGTGTCGCTGGCGCGTCGACCATCGACCGACTCGAATCGATGCTTGATGCTGCGGGCTTCGAAGCGGTGCGTCTCGCGCCGAAAGACGACAGTGACGAGTTCATCCGCGACTGGGACGACGACTACGACGTGAGCGAGTTCCTCGTCTCCGCGACCATCACCGCTCGAAAGCCGGAGGACGGCGATGAGTAGCGCCGACACGCACGACCACGGCCCGGACTGCGACTGTGAGAGCTGTGGCGACCCGCGGTCGATGGACTTCCTCGATAAGTACCTCACCGTCTGGATCCTCGGTGCGATGGCCGTCGGTGTGGGACTCGGGTTCGTCGCGCCGTCGGTCACTCAACCCATTCAGGACTTCCACCTCGTCGAAATCGGTCTCATCGCGATGATGTATCCGCCGCTGGCGAAGGCCGATTACTCGCGGCTTCGCGCGGTGTTCAGCAACTGGCGCGTTCTCGGACTGAGCCTCGTCCAGAACTGGCTCATCGGCCCGACGCTTATGTTCGCGCTCGCTGTGATTTTCTTCAGCGGGCTCGTGCCCGGCCTGCCTGCTCGGCCCGAGTTCTTCCTCGGCCTCGTGTTCATCGGGATGGCTCGGTGTATCGCGATGGTGCTCGTCTGGAACGAACTTGCGGACGGCTCGACCGAGTACGTCACCGGCCTGGTCGCGTTCAACAGTCTCTTCCAGATCCTCACGTACGGCGTGTACGTCTGGTTCTTCGGCCTCGTGCTCCCGCCGCTGCTCGGGATGGAGACGCTCGTCGCCGGCATCGAGACGTTCAACGTCACGCCGATGCAGGTGTTCCAGGCGCTCGTCATCTTCCTCGGAATCCCCTTCGTCGGCGGGTTCCTCACACGGTTCGTCGGCACGCGAACCAAGAGCGAGGAGTGGTACGAGGAGACGGTCATCCCGAAAATCGACCCACTCACGCTCGTCGCGTTGCTGTTCACGGTCGTCGTGATGTTCGCTACGCAGGGCGAGACCATCGTCGCCGCGCCCGCCGACGTGCTCCTAATCGCCGTTCCACTGGCGATTTACTTCGTCGTGATGTTCTTCGTGAGCTTCGGGATGGGCAAGGGCATCGGCGCGGACTACTCGACGACGACGGCGATCGGCTTCACCGCCGCCTCGAACAACTTCGAACTCGCAATCGCGGTCGCCGTCGCGGTGTTCGGCGTCGGTTCAGGCGTTGCGTTCACGACCGTCGTCGGCCCGCTCATTGAGGTTCCCGTGTTGCTCGCGCTGGTCAACGTCGCCCTGTACTTCCAGCGCAAATTCGATTGGAGTGGTGCCACGACCGGACAACTCGACACGTCGCCCTCCACCCCGCCCGCCGAAGACGACTGAATAGGCTGCTGGCGTCGGTGGACTCGAATCTGGAGAACAGTCGTCGAACGTGTTTTTCAGGTTTCGAGTACTGAGCGCGCTCGTTGTACGTAGCTGTTCGCGCCCCAGCTCCGGGCGTCGCTGATTTCGTCGAGGAGCCGGCGTGCGTCGGCTGCTGAGAGGTGGTCAGTTCGCACGAGCACCGAGAGGAGCGTTGGTGTCGTGACGAGGCGGGTCGCGGCAAGCGAGGCGTGAATCAGCCCGAGTTGGTTGAACTCGTCGCAGAGGAAGAGGGCGGCGTCGAGGTCGTTCGCGAGCGTGACGGCGGCGTTCTCGCTGTCGTCGAGCGGGAACTCGGCGTCGAGTTCGACTGACTGTGTCGTGAATGACTCCGCGCGGTCGAGCACGGTGGATGCGGCACGCCCGTGGCTGTCATCGTACGAGGCGATTTCACGGAGTTCCTCGACGACCGCTGTCGGGACGACGACCTTGTACCGCGAGAGACAGCGCGCGAGCGGGTCGGGCGTGTTACCGGCGACGATTCCGAGACTCACGAGGGCGGAGGCGTCCGCGATAAGCCGCGACATCTATGCGTCCGCGGCCTCGTCGACGAAGTCCTCGTCCAACTGCTGTTTCAGCACGCGGAGGTTCGCCGCCTCCTCGGCACCGACGAGGGACTTGAGCTGTTCGAACTCGATTTCGTCGTCGTAGTAGGCGGCGGCGATCTCCTGGGTGAGCGCGTCGTCGTGAGCGGCGTCTTGGAGGTACTCTCGGAGCGCGGTCACGAGGACATCCGTCCGGTCTTCTCCGAGGACCGCGGCCAGCGCGTCGGCCCGGTCGATGAGCCGATTCGGGGCCCGAAACTGCACGCGCCGCTTATCGCTGCTCATATGTGTACAATGTGAGCCAACGTGATGCCGCTCGATTCTGCCCGATTCTCGTGTATTCTCCTAAACGTGGCCGCGGGCCAAAGCCGCGATTAGACGTCTTCGGTGTAGACTCGCACCTCGCCGTCGTTGGTGATGCCGACGTCGATGGTGGTCGTTAGTTCGTTTTGGTTCGTGGCGTCTTCGAGGACGCCGTAGAGGTGTGTGTAGAGTTCTGGCCGGCAGTACGCGATTTTGATGCCTGCGTCGTCGGCGTGCTCGTAGACGCTGGCGACTAGTTCCTCGAAACTCGTTCCGGGCGTGACGGAGAATTGGATTGGCGACCGTACCGTCCGGACGAGTTCGAGCGTCCGGCGCGCTTTCTCGATGTTCTGTTCCGCCGCTCGTTCGATGGCACTGATATTCGAGTCCGTCGTTCCCAGTTGGTCCGCGACCTCTCGCTGGGTCCGACCTTGCTCTCGGAGTTCGAGCACCTCCACTTGGCGGGCGGTCAGCGTCGTTGATTCGGCGGAAACCATACCGGGGTAAACAGATATGTTTGAGTTAAGCTTTTCTCTCAAACGCTTCTCTATCTCGCATAGTGACCGCTGACTCTCCGAGGACGCGACGGCAGTTTCTCTTGGCCAGCGGAACGGCGGCTGTCGCTGGCTTCGCGGGCTGTACGAGCACTCTCGGGCGAGACGACCGCGAGTCCACGACGGTCGCGATTCTCGCCGCGGGAAGCCTCCAGAACGCGCTCACGAACGGTCTCAAGCCCGCTGTCGACGTCCCCCTCAGAATCGAATCGCACGGCTCCGCGACCGTCGCGCGACTCGTCGCGGAGGGCCAACGCGACCCCGACATCGTCTCGGTCGCCGACGTGGCACTGTTCGACCGTCCGCTCTCGCCATCGTGGTACTCAGAGTTCACCAGCAACGCCGTCGTCATCGCGTACAATCCGGACACCGCCGGCGGAAAGCGGGTGGCCGAGGCCGGACGCGAGCGGTGGTACGAACCGATGGTCGAGGGGGACGTGGCGCTCGGCCGCACCGACCCCGACCAGGACCCGCTGGGGTACCGGTCGCTCTTCGTGCTCGAACTCGCGTCCCGGTACTACGACGACGCCGCGAATCTCCGGGACCGAATCCTCACGCGGGAGCAGGTGTATCCCGAAACGGCCTTGATCAGTCAGTTCGAGACTGGAGCCATCGACGCCGCACTCGCCTACCGAAACATGGCCGTCGAACGCGACTACGAGTACGTCGAGCTTCCGGACCAGATCAATCTGAGCAACCCACGGTACGCCGACGACTGGTACGCGACGACCTCGTACACGCTCCCGAACGGCCACGAGGTGCAGGGCGACCTCATCAGTTACGGTTCGACCGTCCGCCACATGAGCGACGCCGCCGTCTCCGTGTTCGACCACCACACGACGGGGCAGTATCTCGAAGACCACGGCTTCCTTTTGCGCGACGAGTTCCCTGCCTACACGGGCGACGTTCCCCAGCGCGTCCGAGAGGCTACTGATCGCTCTGACGCGAACCACTCCCGGAACGCTGGCTCCGCCGAACCGCTTTCCACAACCGTCTCGGACATCACCATCCTGATCTGAATGACGGTAGACTCGGAGTCGAACCGTTCGGCCACGACCGCGTTCGGGTTCGACTGGCTCAGCGTCGCGCTCGTCCTCGGCGGCGTGTTGCTCCTGTACTACGTGGTGCCGTTGCTGTCGCTGTTCCTCTCTGTCCCGCCCGGCACAGTTCTCTCGCGGCTGAGCGACCCGACGGTCGTGGACTCTGCGACCACGTCGCTTCTGTCCGCGTCGATTAGCACGGTCGTCGCCACCCTGTTCGGCCTGCCGCTCGCGTACTGGCTCGCGCGCACCGACGGCCTCGTGACGAAGGTCGTCCTCGCGGTCGTGGTCCTCCCGCTGGTGCTCCCGCCAACGGTCGGCGGAATCGTCCTGCTCACCGTCTTCGGCCCCGGGTCGCCGCTCGGTGACGCCGCAATCGCCGCCGGCGTCCCGCTCACGCGGTCGCTCGCCGGCGTGGTGCTCGCCCAGACGTTCGTCGCGTCGCCCTTCGTGGTCGTGACGGCCAAAGCGGCGTTCGAGGGCGTCGACCGGACGCTCGAACACGCGTCTCGCTCGCTCGGAAAGAGCCGACTCGCGACCGCTCGCCACGTCACGCTCCCCCTCGCCGGCCCGGGAATTCTGGCCGGCGTGACGCTCGCGTTCGCCCGCGCCATCGGCGAGTTCGGCGCGACGATGATGGTCGCGTACTACCCGCGAACGATGCCCGTCCAGATCTGGGTCTCGTTTCAGTCGCTCGGCTTGGACAACGCCTATCCGGTGGCGATACTGCTGGTCCTCGTCGCCGCCGCGGCGCTGTTACTGCTCAACACTGTCGCCTCGAACCCATGGGAATGACACTCGACCTCTCGCGACTGCGCAAAGCCTACGGCCAGTTCGACTTCGGTCCCGTCGACCTGACGGTCGACGACGAAGTGCTCGCCGTCCTCGGACCGTCCGGGAGCGGGAAGACGACGCTCCTCTCGCTCGTCGCCGGCATCACCAGCCCCGATTCGGGGTCGATTCGACTCGACGGACGCGACCTGACCGGCGTTCCGCTGGAGGAGCGCCGCGTCGGGATGGTGTTCCAGGAGGGCGCGCTCTTCCCGCACATGACCGCGCGCGAGAACATCGCGTACGCGGCGACGGACAGCGACCGCGTGGACGACCTCGCGGCGGTTCTCGAAGTCACCGACATCCTCGACCGAACGCCGCCGACGCTCTCCGGCGGGGAGCGCCAGCGGGTCGCGCTCGCGCGAACGCTGGCGACCGACCCGGACGTCCTTCTGCTCGACGAACCGTTGTCGAGTCTCGACGCGCCGATTCGCACTCGCCTCCGCGACGAACTGCACAGTCTGTTCGCGTCGCTCACCATCCCCGTTCTCTACGTGACGCACGACCAGCGGACGGCGACGGCGCTCGGCGACCGACTCGCCATCGTTCGGGACGGCGGCATCGAACAGGAGGGGACGCCGTCGGCGGTGCTCACGCGGCCGACGAACCGGTTCGTCGCCCGTTTCACCGGAACCGAGAACCTCTTCGAGGGCACTGTCACCGACCGAAGCGCGGACGGCGCGACCGTCCGCCTCGGCGACATCCACCTCCGCACGACCGCGGCGTCCGTCCCGTCGGACGATGTAACCGTCTGCATTCATCCGTCACGGGTCGCGGTTGACGCGCCCTACGTCACTGACGGCGACACAGCGGCGAACACTGTCACTGGAACGGTGACACGATGGTTGAACGAGGGAAGCGAGTACCGAGTCGATATCGACATCAACGCCGGCGCGCACACGCTCACCGCGAGCGTCCGCCCGCCGACGTTCGAACGGCTCGCGCTCGAAAACGGCTCGGACGTCCAGGTCCTCGTTCCCGCGGAGTCAATACATCTGATTCCGGACGGCGAGTAGGCTGGTCCGCGAGCACCGCTCGTCCCAGCGTGTGCGTCGTCGAATCCTGGCTTCTTGGCTAGTCGTCGTTTTCCGGGTCGTCTTTGAGCTGTAAGCCGGTCGCCATGAGTCGTCGGACGATTGCGACGAGGCCGTTGTCGAACCCGCGACCGAACACGCCCTGTTCGTGTTCGCGGCGCGCGCCCGTCGCTTCCGTGAACGAACTCACCAGAATCGCTTCGCGGTCGGCGAGTAGCAGGCGGCTGATTTCCGTCTGGTCGGACGGGAGCGGCGACCGCTCTATCCACTCTAGGCCGGAGACGAACACTTCGATGTCCGGGAGGGACTCTCGGATTGTAGTGCGGAGGTCGTCGGTGACCGCGCCGACAACCACGTTCACACCGCGTTCCTGCGCCGCTTGCAGTTGCTCGGCCAGTTGGTCGGTGAAGATGCTCTCGTGTCCGATGACGAGTATCAGTTCGTCCGTCGCACCCTCGATCAGTTGCTGGGTGCGGCTCGTGATGCCTTGGTCGCCCGAGATAGCCCACACCTCGTGGGTGGCTTCGGTCGTCTCTTCGCTGTCAGTCGGTTCGAGGCTGCCCAGCGTGTTGCGGAGCGATTCGGTTCGCTCGACGTACTCCGAGCGGAGGGTGTTGATGGCCTCGTCGATGCTGACGGCGCGGAACTGTTGTGGGTTCGAGTGCTGTGTCTCGACCAGTCCCTTCGATTCGAGTACCCGAATCGCGTCGTAGACGCGCGTCCGGGGAACGTCAGATGTTTCGCTGATGTCTTTCGCAGTTCCTCGCTGGCGGCGCGAGAGCGCCACGAAACACTTGGCCTCGTACTCTTTGAGCCCAAGTTGTTGGAGCAGTTCTATCGCTTGCTGTTGATTAGAGTCGTCGTCCATTGGTCCCAACCTTGTCCGCTAGGGGGCCTTTCGTTCCCTGGCTGTATAGTTCGTCGCACCGAGAACCGCCTGTCACTATTTCGCTCACACGATTTTGCCGGTATCGTGGCGCCTGCGCGTGGAGGCTTGGGGCGTTTCCTAGATTAACTCACTTAATCACAATACTTCTATGTGCGGGTAGCACGGATAGTATCGTGGCGTGTGATTGCAGAACTGGTCCCAACCTGGTCTGTCACGACACGCCGTCAACCACCACACTCGGTGGTTTTCGCGAACCCGGTGATGCGTTAATGTCCGGTAACTCTCCAGACCAAGCACGGTCCACGGCCGTCGAGCAGCTCAAAGCGCTCGGACTTAGTACCTACGCCGCTCGGACGTTCGTCGCACTCGTCGGTCTCGGCGAGGGAACGGCGCAGGACGTGAGCGATGTCGCGGATGTCCCCCGGACGCGGGTGTACGACGCGGCCGACGAACTCCGTGACCACGGGCTCGTTGACGTCAAACAGTCGAACCCGAAACAGTACTGGGCGATTTCGACGGAGACGACCGGCCGCCATTTCCAGCAGGAGTACGACCACCGTGTGGCCACGCTGACCGACGCGCTGGACCGCCTCGCGGTCGCGGACCGCACCGCCGAGCAACGCGGCGTCTGGACAGTGACCGGCCGTGACACCGTGACGGAACGCGTGGTGGAGTTCATCTCGGAGGCCGAGGACGAAATCGTCTTCATGACCGCCGATGACTTGCTCACCGACGACCTCACGGCGTGTCTCTCGAACGCGAGCGACCGCGACGTAACTATTCGACTCGCGGACATGTCGCAGACCGCGGAGGAGACCCTCCGGGACGAAGTTCCCGAGGCACAGCCGTTCGATTCGTTGTGGGACTGGGCGGACACGCCCGCCGGCCGCCTCCTGATGGTCGACCAAGAGAAGACGCTCGTGAGCGTGCTCGTCGACGGCAACGGCGACCATCCGCCGGAACCGCGCGACGAGACCGCTATCTGGGGAACAGGTCAGACGAACAGCCTCGTTATCGTCCTGAAAGCACTGTTCACGTGGCAACTCGAATATGCACGGACGTAGCCCCCTCGCCCGCCGACCGCAGGCGGGTCGTACCGACCACGCGCACGACGGCGCGGCCTGTACAGCGCCGGAACGTCACACGGGTGCTACGAACCGATGAGTGACGACGAGAACAGCGCAGGCGGCTCCGATCCGGACGAACAGGCTGCGGCGTCCGCTATCGTTCGACACGACTGGACCGAGGACGGCCAGCCCAGCGTTGCGCTCGTCGAAGCCGTTGCGGCAGCCACTAACCTCGCGCCGTCGGACCTGCCACCCCTAGACCACCGCATCGACCCGGACGCGCTCGATTCCCTGCTCACGCGTGAGGGCTCGACGGCGACGGTCTCCTTCCCGTACGCCGGCGCGACCGTCACCGTGGACGGGAACGGCGACATCGAAGTCCGCGTCGACAACTGACCGTGGACTGTCCGTACGATTCGGGGCGACGAACGCACAGCTGCTTCTCGCTGACCGCTCTCGGCGCGACGACCGAGTAGCTGTCGCGGATGCGTGTCTCAGACGAGGTTCACCGACGGATCCTCGCGGTGTTTGTCGACAGTCTCAAGCAAGGAGTGGGCTGCTTGGAAGTTCGTTCCGCGACGAACGCATCGCTCGGGTACGTCGTACACGATGACGTCCGAATCCTGTAACATCGGTAACTGAATGTGGTGGAGTTCGACAAACCGCCGGTCGGTCGCTCCGCGTCCGTTCGCGCTTCGCGAATCTGCATCCGCCAAGTGCGCTTCGAGTTGGTCGACGGTCGTTCCGTCCGCGGTCTCAGCGACCCGGCGGAGAATCCGTCGCCGCTGCTGTTTCACCAGCAGTCGTAGCGCGGTCTCGGTCGATAGTTGCTGTTGTGAATCGCTCATGGATTGTCCCACCATGTCCAGTAGGGACACTTGTACGCACGAACATGGACTAGAAGCTTCGCGCACTATCCGGAAACCCGTGTCGTTAACCCTGATCCTCAAACAACCCGCCACTCGCCCGAGAATCCACGATTCGGGCGCGCTCACGTCAGCCACCCGCAGACGTATCGAGTGCCGGTTCGCGGTGACAGCACGGTGATTGACGAGTGAGTTCAACGCCACTCAGAAACCCCGGAAGATTATGAGCCGGCCAGTAGAAGTCCTCGTATGGACATTCTTCTCCTCGCACACGTCGTCGTGTTCGCGGTGTCCGCGGTTCTCTGCGCGGTGAGTCTGCCGCGTGCACGCGCCATCCAGCACGAGGACACCCGCCGCGGATTGGTCGGCTTGCTGGTGTCGGTCGGGCTGTGGGCGGCGGGCTACGTCGGCTACCTGCTCGCGCCCACGGACACGCTGCGGGTCGCGTTCTACATCACCGGGTTCAGTTTCGCGTTCGTCGCGGTCGGCGCGTTCCTCTACTTTTGCGCGGCGTACACGGG